>Ga0255336_101322_pt1 | contig 18893 bp, 22 predicted proteins | sample MeOH1_35cm_T3_17_FD_189102 | JGI IMG/M metagenome (GOLD analysis project Ga0255336, IMG submission 189102) | Sandy soil microbial communities from University of British Columbia, Vancouver, Canada - MeOH1_35cm_T3_179 | ecosystem: Engineered > Artificial ecosystem > Sand microcosm > Unclassified ...
CGAGTTTGGAAGCGGTATTTCGCCTCCCCTGCACACACCGACAATGGCCGGCCGCGTAGATTTCGACGTACCGTGCCGGAAGCCTGCTCGGGCAATCAGTTCGCGACAAGTCAGAACCCACAGGTCTACGCTATGATCCAAGGGCCTTCAGCAAGACTCCCTCTCATTTCTGTCCATGAATCAATGAAAACGACAAGGGTCGCCCCCACTCCTGCAGGCGATGCGCTCGCAACGGGGCCGGCGCAGACCCCGATGCAAGATCAGGAACGTCCGTCGGGCAGCCGCCCATGCCACGGTTGTTGCGTGTGCCTTCCATCCCGTAGTGCTCGAGTAGCGCCGCATAGCGAACTGTGAAGTCTTCCTCTTCCTGCAGGTTCCTGAAGGCCGCCGACAGGCTGTCGGAGCGATGTTCGCGTGGGCAGCCGCCAGCCTGCCACAGCGCGTTCTGCAATCCCGTCGCGAGCGCCTGGAAGCTCTCCCCGCCATCGACCACGCTGGCGTACTCCCAGCGCGAGAACGCCAGCACGAAGTGATACAACAGGTGGCTAAACGCGACGCCGCCAATCGTTACGCACAATTTGTCCATGTGCGTGAAGTCCGACAGGCCTCGTGCGCCGGGCTGATATGTTTGAGGGAAGAACACTTCCTGGTTCGGGCCTTCGAGCGCGCGCCACTGGCTGACATGTCGCTCAAACGTGCGCCGCATGGTGTCCGGGAAGCGCTCGGGATGGTCCTCCTGCAATTTACGCAGCAGAGTGATCGCCTTCAGCTTTGGCGCAGCGCGTAGCAACGGGACCACTTCGCTCTCCCAGACATCGGCGAACGGATCTGGGCGCGAGCGCCAGTAGCGCCGCGGCTGCTGTGACGGTAGTCCGGCTTCGTGTTCGACACGCCGCGCCGTGCGCTCGCTCATGCCGGACTTCGCGGCAGCGAGCTTCTGCGGATGGAGTTTGCGATGGTTCATGTAGAGGCGGACCTGCTGGTCGGTGATGCGGCTTCCAGACATGGGCTGACCGCCTCAATTTAGGTTCAGTCAGCCATCCTAAGCCTCGCCGATCCGGCGCCGCCGGCAGTTCGTCGTCTCCGGCGGCTACGCCGCCTCCGACTCCTCACTACCGGCCAAGATGAATGTCGCTACACCGACCGGACGTAGTCATTGTCGCCGCCCAGTCCGGCAGCGCTCGCGCTACATCGAGCAGACGCTGTGCCGTGGGAAGATCAAACAGATATGGGATCCGTTGACTCGTCGTCCGCCGCGCTCTGGAAGTGACCGGATTGTGCTCGATCAAACGTTGCAGGATCGCCCAGTCGAAGAAGCGGGAAAGTACGCCACGCAAGCGGTTATAGCTGCGAGGTCTAGTGCGGGGTCGCGAAGCCAAAAAGCCATCAATCAGGATGCCATCGATCTCGCGCCACTCGATGATATGCTGTTCACAGAGATAACGGTCAAAGAGGTTCAGTGCCAAGGTCTCCGCGCGGTACTTGCGATTCAGGGCTCGCTTGTATTGCACGAACGTGGCGATCGATTCGGCAAGAACACTACGCAGTTCGGGATTACGCGGTTTCATAGTGCCTCCCCGTCACCCATGGCGACTTCGCGCAAGGCGGCGAGCGCAACCTTGCTGTAGACCTCGGTAGAGCTTGCGGAACGATGGCCGACGTAGTCGCCAATGGTCTTTAAGGGGAATTCGGCGTCGATCAGCCGCTGCACGCAGGTATGGCGTAACGTGTGTGCGCCGGCACGATGAACCTTGATTCCTGCGCGGTGCAGATACTTCGCTACGGTTAACGAAATGGCTGCGCTTGCGATCGCCTTGCGCGGCGCAAGAACGCGAAAAAACAGATGACGGTCTGTGGTTGACGGTCGACCGTGCTTGAGATAGTCGATTAGCGCCTCAGCGACAACGCTAGCGAGCGGGTAAGCTGTCCAGTGGCCAGCCTTGCGCTCCGGAACCTGAAGCCGCTCCCGTTTCCAGTCGATGTCATCTAAGGTCAGACTTGCGACCTCGTGCCCTCGCAATCCATACGTCACCAGCAGCAACAAAATGGCGTAGTCGCGCCGACCAAGAATCGTCCGGCGATCCGCCACTGCCAGCATCCGGCGTACTTCGTCCCAGGTTATGGAGCGCGGCACGTCGGCAAGGCGGTACGTCTGCGGTGATTCGAGTGCAGATTCCAGGTCTTCGTGTACGATCCCTTCCCGGTGGCAGTAACGCAGGAATACGCGCAGCATGCCGCACAGGTTGCGACGACCTGTGCGGCCAAGACATGGTGCAGCATGGATCATGAACGAAGCCAGCAATGGTGGCGACAATTCAGAAAGGTATTGAACGCCTGTTTGCCGGAGGTAGCCGTCAAAGCGGTTCAGAGCGTGTGCATACTGATAGAGAGTGCTCTCGCGCAAGCCTCGCTCTTGCCGGAGATACTCTGCGAATCCTCGTGCTTCCTGCTCGAATGGAAATGGTTTGCACGAGCGCTCTCGCTTGATGCTACCTGCGATTGCAAGGTTCAACATTTGCCGGACCGGACCGCGAGCATTCACAACAATGCCGTGGCGGGCGGCTTCGGTGGCCTCCTTCGAACCGTGTGTGGCTACCCAGCACGACGTGAACGACTCCACATACTGGGCAGCGGAAGCGAGATCAGTAGCGCCGTGCGTTGCTGCAAAGTCGGCGAACTGGCAAAGCACCGGGACTCGACGAAAGACGTTGCACGTTGCATAGCCGTTGTCGTGCATCCATTCCACGTAGCTCTCGATCTGCGGTCCGAGCCAGCTTGCGCGGATGCGGTCAATCGTAGCTGGCTTGATAAAGTACTGTTCGAGCATGACAACCTCCATTCAAAAAGACCGAAGGGATATTCATCATGCGCCTGGGTCATACCGTTATGTTCCCTTGGTGGCACCCTCATCCAATGCCAGGAATCGTTTCTTGCCGTTCAGGCACATAACGCCGAAGGGAACAGAACCCCGATAACCTGAAATCGGGCGTCCACAAGCCGGGGTTCTACGATCCGGACATCAATCCAACCTACCAGGAAATGGCCAGGCATTTCTCCGTGGCTGTGATCCCGGCTCGCAGTAAAAAACCGACGGACAAGCCGAAAGCAGAGCTGTCGGTCCTCTTGGTGCAGAGGGGGTCCTCGCCCGCCTGCGCAACCAGCGCTTCTTCAGCCTGGGCGATATGAACAACCGGCCCTTCAAGAAATTGCCCGGCTCCCGCCGTAGCGTCTTCGACGAAATCGATCGTCCGGCACTCAGGCCCTTGCCCGAGCAGCCCTATCAGTACGCGGAGTGGAAGGTCGCACGTATCGGGCCGGACTATCACGTCGAGCTTGACCAGCACTATTACTCGGTGCCGTATCGCTACGCGCGCGAACAGGTCGACGTGCGCCACACGACCAACACCGTCGAGATCTTCCATCGCGGCCAACGCATTGCTGCTCACGGCAAAAGCGCTCGCCGTCGCTACCACACCACGATCGACGCGCACATGCCGCCGGAGCACCTGCTGTCGCCAAGGGCTGGGATCCGGAGCGGCTGCGCAACTGGGCCGCCGACATCGGCCCGCATACGGCGGCCGTCATCCAGCACCTGCTGGGTGCCCGCAAGCACCCCCTGCAGTCGTATCGCACCTGCCTGGGCGTGCTGCGCATAGGCAAGGACTACGGACGTGAGCGGCTCGAAGCTGCCTGCCGCCGCGCCATCGATCTGAAAGCGCCGAACTACAAGTTCATTGACTCGACGCTGACGAACGGCTTGGACCGGGAGCCCGAACCCGCCACCGGGCAGGCCGACCTGCCGCTTGTGCATGCCAATGTGCGCGGGCCTTCGTACTACCACTGAAGCTGAAAGGGAGTCTCGTCGGCTCGGCTTTCTCCGGCAGGCCCTTCGGGCGGCCGCCCTTGCGGCCGCGGGCCCGCGTCGATGACAGGCCGGTCTGCGTGCGCTCGCGAATCACGTCCCGCTCGAATTCCGCCAGCCAAGCAAACAGGTTGAACACGAGCCGGCCTTGCGCCGTCGTCGTGCCGACCAGGTCATTCAGGCTCCGGAGACCGACATCACGTGCGAGCAACGCTCCAACAACATCGATCAGATGACGCAGCGAGCGGCCCAGCCGGTCCAGCTTCCAGATCACGATCACGTCGTCCGGGCGAACGTCGTCGAGCAGATCGGCCAGCACCGGCCGCTCCACCGAAGCGCCATCGGCGATTTCGGTCAGCACCTTGCTGTATCCTGCTGCCCTGAGCGCGTCGACCTGCAGCGCGAGGTTCTGGTCGCGCGTGCTGACGCGGACGTAGCCGATGTCCATGTCTTCCTACCATCGGAAGTCTTGTACGCCATAGTCAACGCTGCGGGAGAAATCGTATGCTGTTTTAGGCAACGGATTTTCTGCACACGCGACAGATTGGAAGACGGCTCGCGCACGGTCTATGCTTTTCAGGCAGTCGCCCCGCCCAACAGGCGGCTCCGCAACATCAGTGTCCGCTCGGCCCGCAGCAGACCCGGCGCCGTGATGCTTCCGTCCTGATTCCACTTCAAGCGGTTCAGATCCAGCGTTTCCCAGCCGGCCGGGTGTCCCATGCCAATGCAGTCATTCTTGTTGCCGGCTGCATGTCCGGCTCCGATGCTCATCATCACATGAACCAGCCGGTCACCGTCAAAGAAACCGACGGCATGGCCCTCCGGCAGCACCGCCATCGCTTCGCGACCATGAATCAGCCCGTCGGCCTGGGAGACAAGTTCGTGCTGGGCGTTGATGTCGGGCTTCAAGAGTCCGGTCGTGATGGCACAGTGTTTCACCGCGTCCCAGCACATTGCAGCGGACAACTCCAGATATAACGGGTGTTCTGGGCAGGCCGCCTCACGGGCTGTTTGAGCAGCAGCATTGCGCGCGCTCTCCGGGTCGGGGACCTGCGTCAGCTTCGTAGCCCGTACCGAAGGGACCTGTGGGGCTCCACAGACCAACGCGCTAATCACTCTCCGGGCGCCTCGCTTCAGGGTTGGCAGCGGCCCATTTTGCGGCGAAAGCACCGTCTTCTTCCATCCGCCCTGCGCCGCCTCGTGCGTCGACGGCGCGACAGTCTCGGGTCTATCGGGCATCGGCGTTTCGCGCGCGCCATCCCAGGCAAATCTCTGATGCACACCTCCTTTTTCGCGGACTGCACTCGCGATCGATGCCTTCGGCACGGCAGTCTCGAGTCGCTGTGAAGCTGAAATGCCCGGCAAACGGATGTCGCTCGCCTTGAGTTGCGCAACAGGCCGGCCCCGACCGCTGTTGCTTGCAGACACCGCCGGCTGGACACGCGAAACTGGTTTCAAGCAATTGAGAAGCGGAGACAAGGTGCGCCGTGCCGAAATGCCCGCGGATTTTTTGGGTAGCCCTTGGTTCGGCTCTGTCGTAACGGGTTGCGAAACGCCTCTGACTGTAATTCTCACGATTTACCCCTCGTCACTGATATCTCCTTATGCTGATCAAATGAAACGCAGAGCCATACAAACAACATGAAAGTTATGCTCCTACAGCGAACTTCCCCCAACGATGAGCCAGATCGAGGGGCGTCCGGGATCAAGCCTCTTTAAGGATTCGGTCAGGAATCGCGGACGATTCCCGACCGGCGCACCATGCGCGGCCGGATGGCGCGCCGGAGCGCTTAGCCGACGATGTCCTTCGCGGCCTTCAGACCCATCGTCGCAATCTTCGCGAGCGTGTTGGCCTTGTTGATTTCGTTTTCTTCAGCCATCGCCTGATAGATCTCGGCGGTCGAACTGTTAGTTGCTGCTGCGCTCGAAACAGGTGCACTCATGGTCAATATCCTTGAAAAAGACAGTTGGTACAACATTTAAACGTTCCGCCCCATGCGGAACGTCGGGGAAAAAGTGCGTGCCCGTCGGGTTGAGCACGACTGCTCGCGTGCAGCGCACCGCTTGTAAAAGGGCGCGCCGCGCTACATGCGCACTGCTACATCGCGCTGCGGCACAACTGCGCCGCGGCGCGAAGTCCCTCCACACCGGCCCGGAGCTTCAGTGCTGCCGGTAAAGGTCGAACGCGATGCCGCGGCGTTGGCCACCGTATCAAGTGCGTCCGTCAGTTCGCGCATGCCCCCCGGACTGGGGGGCTGCGCCACGGCTTGCGGCACATCGGCAGGCACGTCGCCCAGTTTGTTGGTCACGCTTCGTACCTTTTGGTCATCCTCACTGAGAGGTAGTGTTGCTGAGCAGGTCGGCGAGTCTTTTGCCGCCGTCGCTTGTTCGCTCGTTCGACGTCGTATCCTCTCCCTTCGTGATGAGCCGTCAGCATCGACTCGATCAGTTGCGGATCGGATGGACAGCGTGCGTCGGCAGTTCGGCGAACAGTACGACCGCACCGACGCGTCGCGGCACGAAATCGTCCATTGACATATGACTGCGGCGTCGCCCAGCACGGCGATAGCCAAATTGTCGTCGACATCGCTTGCCAACTGCATATTTAGTCGCTCCACCGCTGATCAACAGGCTCAGTGCCAATAAAGTTGTTGCTTGTTGCTTGTTGCTTGTTGCTTGTTGCTTGTTGCTTGTTGCTTGTTGCTTGTTGCTTGTTGCTTGTTGCTTGTTGCTTGTTGCTTGTTGCTTGTTGCTGTACGCAACTCTATCTGAGAGCCGGCACGGAATCGGTCAGTACGCGAATTGCTTTGGACATAAACGAACCTTTTCTGGTCGTGATACAGAACGGTTCTGTCGGGCTAAAGCGTTGAGGTAAAGTTCGGTAGACAAAATTTCTGAAGCCTGGGATGAAGAAGATGCTGCGAAAGGCCGTGCCGGCGGGATTGACGAAGGTTTTGATGCGACTGCACTATCCGCTGGACGTGATTCTATTGTGCGTGCGCCGGTATGTGGCGCACTCGCTGAGCCTGCGCAATCTTGAAGAGATGATGGCCGAGCGCGGCTTCGAGGTTGATCATTCAACCGTGCATCGCTGGGTGATCAAGCTTATGCCGTTGTTCGAAAAAGCATTCCGCAAGCACAAGCGTCCGGTGGCCAAGAGCTGGCGGATGGATGAGACGTATGTTAAGGACAGTGTCGAATGGAAATATCTCTATCGCGCCGTGGACAAGGCCGGCCAAGCGGTTGATTTTCTGTTGCGAGCGCATCGAGACAAGGCTGCGGCGCGTCGCTACTTCGAGAAAGCCATTGACCAGAATGGCGCGCCGGAGACGGTCACCATGGATAAAAGCGGGGCCAATCTGGCTGCCCTCCAGGGCATCAATGCTGAGCGGGAAACGCCCATCAAGATCCGGCAGGTTAATATCTGAACCACATTGTTGAGCAAGACCACAGGGCCATCAAACGGATCATCAAACCGATGATGGGCTTCAAGGATTTTCGTTGTGCCTGCATCATCCTGTCTGGCATCTAAACGATGCATATGATCAGGAAAGGACAGGTGAAAACGGAGCATGGAACTCATCAATCTGCCGCCGAGCAGTTTTACTCCTTGAGTATGTAAGCAGTCCTTCTAATCTCGTTCATGATCGTCAGTATGGCCTTATCGCGACAGAACCATGATTTCACCGCCCTGACCACCTCGACGCCCGGCTTTGCTCGCAGGGCGAGTTACGCACCGGGCGTCGAATCGCGTCATGATCAGTACGACGACTGCCCCGGAATCCACGATGTGCCGGCGAGCGGAATACGCGCCATCGCAGCGGCTTCCACAGTCAGTGCAACGAGGTCTTCCGGCTCAAGGTGATGCACGTTCTGCTTGCCGCAGGCGCGCGCGATCGTCGTCAACTCAACGTTCAGCGTCTTAAGATAGTTGCGCACCCGTCGGGAGCCCTCTTCCGCCTGCACACGCTGCTCGAGTATGGCGTCCTGCGTCGTCACGCCGACCGGGCATTTGCCGGTGTGGCAGTGATGACAGAATCCCGGCGACGTGCCGAGCGCGGCATAATCCGCGGTCGCCGGATGCAGAGCGCCCTTCTCGAAGTACGTATCGCTATTGCAGCCGAGCGCCATCAACATGCCCTGCCCGATCGCGACCGCGTCGGCGCCCATCGCGAGCGCTTTGGCCACGTCCGCGCCCGAGCGGATTCCGCCCGACACGATCAACTGCACCGTGCCCTTCATGTTCAGATCTTCGAGTGCGTCTACGGCCTGACGAACCGCGGCCAGCGTCGGAATGCCAACGTTCTCGATGAAACATGTCTGGGTGGCAGCGGTGCCGCCCTGCATGCCGTCGATGACCACGACATCCGCACCGGCATGCACCGCAAGCTTGACATCGTTGAACGTCCGCGTCGCGCCGACTTTCACATAGATCGGTTTTTCCCAATCGGTGATCTCACGCAACTCCTGGATCTTGATCGCCAGATCGTCGGGGCCGGTCCAGTCCGGATGACGACTCGCCGAGCGCTGGTCGACGCCCGCGGGCAGCGTGCGCATCGCCGCCACGCGCGGATTGACCTTCTGCCCGAGCAGCATGCCGCCACCGCCCGGCTTCGCGCCCTGTCCGATCACGACCTCGATCGCGTCGGCACGGCGTACGTCGTCGGGATTCCAGCCGTAGCGCGACGGAAGGCACTGGTACACCAGTGTTTTCGACGATCGCCGCTCCTCCTGCGTCATGCCGCCGTCACCCGTCGTAGTGGAGGTGCCCATCGCGGTCGCCGCCTGTCCGAGCGCTTCCTTCACGTTCGCCGATAGCGCGCCGAAGCTCATGCCGGCAATCGTGACTGGAATATCAAGCACGACGGGCTTCTTTGCGAAGCGCGTGCCGAGCACGGTTTGCGTGGTGCACTTCTCGCGATACCCTTCGAGCGGATAGCGCGACAGCGATGCGCCGAGGAACAGCAGATCGTCGAAGTGCGGCACGCGGCGCTTTGCGCCGAGACCGCGAATTTCATAGAGACCGCGCTGTGCGGCGGTGTGGATGTAGTCGATCGTCTTGCGGTCGTAGCCTTGCGACTCTTCCTGCTGCAAGCGCGCGAAATGTACTGGTTTGGCTTCCATAGTGACCTTCTCGATGAACTGGTTATTCGGTTGTAGTTTCAACCGGCGTTCAATATTCCTGGTCGGCGTCAGCGTTCCAGTGGTAAAGCGTGCGTGCCGACGCGATGCGCTTGAACGAACGCGGGTCATGAGCAAGGCCCGCTGCGTCGAGCAACGCGCCGACGGCCGTGACGTCGGCGTCGGTTATCGGCTCGAACTGAGCATCAGCTCCGAGCGACTTCACCTCGCCGCGCACATACAACACGGCTTCGTACAGTGAGTCGCCCAATGCATCACCGGCATCGCCGCAGATCACCATGCGACCGGCCTGCGCCATGAACGCCGAGAAGCTGCCCACCGAACCGCCGACCACGATATCGCCGCCCTTGAGCGAAATCCCGCAGCGCAAGCCCGCGTCGCCGTCGATCACGAGTAGCCCGCCATGTGCGGAAGCGCCCGCACCGTTCGACGCAAAGCCCTTCACGTGAACCTTGCCGCTCATCATGTTTTCCGCGACGCCCGTGCCGGCGCTGCCTTCCACGATGATCGTCGCAAGCTGGTTCATGCCGCCCACGTAATAGCCTGCGTGCCCTTGCACCGTGACCGTCGCATGCGCGTTGACACCCACCGCGATGTTGTGCGCACCGTTCGGCGACGTGACGTCAACCTTTGCACCTTCGAGCGCCTCTTTCGAACCATGCAGGTACTGATTCAATTCGCGTACCGACGACCCCTCAAGATCAAACTTCATGCTTTCCATACATACATCTCCTCGGGTGCGGGTTCAAATACCTTTGCATTCCTGATGTCCGGAAGGTGTGCGAGCGAACGGAATTCCGATGCGATCGCGACGTAGTCGTCGTTCTCGGCGACCACAGCGGGTTTGCACGCGAACGGATCGCGAATCAGTGCGAGTTCGGTCGATGTGCCCATCAGAAACGTGTAAAAGCCGTCGAGCTCCTCGAAGCCTTTCTGCAACGCAACCGGCAGTTCATCGCCTTCACGCAGCCGCCATTCGAGAAAACGGCACGCGGCTTCCGTATCGTTGTCGGTTTCGAAACGGATGCCTTGCGGCTCCAGTTTGCGACGCACGCCATGCGCATTCGACAATGAGCCGTTGTGCACGAGACAAAAGTCTTCACCGGCCGTGAACGGATGCGCGCGATCCGGTGTGACTGCCGATTCGGTCGCCATCCGTGTATGCCCCACGAGATGCGAGCCGGTCAGCTTCGAAAAGTCGTAGCGTTGCGCGACTTCGGCGGGCGAGCCGATGTCCTTGTACAGATCGATCGAGCGTCCGGTGGACAGCAGGAAAAGTTTCGGAAAACGTTCGGTGAGCCACGCCTTCACGGCTTCGACATTACCGTTGATGGTCAGCACCGCATGATTGCCCTTCGCCTCGACGCGCGCATTCACGATGATCTCGCCGTTGAGCGCATCGAGTAACGCGTTCCAGTTGAAGTCGTCGCCTGCCTCAGTAAAACCGGCGTAAAGGCTCAACTTGCGCTGGCTTTCGCCGACCGCGCCGCTGAAGACGGCGAGTCCGGCCGAGTCCGGGCCGCGCTCGGTCATGCCGATCAGCATCGGCACCATCAACTCACCCAGTCGTGCGCGCAATGCCGGTGTCTTGACCAGCAAGCCTACAATCCCACACATAGTCGTACCCCTTAGAAAAATTCCAGATAGCTTTTCATTTCCCAGTCCGAGACATGGCGCATGTACTCGAGCCACTCCATCCGTTTGAGCCTGATGAACTCGTCGGCAACCGGACCGAGCGCGTCGCAGATCAGTCGATCGCTCTCGAGCGCGTCGAGCGCCTGTTCGAGGTTTTGCGGCAGGATGCCGATCTCGTGTTCGCGCAACCTGGCGGGCGACCAGTCGTAGAGGTTTTCATTGGCCGGTGCGCCGGGCGACAGTTCACGTTCGACCCCGTCGAGTCCGGCCGCAATGACGGCCGCGGTCGCGAGATACGGATTGCACGCGCCATCCGGCAGACGCAACTCGATGCGCTCGCCTGGCATGCGCACCATCGTCGAGCGGTTGTTATAGCCGTAGCTGATGTAGGCCGGTGCCCACGTCGCGCCCGTCAGCGAACGGCCCACCACGAGACGCTTGTACGAGTTGACGGTCGGGTTGCATAGCGCGGCGAGTGCGGGCGCATGCGCGAGCAGTCCAGCTGTGAATTGATAGCCGAGTGCGGACAACCCCATGCTGAGTTTGTCGCTCTTGTCCGCGAACAGATTGCGTTCGCCGTCGCCGATCGACATATGCATGTGCATGCCGTTACCCGGACGGTTCGCGAAGGGTTTCGGCATGAACGAGCAGATCATGCCCAGTTCGTTCGCGATCTCGGAGGCGGCCATCTTGAAGAACACGTAGTGATCGCACGAGGTCAGGCAATCGGTATATGTGTAATTTATTTCAAACTGACCGTTCGCGTCTTCATGATCGATCTGATAGACGTCTATGCCGACGGAGCGCATCGATTCGGTGAGCTTTTCCAGGAAGACCCGCGTACGCGATAGTCCCTTGTAGTCGTAGCACGGCTTGGCGAGCGTATCGCTCGGGTCGCACGGTTCGATCGCACCCGTCACCGAGCGCTTGAGCAGCGAGAACTCCGGTTCGAGCCCGGTGAATAGCGTCCAGCCGCGTTGCGTCATACGGGCGACCTGCTTCTTCAGCGTGACACGCGAATCGTATGCCCACGGCTGCCCGTCGACGTGACCGTCGCAGACGATTCGCGCGAGACCGTCCTGCCACGGCACCGGCGTGAGCGTCGACAGCTCGCCCACCGCCATATAGTCGGGGCCGTTCGGCTCGATCCCGACGCCCCAGATCGCGAAGCCCGCAAATCCGGCCCCCGCCTTCAGCACGCCTTTGAGATGCGCGACCGGGACCGACTTGGCTTTCGCGACCCCATGAATATCCACGAATTGCGCCAGCACGTACTTCACGCCGCGCTGGGTGAGATAGTCCTGTGCCTCTTCAGCCGAGCCAAAGCGGGGCACGCTACCCAACTCGTTGACCGGCAGCTTGCTCGCATCGTTCAGGTTCATCGTCACTCCTTGCACCACCATTGCTGGCTGATTGACGAGTCATGCCCCATTGCACGACCCCCACTGCGAGCCATGCCGACGCCGACCGGGAGGCACGGCGCGAGACTGTTCGCAGCAATCCATAAAAAATTATTCGTGTGCAACAATAGTTCTCACTGAGAAACTTGCAGGGCGCAATGCGGCCCTTCTTATCTGGTACCCTCTCGGCTTTCAACGAGGTTCAGACATGCAAAACGGCGAAGACGGCAAAAACTCGCTCGAACGCTACCTGGGTGCGACAATCCGCGAACTTCGCCAGCGTCACGGCCTGACCATCGCCCAGGTGTCGGAGCAGGCCGGGATCAGCCGCGGCATGCTCTCGAAGATCGAAAATGCCCAGACTTCAACCGGACTCGACGTGCTCAACCGGATCGCCAACGCACTCGGTGTGTCGATGTCCACGCTGTTCCGCCGCTTCGACGTCCCCGAAGGTGGCGCCCAGCTCGTGAAGAAGGGCGAAGGCATGGAGGTCGTCCGGAAAGGCACGAAACGCGGCCACACCTATCACCTGCTTGCTTACGACCAAGGCCCTAAAAAGCTGTTCGAACCGTTCCTGATCACGATGGACGACGAATCGGAAACCTTCCCCGTCTTCGAACACCAGGGCACCGAATTCATCCACATGCTCAAGGGCGTGATCGAGTACCGGCACGGTCAGCAAACTTACATCCTGCATCCCGGCGACACCATCACCTTCCAGGCCGATGTGCCCCACGGTCCCGAACGGTTGATCAAGACACCGATCCAGTTCCTCTCCATCTTCGTCTACGGCCAGGACGATCGGGACTGATACGCCGCACGCCTCTCACCGCCGTTCCTTATGCAACCTCCGTGCCATGATTACCCGCAGGAACATAAGATTCATGCGGGTAAACACTTCGGGCGAACTGGCTTCGTCATCGCATGTCTTACGGAGAGACTCTCCGCGTCAAAGCAGTGCGGTTTAGGGATCTGCGCGTGCCTCGCTGCACAGGAACGGCACCCAGGGTTCAGATATATCAACAGCATTGCTTATACAAATCATTCACAGGTGCCGGAGCGCAGCCAGCGCGCCGCTCACCATACGCTGCAGCGTCGGCTGGAGGGCCGCGGCGCGAGCGTCGTGATATGAGAACGGCGCGTCTTCATCCATGTAAATGCACTGACACATCTCGAGCTGAAGCGCGTGAATGCCGCGCTCGGGATTGCCATAGTGACGCGTGATATAGCCGCCCTTGAAGCGGCCGTTCGCGACCCACGTATAGGCGCTGTCCGTGGCGGCACGTTCGGCAGCGACTTGCACAAGCGGGTTTGCCGTACGACCGTTTTACGTGCCGAGATTGAGATCCGGCAACTTCGCGTCGAAGAGGCGCGGCAGTACGCTCGCGATGGAATGTGCTTCCCATAGCAGCACGTTCGGATACTTCTCGCGCAACCTCGCCAATTCCGCCTGCAATGCGGTGTGATACGGCTGCCAGAAGGTCGTCACGCGGCGTTGCTTCTCTGCCTGATCGGGCTCCTGCCCTGGCTGATAAATCGACTCCCCCCGAAACGTTTCCGTCGGACAAAGTCCCGTTGTCGTTTGACCGGGATACAAGCTCTCGTCGTTCGGCGACCGGTTCAGATCGATCACATAGCGCGAAACACGCGCGCCCAGCAGGGTCGCGCCCATCGCTTTCGCAAAATCGTAGAGACGGTCGAGGTGCCAGTCGGTGTCCGTCACGCCCAACGCCACGTCCGAATACTCATGTCTGATCGACGAGGGAATCTGCGTGCCGAGATGCGGAATCGAAATCAGCAACGGCCCGTCGCCGCGATGCAGGTTGTACAACCCACTCATCGTTCACTCCTGTCATACGTGTTTAGCGCAGCGCGTCGTCGGGCAGATGCGGCAGTACGCGGGCCAAAGCCGGACGGATGCTGTGGTCGAGCACGCCACGCGTGAGCGTGACGATCTCCGACGCGAAGTCGTCCCATTCGCCCTGACGATGCAGCAGAAAAAAATCGCGACGCCCCAGACGGCTATCGGGCAGTGGCAGCACGGCAATGTCGTCGAGGTAATGACGCGCCTGCCACAAACACAACGGCGTCGAAATGGCGAAGCCCAGGCGCGCGGCCACGAGACTCAAAAGCGGGTCGGTCGCATCGAATTCATAGCGCCGCGCGCTTTCGATGCCAAGGTGGCGCGCGAACCGCTCGACCTGCTGGCCGATCACGGAGCGCGCCGTGTAGCGGATCAGCGGCAATTCGAGTGCGAGCGTTCGCCAGTCGACGTTCTTCCGCTGCTCGAGATAAGGGCGCGCCACGACGGCAACGAATGCTTCCGAGAACAGCGGCACTTCGACGATCCGAGCATCGTTCACAGGCGTCTGCGTGCAGATCGCGACGTCGAGTTCACGGTCATGCAATTGCTTGCTAAGGCCAGGCGTCAAACCGGACCACAGCGAAATCTGCCGCGCCGAGCCCGCTACCGCGCGGATCAGTTCAGGCCCCACGGTAGCCGCGAACGAATCCACACAGCCGAGCCGCACGGGCAACTTCCCTGCATGCAACGCATCGCCGACGCGCGAGCTGACCATCTGCGCATGCTCAATCAACGGCCCGGCCAGTTCGAGCAGCGCGCGCCCGGCGATATTCGGGCGCGGCGGCCGGCTTTCCCGATCGAACAGATCGACACCCTGATCGCGCTCCAGCGCGCTAATGGCTTGGCTGACCGCGCTCTGGCTCACGCCCAGTCGCTTTGCCGCGCCCGTCATGGACCCGGCTTCGCAAACGGCAATAAAAGCCTGCAACGCGCGCAGGTCGATGAGAGGTTGGGTTCGTCGCATGAAAACTCCGCTGGTTATCGATTCTGGCTGTTTCACCCTCTTTGCCACGAAAGAGCCTGCATGATGCTTTTTTTCTTACGGCACTCGCCAACCATGAGCAATCTACGGTTTGCACCATAAGTTTGCCTAATACAAAAGTCCCACGGGGTTTCGGCTGCCTAGAATCGGTTCCATCTTCAACGCAGAGGTTCACATGAGCCATTACGATTTTGTTGTGATCGGAGCCGGTGTAATCGGAGCCTCGGTAGCCCATCATCTGGCTGCGCTCGGCGCGAACAACGTACTCGTGCTTGAACGAAGCACCATCGGCGCAGGCACGACGTCACAATCGTCCGGTCTGTTGCGCACCCATTATTCGGTGAAGCAGAACGTCGAACTGGCCCGCTCGTCCTGGTGGGCGTTCAACAATTTCGCCGAATACGTCGGCGACGACGAGGCGTCGTGCTGTCTCGTCAAGTGCGGCTATATGATCTGCGCGCCGGACGGCGACAAGATCGGACCGTTGCGCGCATCCTTGACCGCGCAGCAGGACATGGGCATCGAAGTCCAGCTGCTCGACAGGGATGAGGCGCGCGAACGCCTGCCGATTGCGCGATTCGACAATGCCGCGTTGATCGGCTACGAACCGGAAGCGGGCTTCGCCGACGCGTATTTGGTGGCAACCAGCTTCGCTCGCTCGGCCCGTCGGCGAGGTGTCAAGGTCATGGAAGGCGTGAGCGTCACCGGCATATTGCGCGAAGGCCGCAAGGTGGTCGGCGTCGAGACGACGGCGGGCTCCTTCAGTTGCGGCACGCTGATCAGCACGCAGAACATCTGGACACCGGAGATCGCCGCCTGGTTGGATGTTGATTTGCCAGTGAAGCCTGAGCGCCATACGGTGCTCGCGCTGGAATGCGACGCGGCCGGCTATACGTTCAGCATGCCCGCCTTCAAGGACCTCGGCTCACCCGGCATGCTGTATTACCGCAGCTATGGCGGCAATCAGATGCTCGTGTCCGAAGGGGTGGTCGGCGAGACGTTGAATGCGCCCGAGACCGAGCAAGGCGATATCTCGCTCGATTACGTCGGCGAAGTCGGCGCGCAGGTGGCCGAGCGCTTTCCCGCTTACGAGGCCGCCGGTCTCGCGTCGTCGTGGACCGGAGTGTACGACGTCACGCCGGACTGGAATCCGGTGCTCGGCTCCGTTGACGATATCGAAGGCCTTGTGGTCGGGTTCGGCTTCTCGGGACACGGATTCAAGCTGTCACCGGGCGTCGGTAAGACCCTCGCGCAGCATGCACTTGGACTGCCCACTGATGTTTCGCTCGCACCCTATGCGTTGAGTCGGTTCGCGAGCGGCGCGCTGCTCGTCGGCAAATACGGCGCTGGCGCCGTATCCTGATCTGGAGCCAAATGCTTATGACCATTCGAATTCTCGTTCCCGTCAAACGGGTCGTCGATGCCAATGTGCGCGTGCGCGTCAGCGCGAGCGGCTCGATCGACACGATCGGTTTGAAGATGTCGCTCAATCCCTTCGACGAATGCGCGGTTGAAAAGGCGCTGCAACTAAGGGAAGCAGGTGTGGCCGCCCAGGTGATGGTCGTGACATGCGGCCAGGCCACGAGTCAGGACGTGCTGCGCACTGCCCTCGCCATGGGCGCTGACGATGCGGTGTTGATCGATACCGGCGCGGCCAGCGCCACGCTGGACCCGCTGACGGTCGCAGGCTTGCTGCGCGCATACATGGCGACGAACGACTTCGGCCTCGTGCTGTGCGGCAAACAGGCGATCGACAACGACATTGGCGGGGTCGCCGCCATGCTAGCGGCGTTGCTCGGCTGGCCGCAGGCGCTGAACGCGAGCGCTTTGTCAGCGCATGGCCCTCACTGGCGGGTGGCGTGTGGCGACGACGGCGGCACATCGACATGGGAGCTGGACGGTCCGAGCGTTGTCAGCGCGGACCTGCGGCTTGCCGAGCCGCGTCGCGTCACGCTGCCGAGCATCGTCAAGGCAAAGCAGAAACCTCTTACGACGATCGACGGCGGGTCGCTCGGCGTCGACCTGACACCGCGCATGACGATCGACGAGTTGCGCGACCCACCCGTGCGCGAGGCGGGTATCAAGGTCGCGGATACCGCCGCGCTACTGGATGCGCTCGCCGTGCACCATCCGTTCGACAACCTGGGAGCACGAGTATGAGGAGCCTTGTGGTGGGCGAATGGGAACATGGCGCGATCGCGGAATCGACGCGGCGCACCGTCACTGCGGCGTTGCAACGGGGTTTGCCGGTCGACGTCCTCGTGCCCGCTGCCGGGGCACCGGCCGCGGCCCGCATTGCCGGTGTGGAGCGCGTACTTGCCATCACGGGCGACGCCGCACATGCTCACGTGCCCGAAACGCTCGGCACGCAGCTTCGTTCCTTCTCTAATGATTACACTCTGATTGTCGCGAGTCACCGCAACCTCGGCCGCAGTGCATTGCCGCGTGCCGCCGCGCTGACCGACGGCGCGTTTCTCGCGGACGTGACCGATATCGACGCGCAAGGCCGCTTCACCCGCGGCCTGTATGCGGGCAGTGTCATAGCAAGGGTAACGGTCACGGCGCGTGTGACGTTGGCTACGGTACGCGCCTCGTCGTTCAGCGCGGCGGAAGCTTCAGGTGGCGCCGCCACGATTGTCGAGACGGAACCCGCTCCCCCGTTTGAGAAAACAAAGCTGGTTGAGCGCCAAACATCCGAACAATCCAGAAGTGATCTGAGCACGGCGCGCGTCGTCTTCTCGGGCGGCCGCGGTCTGGCATCGAAAGACAGCATGGACCGGCTGGGCTCCCTCGCCGAACGCGTGGGAGCGGCACTCGGCGCATCGCGTGCCGCGGTGGACGCAGGCTATGCGCCGAACGCTGCGCAAGTGGGACAGACCGGCAAAACCGTCGCGCCTGATGTGTATTTCGCCTTCGGCATCTCCGGCGCGATCCAGCATCTGGCCGGCATGAAGGACTCCAAGGTGATCGTCGCGGTGAACAATGACCCTGACGCGCCGATCTTTTCAGTGGCGGATTACGGGATCGTCGGTGATCTGTTCAACGTGTTGGGCGAACTCGAAGCCCATATCGATGCAAAGGCGACATGATGGAGCCCGACGTTCTCAACCCGGCATTGCGTGATGGCGGTGAAGCGCTGCGCCGTCTGAAAACGCAACGCGCCAGCGACAGCGTGCCATCGGTCCGCTTTCTCGACTGCGCGTCGGTCTCGCCCGAACCATGGGTGAACGGCGGCGGTACCACCCGCACGCTTGCCCAGGGCAGGAATGCGGACGGACTGGCGGACTGGCGCGTGAGTCTGGCGGACCTCACGGCCGCCGCGCGGTTTTCGCAATTCCCCGGCTTCGAGCGCACCCTGCTGCTGATCGACGACGGCACAGTCGATCTGCATTCGCAGGACGGCCAGTTGCTCGCACGAACGGGGCAGCCCGTGCAGTTCTCCGGTGACCTGCACGTGTGGGTCAGCTTGCCGACGAAGCCCGTCCGGGTACTCAACGTGATGGCCCGGCGCGAAGCGTGCCGCGCGAAAGTCAGCGTTGCGACGAACGCGTTGCGGATCTCGCCCGCCGGCGTGCAACTGTTGATCAGCCTGTCCGGTCAATGGAGCCTGTCGAGTGCGTTGCTGAAGAACGTTACGCTATCGGCGATGAACGGCATCCGGATCGAGGGCCGCAATGAAGAGTTGGATCTGCATCATGTGGGGCCGGGCGCAAAGCTGGTGTCGATTGCGATCGAACCAATCGTCCGGCCGACCGGGCAATAGAGAAATCGACGATGCAGAATCTGAGTGAGCGATACCGCCCGCGCGAGTCGATGGAATACGACGTCGTGATCGTCGGCGGCGGCCCGGCCGGCCTGTCGGCGGCGATCCGCCTGAAGCAGCTGGCGGCTGCGAAAGGCGTCGAGCTTGGCGTGTGCGTGCTGGAAAAAGGCTCGGAGATCGGGGCGCACATCCTCTCGGGCGCGGTGATGGACCCGCGCGCGATCACCGAACTGATTCCCGACTGG
>Ga0255336_101323_pt1 | contig 18885 bp, 19 predicted proteins | sample MeOH1_35cm_T3_17_FD_189102 | JGI IMG/M metagenome (GOLD analysis project Ga0255336, IMG submission 189102) | Sandy soil microbial communities from University of British Columbia, Vancouver, Canada - MeOH1_35cm_T3_179 | ecosystem: Engineered > Artificial ecosystem > Sand microcosm > Unclassified ...
ACCTCGCCCGCGTTCGAACCCAGCATCGTGAAGCCGAGAATACGCTCCGATTCTGCATCCACGATTGCCTTCATGAAACCGTGCATCTCGCCGGTCGTGCGGGCGCGGGGAACGGCGGCCATCGGCAGCTTGGCCACGCGCACTTCAATGCCTTGACGTTGTGCATCGCTTTCGTTGATGCCGATGCGCGCAAGCTCCGGTTCGATGAACATTGCATACGGAATAGCGCGATCCCGCGTGGTCAGATTGCCGCCAGCGAGTTGCGACTTGAGCACGCGATAGTCATCGAACGATGCATGCGTGAACATCGGCGTCCCCGCGACTTCACCGATCGCCCATGTGTTCGGCGCGGTCGTCGCCAGACGCTCGTCCACCTTGATAAACCCGCGCTCATCGAGCGCAACGCCTGCTACATCCAGTCCAATGCCCGCTGTACGCGGCACCCTGCCCGTCGCCACCAGCAGATGCGTGCCCGTTAGGCCCGTACCGTCGCTCAGTTCAACGGTGACGGATTGCCCTGACCGGCCGCTGACTTTCAACGGCTTGACCGACACCTTAATGTCGATGCCTTCGTCCGCGAACATCGATTCGATCGCATCCGTGACGTCGGCGTCCTCGCGCATGGCAACACGCGGTGCCTCTTGCACGACGGTTACGTTGCTGCCAAGGCGCCGGAACGCCTGCGCCATTTCCAGGCCGATATAACCGCCGCCGATCACGATCAGATGTTCCGGCAGCGAGTCGAGTTCGAGTGCATCGACATGCGTCATGGGTTCAGCTTCGCGAAGGCCTGGAATATCCGGAATAGCCGCGAAGGTCCCCGTGTTGATGAACACATGATCGCCCTCGACCGTGCGTTCCCGGCCATCGTTCATCGCGACATGAATGCGGCGCGGTCCGACAAAATGCCCGGTGCCGAGGATCAGATCGAAGCCCGATGCTTCGAACGCTTTGGCGTTGATATCGACCATGCCGTCCACGACCGCACGTACCCGGCGATGAACCTGCGTCATATCGACTTTGGCGTCAGGAGCGGCACCCTTCAATATGTCAGCGGATTGCACGGCGTGCATGATGCGCGCGGTTTGAATCAGCGCCTTGCTCGGAATACATGCCACGTTGATACACGAGCCGCCGATCATTCCCTCTTCGACTACTGCCACGCGCTTGCCTGATTTGGCGAGTTCCATCGCCAGCGTCTTGCCGCCTTTTCCGCCGCCCAGAAACACGTATTCGAATTGCTCGACCGTCGGCATTTTCAGCTCCCTTTAAGGTGTTTGCGCAAGGCGAAACCGTGGCCGGTATTGGACGTTTCGTTCCATGCCGCGAGGGCGGGTTATCTTCGATGCAACCCCGCCCGCACCGTGACCCAAATGTAGGCTGGCACGCGTCAAATCTCCATGCGGGACCGGCTCGAATCGATGCTTGTTCGTCTCATTGCTCGGGTTTTATTGCATGCGAACCGTGGCAGAACGGTGAATCCCGCGCGAACTCAAGCCGAGAGTCTATCGCTGCATTCTCCGGTAAGATCGCTACGCCGCCTCTAGTCGCGTGCTTCTCACCTCTCTCAGCGCAACCATGGATGCACTCGACCGACTGATCCAGTTGTCCCGCCTGCAAGGCGCGCTCGACCTGCGCTGCCTTCTTAGCGGCCAGTGGGAACTGGACCATCCGCCGGCTCCGCCGAGCGAAGCGGTATATCACGTGATGCTCGCCGGAAGCTGTCTCCTCAAGGTCCGCGGGCAGGAGGACGTCCTTCTGGAAACGGGCGATATCGTTATGTTGCCGCGTGGCGACGCCCATGTGCTGCAGGGTCTTGAACCGGCTGACGGAGGCGAACAGGCCGAGATGGAGAGCCGCCATAACGGCGTGGTGACAGTCCGCACGAATTGCGGGCCGAATGCTGCGAGCCTCGATTTGCTATGCGGCCGCTTTAATTACGCGGCTAACGCGTTGCTCATCGACGTGCTGCCGGATCTCGTGAAAACGTCCTTTGCTCGCGACGATGTACCCGACCTCACGCGCATGGTCGGCATGATGCGCAAAGAGGCCAGTCAGGCAGCGCCCGGCGCGTTTTCGATCGTATCGGCGCTCTCTACCGCACTGTTCACCCTGCTGCTGCGAGCGCACCTCGAGCAGCAGCCATCCACGACCGATGTGCTCGCGCTGCTCGCGCATCCGCGGCTTGGGGCATCGGTGATCGCCATGCTTGAACGGCCGGCTGAGCGATGGACCATTGAGATGCTGGCGCAACAATCGGCGATGTCGCGCGCGACCTACATGCGAACGTTCAGCGCGCTGACAGAAGACTCGCCGATGACCCTGCTCACCCGCATTCGCATGCAGCTTGCGGGGACCTTGCTGACGCGCACATCGAAGAGCATTGCGGAGATCGCCGACGATGTCGGATATCAGTCGGAATCGGCGTTCAACAAGAAGTTTAAAGACACGTATGGTGTTGGACCGGGCGGGTTCAGGCAGGCACGGGGTTCTTGAGTCGGTCGGAGCGCTTCAATCAGGCCATGAAGTTGTCGAGCACCAGCTTGTGCGAGTGGCCGATCCAAACCGCAGCGTCGCGATGGTCTCGCAGCGGATCGCCTGTATTCGGGTGGAGGAAAACATCCAGCGAACCGTGGTTCAGCGTCAGCCATTCCACGATATCGGCAAACTGCGCGCGCTCGAAAGCGAGTTGGTACGACCATTTAGGGTGCGGGCCGACGGGTTTTTCGTGGAACCGGCCGAGTTGCAGGGTGTCACCGAAATGGGTGGCGATTTCCTCGCGGAACTGCCAGGCAGCGTCGCGGCTGGTGGCATCGAAGTAGACGTGGGCATGCCAGGTCTGGATTGCCGGGGTGTTGGGGCGGGTCATGGAGGTTTCGCTCGTGCTGATGAACAGTGTTGAGGTTCTGCCGGCGGGACAGTGGACTATCTAGGTTAGATATTCTATTAAGTTTTATTGGTCCCTGTCCGGGTGATTGTCACTGTTCGGGGTCGTCCGTACCCAAAAATCGGCTTTACATCAAGACGGGTACCAATGGCCTGATATCAGTCGATATCTCCGTGGGTTCTAAGCCCGCGCTTGTCCGTCGGGCGTGAAATACGTGCCATAACGCACAAGTCCCGCTTGGTGCAGTTCACAGGACATCGTGAAGCTCAACAACATGCCGTCCTCCGGTTCAGCGGCGCTGATCTCAATTGATTTCAAGCGGGGTTCGTATTTGAGCAAGGTGCCTTCGATCTCGCGCTGCAGCGTGTGTGCCGAGGCTGGCATGTGCCGATAAATCTTCGACAGATCGCCGAGCCCATTCAAGCAGATGCGCGAGGCTCTCGCGGCGGCTATTCAAAATGCGCTGAATGTTGTCGCGCACCGAGAGGAACGTTTGTTGGTTCCGGCCGTGAAAACCGATCGGGTCGCCGTTCGCAAAATGTCCCGTCACCGCTTCGAAGAGTCCAGGTCCGCCGCGCGTCATGGCGTGACTTCTTCGCTGATCGACATCACATGAACATCGTTTGATGCCTCATCGAAATCGACAGCAATTCCGGTTTCGTCTGTGTCGATGCTTGGACTCGCCAGTCAACGCACTCGCACGGCTGAAGGACTGGCGGGCGTGCTGCAACACGCGGTGCCCGATGCGACGATCACGGTCACCGAATTCCATCCAGCATGGATTCAGTTGAACGAGTTCGAGCCAGCGGCGCTAGGCGAAAACTGCGTGCTGGGGCGCGGCTTCTACGATCGCGGCAACTGCACGCGCGTCGTGATCGCGCCGACAACATGCGAATCGGTGCTGGGCCTGACGCCCGGGCATCAAGTGCACGGCGAAATCATGGCGCTACTGCGCTTCTATCTCGGCTACGAAGCGAACGCGCATCTGGAAATGCACGTCGCGCCCGACCTGATGCCAAAAGCCGAGCTTTCATCGGATCAGGTGAGCCTTGGTTACACGACACAACTCGCGCAAGCTGAACGGCCCTATGCGACAGGTGCCATCACCCGCGTGCAACTTGGCACGTGGGACGGTCGAACCGCGAACACATGTACAACACATTGAAACAATGGAATGCAAGCATGAATCCCACGATGATTCGACAGACGCAACTCGCCGCCACGGCGTGCGCCATCCTTACTTTCGCGGGATGCGGGGTTGGACAAGCAGTGAAGAGCGGAACAGTGGACGCGGCGAAATGGGCATTCACCACACAGGTGAAAACGATGAATCTCGACTTCGTCAGCCGGTCTTCGTCGAATACAAACGGCGCCGGACAATCGTTGTCGACCGTGGTGCGAACCTATCAACTGAAAACACCGCAAGCGTTCGATCAACTCGACTACGCGCAGTTGCAGACAAATGATATGGATGCACTGAAAGCCGACCTGCTTGGGTCGACGGACCTTGTGCTCCGGCCCAATGCGAACGCCAGCATCAGTGAGCCGATGAGCGACGACACGGAGTACGTCGGCATCGTTGCATTCTTCCGCGACGATGGACGGAACGCAAAGTGGAAGCTGGTGTTGCCGAAAAAGCAGTGGAAGAAGACCGATCCGGTCAAGGTCGAGGTGCGGGACAGCTCGTTAAGTGTGGCTGGCATTGGCACCGAGGCCGTCAGGCGGCACAGCGCACCGGAGGCGGATAACACCCGGCAACCCATGAATGCCGGCACAGCGCAGCCCGTCAAACCGAATGCAGCACCGTCGATAAAACCGGTAAGCAAAGCTGCGCCCATAAAAGATGATTGGGCGCGACCAGCCTGATTGCACGTCGGTTAGATGAACGACTGCCCGCCTAACCGACCGGTGAAACTGGAAAAACCACCTAACCCAAGCCGACCGCTGCGGCCAGCAGCGGCGGCCCAAATTCCCCTCCTACTTCGCCGTCGGCATCGCAAACTCCGCGCCCTTCTCCGTGCTTTCCGGCCACCGCTGCATGATCGATTTCTGGCGCGTATAAAACCGCACGCCTTCTTCGCCGTACGCGTGCATATCGCCGAACAGGCTGCGTTTCCACCCACCGAAACCATGCCATGCCATCGGCACTGGAATCGGCACATTGATCCCGACCATGCCCACTTCAATCCGCCGTCCAAACTCGCGCGCCACATGCCCGTCGCGCGTGTAGCAAGCAACCCCATTGCCAAACTCATGCGCATTGATCAGATCGACCGCTTCCGTAAAGTCCTTGACCCGCACACACGCCAGCACCGGTCCGAAGATCTCTTCCTTATAAATCCGCATCTCAGGCGTCACGTAATCGAACAACGTACCGCCCGTGAAGAAGCCTTCTTCATGCCCCGGCACCTTCAACCCACGCCCATCGACCACCAGCGACGCGCCCTCTTCCACACCCAGCGCGATATAACCTTCAATGCGCTCCAGCGCCTGACGCGTGACGATTGGACCCATTTCGGCATCGGCTTCCATACCGTTCTTCACGATCAGCGTGCGTGCCCGCTCAGCAAGCCGCGGAATCAGCTTGTCGGCCACATCGCCAACCAGCACCGCCACCGAAATCGCCATGCAGCGCTCGCCCGCCGATCCATAACCCGCGCCAACCAGCGCATCGATAGCCTGATCGAGATCCGCATCCGGCATCACGACCATGTGATTCTTCGCGCCGCCTAGCGCCTGCACGCGCTTCCCATGCTGCGCGCCAGTCTGATAGATGTAATTCGCGATCGGCGTTGAACCGACGAAGCTGATGGCCTTCACATCGGGATGCACGAGCAGCGCATCGACCACCACCTTGTCGCCTTGCACGACGCTGAACACGCCATCGGGCAGCCCAGCTTCCTGCAACAACCCCGCCATGAACAGCGCCGCCGACGGATCGCGCTCGCTCGGCTTCAGCACGAACGCATTGCCCGCCGCGATGGCGACCGGGAACATCCAGCACGGCACCATGCACGGGAAGTTGAACGGCGTAATGCCAGCCACCACGCCAAGCGCCTGACGCGTCGTCCAGTTATCGATACCCGTCGAAACCTGCTCCGTATAGTCGCCCTTCAAAAGCTGCGGAATGCCGCACGCAAATTCGATCACGTCGATCCCCCGCGACACTTCACCCTGCGCGTCGCTGAACACCTTGCCGTGCTCGGCGGTGATGATCGCGGCGAGTTCATCGCGGTGTTTATTCATCAACTCCAGAAAACGCAGCATGACCCGCGCGCGGCGGATAGGCGGCGTCTCGCTCCAGGCGACGAACGCCTTCTTTGCGCTGGCGACGGCGGCGTCGACATCGGCGACATCACCCAGATGCAGCGTGCGTGCTTGCTCGCCGGTCGCGGGATTGAAGATCGGCTGGGTGCGGCTGCCCGTGCCGGGAACACGGCGGCCGTGAATAAAGTGGCCGACGTCCGCGCGATCGCTGAAGCTTTGCATGATGAGGCACCTGAATGAGTTGGGAATGTTCAGAGTGTAAGAACGCCGGACCCGTCTGCAAAGACGTTATGATTGAAATGATTGTTTTCTATGGTGAACAATGAAGATATGGAAACGCAACGCGTCGAGTCGCTCTGGACCCATCTCTACTGGCTAACCATTCTTGCGCAGCAAGGCAGTTATACCCGCGCCGCCACGCGGCTGGGCGTGAGCAAGGCCGCCATGAGCCAGCGGATCGCCGAACTGGAGCGCGCGGCAGGGGTGTCGCTGGTGCAGCGCACAACGCGCAGCGTGCGGCTGACCGAGGCAGGACAACGTCTGGTCGATCAAACCCGCGGTCAGTATGCGGATATTGCGCAAAGTTTCGCGGGCGTGCGCGATTCGGCGGGTATCGCGCGCGGCGTGTTGCGCGTCACCGCCCCGGTGGCGTTCGCGCGGCAGCAGCTCGTGCCGCATCTGTCGGCCTTTCTTCGGGCGAATCCGGAAGTGCGCGTGCAGCTCGAAGTGTCGGACCGGATCAGTTCGCTTGCCAGCGAGGGTTTCGATCTCGCGATCCGTCATAGCGCGGCCGCGCCTGAGACGCACGTGGCCTGGACCCTGTGCGCGACACGCTCGGTGATCGTGGCGACGCGCGCTTATTTGCGGCGGCGCGGCACGCCCGCCGCCCCACAAGAGCTCGCTGCGCATGACTGCCTGTTCTATCCGCGTGCGCAAGAGGCTCCCGCCTGGACGTTCGAGCGCACAACGGGACGCAAGACAGCGGCCAGCCGCGTAACCGTGCCGATCACCGGCCCGTTTTCTGCGAACAATAGCGAAACCTTACGCGACGCTGCACTCGATGATCTCGGCATTGCGCTGCTGCCCGATTTCAGCGCGCAGGCGGCGCTGCGCGCCGGGCAGTTGATCCGGCTGTTGCCGGAGTGGCAACCCAGGGGCGTGTTCGCGGAGCAGCTATACGTCGTCCGGCCTTACGCGTCGCATGTGCCGCGTGCGGTGACCGCGTTTGTGTCCTATCTGCGCAAGACCTTCGAGAACGGTTTCTCCGATTAGAGCCTTTTTTGCTGTCCGAGCCACCGTCGCTGCGTCTCCAGCACGTCGTCGGCGCGCAATCCTGTCAGTTGCCGATACAACTCCGGCGCAGTGGCGCCTTCGGTGTTCAACAGCAGTACGTTAGATTCCATACCGAGCCTGAGCGCGGCTCGATCTTCCGCGCTAGCGGCCACCTGAATAAGTCCGGCCAACCCCGCCGCGCCCGATTCCCCCGCCACGACAGGAACATCGCGCTCGGAACCCGCCGCAAAAATCCGCATGGCCTCGACGGCGGCATCGTCGGGAATGGTCATGAAGACATCGGCGAGCACGTGGAGGAAACGCCATGCCAGCGGCGACGCTTCTCCGCAAGCAAGGCCAGCCATGATCGAGTCGACAGAGCCCGCCGCTTGTGCCGCCTGTCCTTGCACCGCGCTTTGAAACAGACAATCCGCCTGTCCCGGCTCGACGATCACGCATTGCGGCCGTCGCTCGCCGAAGCGCTCGGCGAAATAACTGACAACGCCGGCCGCCAGTCCGCCAACACCGCCCTGAATAAAGACGTGCGTGTAAGAAGCCTCATCGCGTTGCTCGATGGCTTCGGCGGCAATCGTCCCATATCCCTGCATCACGTCGCGCGGGATGGTTTCGTACCCGTCATAGGAAGTATCGGAGACGACGTGCCAGCCGTGCTCGCCGGCCAGCCGCGCGGCCTCTTTCACCGACTTGTCATAGTTGCCATCGATCTGCACGATCCGCGCGCCCAACTGTTCTATGGCGACGCGCCGCTCGTCGTTCACATGACGATGCAGCACGATCACACACCGGCAACCGATGCTACGCGCAGCCGCAGCCAACGCCCGGCCGTGGTTCCCATCGGTCGCGCTGATGACGGTGAAATCCTGCAGCAACGCCTTGTAGTGCCCGGCGGTCAACTTCATTGGAACAAAGTCCTGCTCCGGCCACAGGCGTCGGATCAAGCGGATCAGCGCAATTGGTGCACCCAGCGCCTTGAAGCTGCCAAGCGCAGAGCGATTGCTTTCATCCTTGACGCTGATCGACCCAACACGCAGCCGTGTAGCAAGCTCCGGCAGATCCCATAGCGGTGTCGAACCAGCGTTCAGTCCCTCCCACGTCGATAACCACGCGCGGCTTTCATCGGCGGCTTGAATGTTCAGGATGTCGCGAAGCGAATCGTCGTAACGACCCCGGCGCGCGTTGGCGTTATGGTGCAGCATCAAACTTTCCTCTGGTGATCGATAATCAGCAGTTTCGTGCGCACGATCTCCGCTAGATAATGTGCTCCGACCGGCAAGACCGCATCGTTGAAATCGTATCGGGCGTTGTGAAGCGGTGTCGCACCCGGTTCGCCTTCAGCACCGTTGCCAATGAACGCAAAGTTGCCGGGCACGACCTGAAGGAATGCGCCGAAGTCTTCCGAGATCATCATGGGGGCCACGTCGCTGTCCACGTTCGCTGCGCCCACGACTGCCGTCGCAGCCGCGATCGCCGTTCGAACGCATTCCGGCGTATTCACCGTGGGAACAAACTCATGCGTGTATTCGAACGTGCATTCGGCGCCGTGGGCCGCGCAAATGCCTTCGCTAATGCTGCGCATCCGCGTCTCGAGCAACCGCTGCACAGCAGGCGTATAGCTGCGTGTATCGCCCTTGATCACCACTTGTCCGGGAATCGCGTTGCGAATACCGTCGGTGAACAACTCCGTGCAGGAAATCACCGCGGGTACGCCTGGATCCACACTCCTCGATACCACCGTCTGCAAAGCAAGCACAACCTCTGCCGCAATCACAATCGGATCGATGGTCATATGCGGCCGTGCCGCGTGGCCACCACGTCCATTGATATGGATAACGAAGTTATCCTCACTGGCCATGATTCCGCCAGCCCGTGTTGCGATGTGTCCCGCATGCAGACCTGGAATATTATGAACGCCGTAGATTTCATCGACGGGAAAACGTTCGAACAGCTTGTCGGCGATCATCGCCTTCGCGCCTTTGCCGTGTTCCTCGGCCGGCTGGAAGATGAAACGCACGGTGCCGTTGAAATCGCGCCGCTCGCACAAAAGCTTCGCCGCGCCCAGCACCATGCTCATGTGGCCGTCGTGGCCGCAAGCGTGGGACTTGCCCGCGCGAATGGACGCGTGGCTGCGTTCCGGCGCTTGCTCATGGATGTTGAGCGCGTCCATCTCCGCGCGCAGGCCAATTACACCGCGACCATCGCCGCAGGACAGACTCGCGACAAAACCCGTCCCGCCGATACCCCGTGTCACCTCGAGTCCGAATCCTCCAAGCACCTCCGCCGCAAACGCGCTCGTTTCATGTTCCTCGAAACCCGTCTCGGGTGCGCGATGAAACCGGTGTCGCCACTGCGTCAATTGCCGATCGAAGTCCGACGCTGCGCTGGTCGTGTCCATCGTATTTCTCCCTGTATGCCTGCTGTGCTCCAGTATAGGAACTGTCGGCCGAGAAAAAATCTCACTAAAATGCCAATCGTCGAGAATTCCATTCTATTTTCGGCCTAAGACTCAACGAACGCTGCATTTCATCCCAGGACACCGCATGGCACTCGACCGGCTGGACGTTCGAATTCTCAACCTGCTGCAGGACAACGCGGCTACGCCGCTACGCGTTATTGCCACCGAGGCCAATGCATCGGTCGCGACCTGCCAGCGCCGGATCGCGCAGTTGCGGGCGGACGGTGTGTTACTGAAGGAGGTCGCGATTGTCGATCGCATGCGAGTTGGCCGGCCGCTGACCGTTTTTGTATCGGTGGAACTGGACAAGCAGAACGACGCGCTATTGCGCGCGTTCGAGCGGCGCATGATGGCCGAAGGCGACGTAATGGCGTGCTACGAAGTGTCGGGGGAGTTCGACTTTCTGCTGATCGTGAATTCGGCGTCCATGGAGCGTTATCACGCGTTCACCCGCCGGCGGTTTTCGTCGAACAACAACGTGCGCAACTTCAAAAGCAACTTCGCGATGAACTGCTCGAAGTTCGAGACGAAGATTTCGATCGACGACCCGGAGGAGTCAGGCGGCGGGTTGGCTTAGCGCACTTCACCAACGCCGCGCGTTCATCTGTTCAACCCTTCGCCTGCAAACCCGCCACGAACGCGGCAATACGATCGCAAGCCTGCGCGAGCCGCACTTCATCGACGACAAAACCCAGCCGCACGTACCCGTTCGCCGTCTCGCCGAATGCGCTTGCATCGAGTACCGAGACGCCTTGCGTGCGAAATAGCTGCCAACTGAATTCGTAAGCGTCCAGGCCCGTGCCGGTCACATCGACCATCATGAACATGCCTGCTTCGGGCAACAAACAATGCAAGCCTGGAACATCGCGCAGACGATTGAACACGATGTCGCGCCGCCGCCGGTAAATCTCGCGCATGTCCGCCACGATCTGCGCCCGGTTCTCGAGCGCCGTCAACGCGGCTTGCTGGATGAAACCCGGCAAGCCGTAAAGCATGCACAGCGCAAGCCGCCCGAGATGTTCGATAAGCGTCTTCGGCCCGATCACCCAGCCCACGCGCCAGCCGGGCATTGCATGCGACTTGGACAAGCTGCCGAGCGTCACGGTGCGCTCCGCCATGCCCTCCAGTGCGGCAATACTCACATGCTCCCGGTCGAAGGTCAGGTCGGCATAGACCTCGTCGGAGACAATCCAGAGGTCATGCTTTCGAGCCAATTCCGCGATGCGTTCGAGATCTTCACGCGGCATCACCACGCCAGTCGGATTGCAGGGTGTGGCAAAGAAAATTGCCTTGGTACGCGGTGTGATGGCTGCTTCGAGCGCCGCACAGTCGAGATGAAACGCTCGTGCCGGATCCACGGCCACAGGCACCAGCGTTGCGCCGGATGCGCGCACGCTGGCCTCGTAGGTCAGGTACATCGGCTCGGGCACGATGATCTCATCGCCTGCTTCGCACAGGCACAAGGACGTTGCAAAGAGCCCGTTCTGCGCGCCCGCGACCACGATGACATTGCTCGCGTCAACGCTAGTGCCGGTCTGGCGCGAATGATCCTGCGCGATAGCCGCACGCAACGGCGCGCGCCCTATCACTTCCGCGTAATGGGTATCGCCGTCCCGGAGCGCTGCCACCGCGCGGTCGACGATCACTTCGGGTGTAGCGAAGTCTGGATCGCCGACGCTCAAAACGATGACGTCCTCGCCGTTATGGAGAGCCTGCTGCGCGGCGTGGTGAATTTCCCATGCAGCGGTGCGCTTGCCTTGCAGGCGCTCGACGAGGTTCGAATACTTCATGCGGCCACTCCCTGAAGCGTGACGAACGACCCGACACGCGATGATTGAACTCGATCCCGTCGATTATAAATGCCGCCGGAGCGAAGACGTCAAGCCGCCAAATCAGCGGCCTTTCGGCATCTCGCCGCTAACCTCAGCGCCAAGATTTGCCGCGAGATAACTCAACAACGCCTGGATGCGCAGCGAACGCCCCTTGCGCGTAGGCACCAGCGCGATCACCGGCGCGCGGCCGAAATCCCAATCGCTCAGAAGCCTCACCAGCTTACCGGCCGCGACCGCATCTGCCACGTCCCATTGCGAGCGCAGGACAAGCCCCAGGCCTTCCTCTGCCCAACGGCGCGCGACGCTGCCATCGTTCGTGGTGAAAGCCGGCGTGACGCGCAGCGTAGTCGGTGCCGACGGCTTCCTGCCTGCCTCTCGGCCCGCTACCCCGCCCGCCTCCAAGCGCCGTCGACGCACCCGCCAGAGCGTCACGTCTTCATCGTTTTCGCGGATGCAAATGCAGTCGTGTTCCAGTATCTCGCGCGGTTCGCGCGGATAACCGTGGGCCGCGATATACCCCGGACTCGCACATAACCAGCGCTCGTTCGCGAGCAAGGACCGCGCGCTCCACGACGAGTCGCGCACCGTGCCGATCTGGATCACGACATCGGCGGCATGGCTGTGCGGCCAGGGCGTTTCGAGTAGATCGAGTTGCAGGCGAATACCCGGATTCGCCCGTGCGAAGCGGGCGAGCAACGGCGCAATATGCACGCGTCCGAAACCAAACGGCGCGGCAATACGAATGTGTCCGGCGAGTTGCGCGGTCTGTTCACGGAACGTGTCGGGGAGCGCCTCGATCGCGCTCAACAGCCCTTGCGCTTCGCGCGCCAGCCTTGCGCCGTCCGCTGTCAGCGACATTTGCCGGGCATCGCGCGTGGCGAGCGTCACGCCCAGCGTCTTCTCCAGTTTCTTGAGCCGCATGGAGAGCGCCGACGGCGTCACGTTGAGAACCCGCGCCGCCGCGCTCAATGATTCGGAGCGCGCCAGCATGGTTACAAGCCTGAGATCAGCGAGTTCCATCGTTCAATTTTGCTTAAGGATTGATGTGGCTGGATTTAAACACAGCTTATTCTTACTGTGTCATAAATGTAACAATAGCGATATTGTCGTGCGCTCCTAAATATAATAAGGATACCTAGTCATAGAGCGAGAAGCAATGAACGCACAGACGCGGTTTGATCAGTACATTGAGCACCTGGCTGGCGGTCTGGGTCATGCAGATCGCCGCTCAGGACTGAAGGCCTACTGCACAGGCCTGATGCTGCCGTTGACGCGCAAGAGCGTCGAGCCGATGGCCGCCAGCGTGGATCCGCTTCACGCCAGCGCCCGACATCAGGCACTGCACCACTTTGTTGCCAAGGCCGACTGGTCGGACGACGAGCTACTTCGCCGGGTCAGCCAATGGGTCGTGCCCCGGATGGATTTTTCCGGCGGCGGCTTCTGGATCGTGGACGACACGGGATTTCCAAAGAAGGGCCGCCATTCTGTAGGCGTGGCGCGTCAGTACTGCGGGGTGCTGGGTAAACAGGATAATTGCCAGATTGCGGTCAGTGTGTCACTGGCTTGTGAGCAGGCCAGCATTCCGGTTGCGTGGCAGCTCTACGTGCCGCGTGAATGGGCAGAGGATGATGAGCGGCGCGAGAAAGCCGGCATTCCCGCACAGATCGGGTTTGAGACGAAGGTGCAGATTGCATTGCGACAGATTGAGGTTCTGCTGGCGGCCGGTGCGCCCCGGCATTGCGTACTGGCCGATGCAGGCTATGGAATAGATAACGCCTTCCGGCAACATCTGGACGATCTGGGGTTGTCTTATGTGGTCGGCATCACATCGGCTCTCGTGGTCTGGCCGCCGGGCGTCAAACCATTGCCGCCCAAACCGTACGGCGGCATGGGCCGCCCGCCTGTGGTGCCGCGCCGCACACGCGCCCGACAGCCGGTAAGCGTGAAGGAGCTGGCGCATTCACTGCCTGCTACTGCCTTCACTACGCTCAGCTGGCGGGAGGGTTCGAACGAAACACTCAGTGGGCGTTTCGCCGCGGTGCGTGTGCGTCACGCGGGCGGCAATACCGGCAAGGCGCGGCTGCGCCCCGAGCAGTGGCTGCTTATCGAGTGGCCGGCCAGCGATCCTGACCCGCTGAAATACTATCTCTCCAACCTGCCGGCCGATACTGCGCTTGAACAGCTCGTGGCACACGCGCACATGCGCTGGCGCATCGAGCGTGACTACCAGGATCTGAAGCAGGAGCTGGGGCTTGGACACTACGAAGGTCGGGGATGGCGAGGGTTTCATCACCACGCAGCGCTGGCCATCGCGGCCTACGGATTTCTGCTCTCAGAGCGCCTCGCTACCGGAACCCCGGTCAGCGCCAAAAAAAACTTCGCAGCACGCCAGACACCTGCAGTTCCCGACGATTACATTGCGCGGGGAAGCCCGGCGCGCACAGCGCCACACGGCTGACTCGATTGCCACCATTCGCTACGAACTTACGGTCCGGCTGGTCGCCGGACTCGATGTGTGTCCATGCTGTCGAAATCGGGGAAGACGCTTTGATTTAATGACACAGTAAGATTAGGCTTTCATCAGTAAAGTCGCATCCATCATGCTCAATCAATCTACCCCGACTTATCCGAAAGCGGTGCTGTTCGACCTGCTTACCGCGCTGCTCGATTCATGGAGCCTGTGGAATCGCGCGGCCGGCAGCGAAGCCACCGGCCGCGCTTGGCGCGCGGAATACTTGCGCCTGACCTACGGCTGCGGCGCGTACGTTCCCTACGAAGAACTCGTGTGCCAGGCTGCGTTGCAAGTCGGCTTGCGTGAATCGGCCGCACGCGTGCTCGAAGCGCAATGGCTGCAACTCGCACCCTGGAGCGGCGCGCAAGAAGCGTTGCGAAAACTCGCGCCGCACTGCCGGCTGGCGATCGTGACCAACTGCTCCAAGCGTCTGGGCGAGCAGGCCGCTGGTTTGTTCGATGTCGACTGGGACGTGATCGTGACCGCTGAAAGCGCGGGCTTCTACAAACCCGACCCACGGCCGTATCAGATGACGCTAGACCGCTTGAAGGTCAACGCGGATGAGGCCGCGTTCGTGGCCGGTTCAAGCTACGACATGTTCGGCACAGCCGTTACCGGCTTGCGCACGTACTGGCATAACCGCGTGGGGCTCGAACTCGTGCAAGGCGCACAGACGCCCGAGCTCGAAGCGCCCACGCTCGATGCGCTGCTGCCTTGGCTGCGCGGCTTCAATTCATTGAAGGGAGCATCCACGTCATGACTCTGGACCAGATCGAGACCCCCGCCGCATTGATCGACCAGCTGCGCATGAAACGCAACATCGCACGCATGCAGAGCCGGATGGACACGCTCGGCGTCGCGTTCCGGCCGCATGTGAAGACGGCGAAGTGCGTCGAGGTCGCGCAAGCGCAGCGCGATGCGGGCGCTCGCGGCATCACGGTGTCCACGCTCAAGGAGGCCGAGCAGTTTTTCGCGGCAGGCTTCAGCGACATCCTGTACGCCGTCGGTATCGTTGCATCGAAACTGCCCAGGGCGCTGGCGTTACGGCGCGCGGGTTGCGATCTCAAACTGATCGTCGATAACCTCGAGTCCGCGCAAGCCGTCGCGGAGTTCGGCCGCACTCATGGCGAGTCCTTCGAGGTGTGGATCGAAATAGATACTGACGGTCATCGTTCCGGCGTCCAGCCCGATGAACCCCGCTTGCTCGATATCGGGCGGATGCTGTATGGCGATGGCAACGGTGGCAGTCACCACGGCGCACGTCTCGGTGGCGTGATGACCCATGCCGGTTCGAGCTACGACCTCAACACACCCGACGCACTCGCCGCGCTGGCGGAACAGGAACGCGCGGGTTGCGTGCGTGCCGCCGGGCGCTTGCGCAATGAAGGTTTGCCGTGCGAGGTCGTGAGCATCGGTTCCACGCCCACGGCGCTAGCCGCGCAACATCTCGAAGGCGTCACGGAAGTGCGGGCCGGTGTGTACGTTTTCTTCGATCTGGTCATGTGCAACGTGGGCATCTGCACAACCGGCGATCTTGCGTTGAGTGTGTTGACGACGGTCATCGGTCATCAGGTGGATAAGGGCTGGGCCATCCTCGATGCAGGGTGGATGGCGATGAGCCGCGATCGCGGCACCGCGAAGCAAACGCACGACTACGGTTACGGACAGCCATGCACGCTCGATGGCGCCCCGCTCGATGGCTATATGCTCACGGGCGCGAACCAGGAGCATGGGATTCTCGCAAACGTCGATCATCCCGACAGGGACATCTCCGTTCATCTGCCGGTGGGTACGCGCCTGCTGATCCTGCCGAATCACGCATGCGCAACGGGCGCGCAATTTCCCGCCTATCAGGCGCTATCGGATGAGGGAGAGGTCGTCGTGTGGAACCGCTTTTACGGTTGGTAGAGCGGCGAAACCTTCGCTCAGGATGAACCCGCTTCCGGTGCGTTCGCAACAAACTCGGCCTGAATAGCCACATGCAGATCGTCACCCACAGCCGGATACCACGTCGATAAACCGAACTGCGCACGGCTGAAATGACCGTCGGCGGCGAAGCCGAGTGTCTGCTGTTTGGTAAGCGGATTCGGCGCGTGCCCGTTGAACGTGACCGCGAGTGTGACGGGGCGCGTCGTGCCATGAATGGTCAGGTCGCCGGTCAGCTCACCTTTGTTGTCGGCGGTGCGTTTGAATGCCGTGCTCACGAAGTGAATGGTCGGAAAACGTTCGACGTCAAGTACATCCGTGCCCTTGACCATCTTGTCGAGGAGCGGGACGTTGGTATCGAGACTGGTCGCATCGATATCCACCGTCGCCGTGCTGTGATCCATGCCCGCCGCATCCCAGTTCAGTTGAGCCGTCGTCTTGTCGAAGCGCATGACGAAGCGCGAATACTTCAGGTGAGCCACATCGAAACTGACACTCCAGTGATGCGGGTCCAGCTGATAACGACCGGCAGGAACGCTCGCTTCATCAGGCGACACCGAATGTGTCACCACGCTCAGCGCGGTACAGGCTGACATCGATATGGCTACTGCAATGAGCAAGCCCGCGCGAAGCTTGCGAATGCCCGACGGGAATCTGGAGTCATGCATGGTTATCCTTTCAACAGGTCGGCGCTCGGGTGCGCGCCATCATGAGCGCCTATGCTACTTGTAGAAAATGTAGTTAGCGAGATACGGCGACGCGCCCACCTGGTGTTCGGTCGAACAGGGTGCGGCCGGCATCACGCCGCCTACGGTGTTCACACGCTGCACGTAGCGAATAACCGACAGCATGCCGCTCGCCGCGGTGCTGCGGGTTTCAAGCAATAACTGCGGCACGCTGGCGGCGGTGTCGCTCGGCGTTTGCGCGATCACGTGTCCCACGATCCGGCTGCCGTCCTCCGCCTCCCACGACGGCCCCGCCGAGTGCATGATCAACGCGTGGCCGCTGGTGTCGTAGAGCGTTGCCTGCGGGCTCTTGAACACCCAGGCGAGATGATGCTGCGCATCGTACTCGCATGAATACACCTGCACGCCGGAAGCGGTTGTTGTCACGACCCGCTCCGCCTGAGGCGGATCGATAGAAGCCGCAGCGGACGCCGTAGCACTCGCAACACAAGCAACTACCGCAGCGGCCACGCGCTTCGCACGCTTGAAATTAGTGAACATGAAATCCCCACTGGAATGGATAACGATAGATAGTGCGCCCGCGGCAACGTTGCTCACGCGGCGCTTGGAGTCCGCTCAAACCCGATCCAGATTAGCCGATGCGAACGCCCAGTTCAAATGACGCGACACCGTCGCGAACAGATAGTCGGGACGACGATTCTGATAGTCCAGGTAATACGCGTGCTCCCACACATCCACCGTCAACAACGGCGCGAGGCCGCGCGTGAACGGCGTTTCCGCATTGCTCGTCTTGACGACGGCAAGCTCGCCCTGGTCGACCACCAGCCAGCCCCAGCCACTGCCGAACTGCGACGCCGAGGTCGTGACCAATGCCTTCGTCAACGCCTCGGTGGAACCGAACTTGCGCATGATTGCCGCCTGGAGTTTTTCACTCGGCTGGGTTGCGACCGGGCTGAGCGAGCTCCAGTAGAAGTTGTGATTCCAGGCTTGCGCGGCGTTGTTGAAAACATCGGCGAGAGCGGGTTGATCGTGGGATTGCATGATCACTTGTTCAAGCGACGCCTGCGCCAGCGGCGTGCCGGCCAGCAGCTTATGCAAGTTGTCGAAATACGCCCGATGGTGCTTGCCGTAATGAAACCCGATCGTGCGCGCCGAGATCACCGGCTCGAGCGCGTTGTCCGCGTAAGGCAAGGGCGGGAGCGTTTGCGGCGATGAACCCAGGAAAGCGGGAACGACGCTGAGCGTGGCTTTCGACTCGGCAGGGGATGCGGCCGATGCGTCTTGCGTGCTGGCGCCGAACGCCAACTTCGAAAACGCGACGCTGGCCGATGCCAGCGATCCGCTTGCAATCAGGCGACGACGGGAAATGAGCGAATTGAGCATGGTGAAACCCGTAAGTGTGGAGTGGTCGCAGCCATCACCGGTCCGCCGGTCTGTCCTGGCTGCACTTTCACAACACCCCACGCCCGGCGTCTATTCCATCGCCAGCGGCGATTCTTGCGATATCGCGGCGCCGCCCTTCTTAGCCCGCCGCCCTGAGCACCTTGGCGAGTTCAGCCAGGCGATACGGCTTGTTGACGAAGGCGAAATCGTCGATACGACCGTATTGCTCGCGCAAAGCCGGGAGTGGATACCCCGACGCCAGTATCACCTTGAGATCGGGCCGAAGCTCGCGCGCCGAGCGCGCCAGTTGAATACCGTTCATGCCCTTCGGCATGACTACGTCGGTAAATAGAACGTCGATGTCGGTCCGGCGCTCAAGCATGGCCATCGCGTCGACGCCATTGGTTGCCGTCACAACCTCGTAACCTATGCTGCGGAAAAGCTGCCCCGCCGCGTCCAGCACGTCCGGTTCGTCTTCCACGATGAGCACCGTATCCACGCGCGCTCCAGCCACGGCAATCACATCGTCCGGCTCCCCTTCAATCACGGGCAGGTACATGCTGATGGTCGTGCCTTTGCCTTCTTCGCTGTCGATCGTCACGTCGCCGCCGGACTGCGCGATGAACCCATAGACCTGGCTCAAGCCC
>Ga0255336_101324_pt1 | contig 18851 bp, 23 predicted proteins | sample MeOH1_35cm_T3_17_FD_189102 | JGI IMG/M metagenome (GOLD analysis project Ga0255336, IMG submission 189102) | Sandy soil microbial communities from University of British Columbia, Vancouver, Canada - MeOH1_35cm_T3_179 | ecosystem: Engineered > Artificial ecosystem > Sand microcosm > Unclassified ...
GGTCGCTCCCGAAGTAGAGATCACTCATGGTCACATCCTCCTTTCATCCACAAAAGGAAGGCGAACGGGCACACGCGCTCCAGTTCGCCTGCCAGATCGCTGACAAACAAATGAAACACGCAGCGCGATAACGCGACTGCCTGAGCGAAACCCAGAATAGGAACATCCGCGCGAAATTTCAAGAGGGGTGCACTGGATGGTCGCAGGATCACGTCGCGAGCCTTGAAATCCGCTCTGTCGCCCCTATTCTCGGCGGGCATTGCATTTGTTCACAAGGAGGCGAGTATGGATTTCGATGCAGAATGGGCAACGCTGGGCAAACATCGGGTGAGGCTGCGCTCGACACGGGGTTTTCCGACAGAGACGTTGCGCACGGTTGCCGACGTGGCGCGTCTCGCGATCGAAAATAACATGAGTGCTCGTGCGCGGCTCGTGGAAGTCGTGTTTCGGGATCAGGACAAGGCGTACGACATCCTTGTCGGCACCACCGTGGCGGAAGACCCCCTCTGCGCCGCACAATTGGAGGTGGCGCTGGCTACGGTCCTCGGCTTGCTGCCCGAGCAGCTGACGCTGACGGTGAACACAGTTGCGCAGGCCGAGGTCGACCTGAATTTTGGCGTCTATGAACGCCTGCTCGCGCAAAAACTCGGCTCGGTGCCGCCGATTCAGTAAGCGAAACTCGCAATTTTGCCCTGGACGGCTTGTCCCGAACCGAGGCCTTGGCGGTCAGGGGCGGCTAAGAAATCACCGCGTCGAGCCCTCGTTTTTTCAAGGGCACAGGGCGGCGATCGACGGCTGTCCCGACAGCCGTCGCGCCCCTGCGGCTATCCGGCGCACCCCCTTGAAATTTCGCGCGGGTGTTCCTATTCTGGGTTTCGCTCAGGCAGTCGCGTTATCGCGCTGCGTGTTTCGATTTGTTTGCCAGAGGCTTGGCAGGTGAACTGGAGCGCGTGTGCCCGTTCGCCTTCCTTTTGTGGATGAAAGGAGGATGTGACCATGAGTGATCTCTACTTCGGGAGCGACCTCTTCAGCGAGTTCGACCGCTTTCAGCGGCGGATCGACGAACTCTTCGGGGGTTTCCCGTCCAGCATCCGCGCCGTCAGGCGCGGCGCCTTCCCGCAAGTCAACATCGGCGTCACCGACGACACCATCGAGATCGTCGCCTTTGCGCCCGGCCTGAATCCGGCCGAACTCGACGTGTCGATCGACATGGGCCTGTTGACGATCAGCGGCGAGCGCAAGCCATTGACGCCCGACGGCGATAGCGACCAGAAGGTCTACGCCCAGGAGCGCTTCGCCGGCACCTTCAGGCGGGTCATCGAACTCCCGCAGGACGCCAACCCCGACAAGGTGCAGGCGCGTTATGTGGACGGCTGTCTGTGCGTGACGGTCAACAAGCACGAGTCGTCCAAACCACGGTCGATTACGGTCCAATGATTTGAGGAGAGAGCCATGAGCGATACCACTGAAGTTATCGAACGGGAACAGCAAACGAGCGTGACGCCGCGCACGCAGGAGAAGTCCAGGGACCGTCGGGCAACCAGCGTGCCGGCCGTCGATGTCTTCGAAGACCAAACGGGCATCACAGTTGTCGCCGATCTGCCCGGCGTTTCGAAGGACCGGCTCGATGTGAAGGTGCAGGACGGCAACCTCGTGATCGAGGCCGAGGCCAGCGTGCCGACACCCGACGGCTTGCGGCTGCAGCATGCGGAAATACCGGCGCCGAGCTACTTCCGCGCGTTCACGCTGAGTCCAGACTTCGACACGGCTAAGATCGAGGCGAACCTGCAGGGCGGCGTGCTGAAGCTACGCATTCCGCGCAGTGAAAAAGCCCGGCCTCGTCGCATAGAGGTCAAGCTCGGGTAACCCGGAGCACACCATTACGACAATGAGGAAACCCGGTGGCGCCCCGCGGAGCGCCACCACTGTACTTCTCGGAGTTCGCTATGAAAGACGTGACACAGGAATCCTGGAAAGGGCATCAAATCAACATCCGTGCAGTGCCGGTTCGACACATTCAGACGCCGGCGTCTGTTCCGGACGGCTATCTGGCGATCGTGCAGATCTGCATGAACGGCGAAGTGCTGGCGGACTGGCACCTGCCGCGTTACGGCGAGCGGTTGCGCAGTCGGCGGGAAGCTGAACGCGAAGCCATGCAATACGCCGTGCAACTGATCAATCGCGGTGTGTTCGGTGAACCGGTGCAAGCGTTGGGTTTGGCCGCGTAGCACATCTCAGCGACGTCGGACCTTTCCACGCGTACTTCACGTAAATCACCATGCAATTCGTAGGAGGATGAAATGAACACTGATCTGAGCAAATGGAACCCGTTCAAATTCCTGCGCAAAACGCAAACCGAAAAAGCCGGCGAGCAACCTTCGTCCAGTGCGCCAACGTCGAAGCACTGGCTGGCCGAGTGGCCCGATGTGTCCCGGCTCTTCTCGTCGGACCCGTGGCGGGCGATGGGCGAGTTGCTGCACGATCCCTTCGCCGGCGTCGGCGGTCTTGACAGATGGTTCGGCGACTTCAGCTCGTCGCGGTTCCAGCCGCGCATCGATGTCGTCGACGACGGCGACGCGCTGCGCGTCACCGCTGAGCTGCCGGGCATGGATCGCGAGGATTTGCAGACGTCCATCGAAGACGGCGTCCTGGTCTTGCGTGGCGAGAAGAAGCAGGATACGAGGAGTGAGGAAAACGGCTGCTACCGGCTGGAACGGTCGTACGGCTCATTCACGCGCACGATTCCGCTGCCCGATGGGGTCGACGTCGACAAGGTGGGCGCGAACTTTGATAAGGGCGTCTTGACGCTTCGCTTGCCGAAAACGGCTTCCGCGTCCTCCGCGGTCAAGAAGATCGAGATCAAATAAGGACCTTCGGCGCGTAGGGTCGAACGCAAGCGTGCCCCGGGCGGCGCAGCAATCATTCGCTACGCCGCCTGGCGACACTGCGGGACCGATAGTGCTAACGGCGCACATCCGGTACGCTCAAAAGAGGCTCGCAAACGCGCTCTAACGAACAAGGAAACCTGGACACGCAACTTCTATAGGGGTAGCTGGAAACAACCTGGTTAAGGCAGCAACCATGAACAAACTGGAAACACGCGATGAATGAGAAACGGAATGTGGCCGGCAGAGTGATGGACGCACTCCGGTTGGAACCGCGCATCCTTGGCTTTTACGAGCGTTTCGAACAGGCAGTCGCGCATATCTTGAGCGTCGTCATTTCCGTCATCATCGCCATATCACTGTGGCAACTCGTCCGCGCGGTAGGCGTATTGCTCGTGTGGAAAGCGTTGAACCCGCTGGATCACGCTGTGTTCCAGACGGTCTTTGGCATGATCATGACGTTGCTGATTGCGATGGAATTCAAGCACTCCATCATCCACGTCATGCTCCGACGCGACCATATCGTGCAGGTGAAAACGGTCTTGCTGATAGCTTTGCTCGCGATCGCGCGCAAGTTCATCATTCTTGATCCGAACACCGATCCATACCGAATTGGTGCGCTGGCCGCCGCACTTCTGGCAATGGGTGTGGTCTATTGGCTCATGCGTCAGCGCGATGATCAGGTTGAAGCGGAACGCTTACCGGAATGACATTGACTGTCGGCGCTCTCACAGCGGAGCGCCGGCCAGACTCGATCGCAAAGGGTGCGCAGAGCCCCGTCATCTTCTCGCGCGTCCGTGACGGACACCGGGCAGGGGTCTGGGTACTGACCAACGCCAAGCTGAACGTTGGCCCAATGCATTAAGGTGTTCGGCCTTCTTGCGGCTTTTCGTCAAGGTTGCTCATAAACCCGGCCTTCTTGAGCGAACCATCGCAGAATGGCTCGTTGTGCGAGGCGCCACATCGACGAAGCCGGACCTCATCCTTATTCAAGAGCAGTTCGAGCCGACCGCGTTTCGGTTGAGCTGCAGGCCGCTCCGGATTGGGAGTGATCCCGCCGCCCTTCCGAAAGCGGACACCCACGCGGTGCTGATCGACCTTTTCCCGCGATCCGTGACCGTCCGGAAAGGCCGACGAGTTGTCGATCACAGACGCGAAGAGACAGGCGGTTGATCGGCCTTTGCCGACATTGGGGCATTGACGTTGGTGAGGCGGCTACAGGTCGCTTTCCTGACATTCGCACATCGATAGCCGCGAATGTCAGGTTTCACCACACGCGGATGAGTACTTGCGACTCGAGGCGGGCGTTCGTATAACGGCTGATCACGTTCGAGCAGGTATCGAAAACCGCCGGCTGAAATCGAAAGTCTGGTGGCTTTTACTGTGCCGGAGAGTATCGCCAAGGATCTTAGAGGTCAGAAGTTGACAGTCCAGCCAAGTCTAGAAAATTTGACTGCGGCGACCAACTCCCTAACGGCGCAGTTCGCCTGATGCCTCGGCGACTCAGATGCACCATCAAAGCGGCTTAGTTCCCTCACCCTTACTCCCTTACTGGTTGCAAACGGGTATCTACACGAAATCCAAGAGGGGTACCATTTGCTGCGTCGATAATCGACCTTTTTACGTTATGCACGGCAAACCTCCTGTCTATGGCGAACCTACTGTCTATGGCGAACCACAAGAATCAACAACCGGAATCGAACGCTACCCCATCGAATCGATCGCTCGAACGCGGGCTCGAACTGCTGCGCGCGTTCGGTCCCGGTGCGACGCTTCTCGGCAACGGAGATCTCGCGGAACGCACTGGTTTGCCGAAGGCGACAGTGAGCCGCCTCACGCGAACGCTCGTGGAAGCAGGCTATCTGGAGCACGATTCGGCGCGCCGGGCGTATAGGCTCGGGCTACCCGTCCTCAGTCTCGCACAGGCGCTGCGCAGCGGATCCACCGTACTAAAGGCCGCCGGGCTACTGATCCGAGACACGGCCCAGAGGATGCGTATCAATGTCGGAATCGCGGGCGCCGACAGAGAGGAGATGGTCTACCTCGAGTCCATTCGCTACAACCAACGTGCCTCGTTGCGTACGATCGTATCGGGACAACGCGTACCGATGGAACTGACGTCGCTCGGCCGGGCGTATCTCGCGACGCAGCCGGAGGCCGAATTCACCCATCTGATGGACGCGTTCGCGCGGCGCGGACGTAGCGGCTGGGAGCGTCTCGCGCGAGAAATCACTGAAGCCGTGGATGATGTGCACCGAAACGGCTTTTGCGTCGCAAGCTGGCAGCCAGAAGTGATTGCACTCGCGACGCCGCTCGCCATTCCCGGACATCGCTTGCTGGTCCTCAACTTCAGCGTCCGCACGACGGCGTCGAAAGACAGCGTTGTGAGCGAACTAGCAGCACCCCTGCTGCGTCTGCGCGACGAAATCACAGCCGAATGCGTACGCCTGGAAGGCTAAGAACTGCAAGCGTCTCTTTCATTCACGGCGTTCACTGATCGCGCGCGCTGGAATACCCAGCACCACTGCAAGGCCACCGAGAATGGACACGACCGCAACCGCGTAGAGACCCGTGGCGCTGCTGCCAAAGTGCGTCGATGCATAACCGATCACCGATGGCGCCGAGATGCCACCAAACTGGCCGAGGCTGCTAATGAGGCCGATGCCGCTTGCTGCAACCGTGCTGGACAGATACGCGGGCGGGATCGTCCAGAACAGCGACAGCATGCCCAGATAACCGGCCGTCGCGACGCCAAGCAGTGCCACCAGAATGCCTGCGTGATTCGCCGCCGCCGGCAGAAGCGAGACGCCCAGCGCGGCCATCAATGCGCTTGCCATGAAGTGCCACCGCCGCTCCAGCATACGATCCGAGTTCCGGCCGAGCAGATACATCGCAATGGCGCCAACCACATACGGAATCGCCGACAGAAGCCCAATGTGCCAGTAGTTCGATACGCCGCTTTTCTGGATCACGCTCGGAGCCCAGATATGCACGACGATGCTCGCCCACGGCACGCTGAAATACGCAAACGTCAGGAAATAGAACTTTGGCTCCTTCAACGCGACCCAGATCGACCCATGACCACGTGCGGCCTTCGTTTGCGCGTCGCGGCTAAGCTCCCCCAGCAAGAGGGCCTTTTCGTCGTCCGAAAGCCATGTCGCCTGCTCGGGGCGGTCCGTCAGATAGACATATGCGAAGACACCGGCGACCACCGACGGAAAACCTTCGAGAAGGAACAGCCACTGCCACCCCTTGTAGTCGAGAAAGCCCGACATGTTGTTGAGAATCCATCCCGACAGCGGTCCACTGATGATGCCCGATACGCAGATTGCCGTCATGAAGATTGACGTGACGCGCGCCCGGCGCGCGGCCGGAAACCAGTAGGTGAAGTAGAGGATCACGCCCGGAAAGAATCCTGCTTCTGCTGCGCCGAGCAACACGCGCGCGATGTAGAACTGCGTGGGCGTCTGCACGAACGCGGTGGCCGCCGAAACGATGCCCCATAGCGCCATGATGCGCATCAGCGTCTTTCTCACGCCGACTCGCGCAAGCCACAGGTTGCTCGGCACCTCGAAGAGCATGTAGCCCACATAGAAGAGTCCGACACCCAGACCGAACGCCGCATCGGAAAGACCGATTTCACGCGAGAACTGCAGGTGCGCAAAGCCGATATTGGCGCGATCCAGATAAGCGAAGACGTAACAAATGAAGAGGAACGGCAGCAGCCGCCAAGTGACTTTCCGGTAGACGGCCTCTGTCTGCAGTTGCGCGACAGCGCTGACGCCGATTGGATTTGAACGGGCTGCGTGCATCATGTCTCCGGGCTTGTATGGGCCGCAGGATCGTCATGGCAAGTGTCCTGCGTTGGAATCCATTATCGGCGCCGACCGCTCGATGACAATCTGCCAATTCCATCCAGTGGAATTGCTCAAGCCCTCGGATGAAGCATGCTCCGTTCCACAGAGTGGAATTGACGGGGTGTCTTGAGCGGCCTGTAGGGCTAAGCTGCACTGGCCGATTGACCTTGTCAGTCGACTCCAACTCAACAATCGAGACGCGCATGAGCACCTCCACCATTCAAGTCACTTTCGACTCGCAGATCGCCACGATTGCGCTGAATCGTCCTGAAAAGCGTAACGCCATCACCAACGAAATGCGTGCAGAACTGATCGCGGCGCTGGAGACCGTGTCGCGTGACCGTGACGTACGCGCCGTGGTGTTGACTGGCAACGGCAAGGGATTCTGCGCTGGCGGTGACGTCAGCGGTATGGCGCAACGGATGGACGCACCCGCCGGCGAGATTGCGTTCATTGGCTGGTCCCGTCAGCAACTAGTGCATTACACAGTCAATCTGCTTTACTCGATGCCCAAACCGACGATCGCCGCAGTCAACGGCGCAGCGGCGGGCCTCGGTGCCGATATGGCGCTGTCCTGCGACTTTATCCTCGCGTCACAGGAAGCGAGCTTCGCGTGGAGCTATATCAAACGAGGGCTGATTCCCGATGGCGGCGGCATGTACTTTTTGCCGCGACGGGTCGGCCTCGCGCGGGCGAAGGAACTGATTTTCAGCGGGCGCAAGGTAGATGCGAAGGAAGCGCTGGAAATCGGCATCGCGGATCGCCTGAGCGAGTCGGATTCGCTTATCGCCGACGCCCACGCCTGGGCCGCCGAATTGAGCCAGGGTTCGGCCACTGCGCTTGCGCTCGGCAAGAGCATCCTCAACCAGAGCTACGAACTGTCAGCGCATCAGGTGTTTGCACAAGGCAGCCAGGCACAGGCCGTCTGCTACACAAGCAGTGAACATCGCGACTCGGTGCTCGCATTCCAGAACAAAACCAACTGAGCACGAAGGAGATCGACATGAACGCAATTTCAAAATTGATGCGCCCGGCGAGCGTAGCCGTAGTCGGCGCATCAGCGGACGCAGCCAAGACTTCAGGTCGCCCGGTGGCTTACCTCAGGAAGCACGGCTTCGACGGTGACATCTACCCTGTCAACCCGCGTTACGACTCGATCGATGGCCTGCCCTGCTATGCCGATGTAGCGTCGCTGCCGCACGCGCCCGATGTTGGTATCGTGCTGCTCGGCGCCGAGCGCGCCCACGTTGCGGTGCGGGATCTGGCGAGCCGCGGGACGAGCGCTGCAATCGTGCTGGCGAGTGGCTATGCAGAAATTGGCGAGGAAGGCGCGAAGCGTCAGGTGCAATTGATCGAGGCAGCAGGGTCCATGCGCCTGCTCGGCCCGAATACGATCGGGCTTGTCAACCTCACCGATCGCATCACGCTGTCAGCAAGCGGGGCGCTGGAGACCGACGCTTTCACAGTCGGCGGGATCGGCGTGGTGTCACAAAGCGGCGGGATTCTTGGCTCGCTGTTGTCGCGGGCGGCAGCACGCGGCATTGGCTTGTCAAAGCTGGTGTCGACGAGCAATGAAGCAGATCTCGATATGGCGGACTTTGTCGATTATCTGGTTGACGATGATTCGACTTCCGTTATCGCGCTCTACATGGAGGGGTTGCGTCATCCGGACCGGTTCCGCCGCGCGGCGTTACGGGCGGCGGCCGCAGGTAAGCCGGTCGTCGTCTTCAAGATCGGCCGCTCGGAATCTGGCGCACGCTCGGCGGTCTCGCATACGGGCGCGCTGGCCGGCTCCGACCGCGTGTACGACGCACTTTTCAGCCAGGTCGGCGTCATTCGCGCACAGACGTTTTCCGATTTGCTCGACATTCCTCATGCGCTCGCTACGCGTCGTAAGCTCTCCGGGCGACGGGTGGCGATTTTAACCTCGACTGGCGGCGCAGGCACGCTCGTCACAGATAGCCTCGGCATGGCGAACTTCGAGACCCCGCCTCCTGACGAGGCGACGGCTGCAAAGCTGCGCGCACTCCAGACAGGCGACCACGCGGTGCTCGATCGCAACCCGATCGATGTGACGCTCGCGGGCCTGCAACCAGCTCTTCTGCGTGGCGCGATCGGCGCGCTGCTCGAAAGTCCGACTTACGACGCGGTCGTGGTTATCGTTGGATCATCGGGCCTCGCGATGCCTGACCTGATGGCTGACGCGATCCGCGATTCGCTGCCCGGCAGCGACAAACCCGTGATGGCGTTTGTGAGCCCTCACGCGCCAGAGATCACGCGCTTGCTGAACGAGCAGGCGGTGCCGGCGTTTGCTTCGCCTGAAAGTGTGACGAGCGCACTCGCGGCGATGTGGCGGCATGGCGAATACATTCGACGCGCTGTGAGTTCGGACGAAAGGTCCCTTGAATCAGAAGTCGAGCTGAGCGATCTACCCGTCGGATCACTCAATGAAGCGCAGGCGAAAGAGCTTTTTTCCCGCTTCGGCGTGACAGCGGTGCGCGAGCGCGTCGTTATGAGCGCAAACGCAGCGGAGAGCGCCGCTCGCGATCTGGGTGACAAGGTCGTGCTCAAGCTGCTGTCGAACGAGATCACGCACAAGAGCGATGTCGGTGGCGTAGCGGTGGGCGTCACTGCCGACAGCATCGGGGCGCGCCTGAACCGCATGCGCGACGACGTCGAAACCGCGACTGGCGTATCCGCGAATGCATTTCTCGTGCAGGAAATGGTGACCGATGGTACGGAACTGATTCTCGGCCTTCATCGTGATCCACTCGGCACAGTATTGCTGCTGGGCATGGGCGGCGTCACCGCGGAGTTGTTCAAGGATACGACGATGCGTCTCCTCTCCACCGAAGCGCCGCTGTCGCGCGTAGACGCGCTCGAAATGATCCACGACCTGAAAACCTGGCCGCTGCTCGACGGGTTTCGTGGACGGCCGCGCGCTGATGTTGATGCACTCGTAACTGCGATCGTCGCGTTCGCGCGAATGGCGGTGCGGCTTGGCGGGCGTGTCGTCGAAGCAGAAATCAATCCGATCTTCGTGCTGCCGGCTGGACAAGGCGTGCGGGCCGCTGACGGCGTTGCTGTACTCGCATCGGAGGCTCACGATGAATGACGATGCTCTGGTCACACTCGACGAAGCATCCCCTCTCGCTATCTTGCTGGTGCCGAGAGCGAGGCGGCAAATCCCACCCACATCGACCTCTCGATTGCACGTGTCGTAGAGTCGATCGCCGTGATCGGGGCCGCTACGATGGGCAGTGGCGTCGCAATCTGCGCACTCGATGCAGGACTTCACGTGACACTCATCGAGCAGGATGCAGGCGCCCTCAATGCGGGACGAGAAAGAATCCTCAAGCATTACGAACGAAATCTGAACGCAGATGACACCGCAGAACGCGTGAGGATGCTCGTTTGCACGACCGACTGGCAGTCGTTGACACAAGTCGATGCCGTGATAGAAGCGGTGTTCGAAGATCTTGCTGTTAAGCAAGAAGTGTTTCAGCGCATCGACAAACTGGCGCGTCCCGGAGCACTGCTTGCCTCAAATACCTCTTATCTGGATCTCGATGGCATCGCTGGAGCCACACAACGGCCGCGCGATGTAGTTGGGTTGCATTTCTTCAGTCCCGCGCACGTGACGCGGCTGATGGAAGTCGTGCGCGGCACTGAATCCTCGCAGCAATCGCGTGCGACGGCTTTCGTGCTCGCCCAGCGATTTTGCAAGCTACCGGTGTTGACGCGCAATGCGTTTGGTTTCATCGGTAATCCTCTTATCACTATCGCCGGCTTAAGCGGAGCTATGGAGTTGACGGGTGACAGCGAGTCGACTGGCTGCTTGCCTATGAAACAACTGAGCGGCTGTCGAAAACCACAGAGCGCACAAACCTCCCATCCGCCCTGTCGGGCCCGAGGTGAATCGACCATACTCACGCGCTCAACTAACTTCTTCGGCGCGCGTAAGCAAACTCGGAAGCCGGGATCAGCCGGCTAACCGGGCGCACCGCGCGCTTCAATCGCCTCACCCGCGAGCAGACAAAGATCCTCGCGGAAGTACGCCGCAACGATCTGAACGCCGAGGGAATACGCTGCGCGAGCCAGCCGAACAGCGGCACGCCGACGAGCGTTCCGCCCGTGGCTTCCACAAGCGCGAGCACGGTATCAAGGTCATTGCCTCCGTTAGACCTGAAGTGCATCAACAGGAAGAACGTCGCTCCATACCCGCCCGTTGCGAGCAAGTTGCCGATGAGCCGAGCAAGGCGCTGAATGGGCGCAAGCGAAATCCAGATCACCGATGAGGTTGAAGCCGGTCTACCGCGCAAACGGTAAGCGGCACGAACTGGCTGTGTCATGTGCCCGCGATCGCCTGGTCGGCGCGATGTCCGACGGTGGCGGCCAGGATCATCTGATGCCGATTCCGAGGCAAACGTATCTTACGCGCACGGGGACGAAACACCCGGTCGCCGCGATTGATGGCGCGGCCCGTCAGTGCGCAGACGGCCGCCATGCGGGCAAAGTCGCTGCACCAGATCTGCTCCGTGTACCGGCCCGAACACGGGTCGCTCGACGAAACGCTGATCGTGAAGGACGACAAGCGCTCCACGACCACGATGCTGGCGGGCGGTCCGACCGTGCGGCAAAGATCGTCGGGCGCAGGTGAGCCCGTGCCGACGTGGTGCTTCTTGTGCTTCAGGGAAGAATTCTTCGCGCATGCATCGAGTTGCTTGGTGGACGGATCGAGGACGTTCAGCAGCGCGCGCACCACGATATCGTCTTCGAAAAGTACGATCATCAATCCATCTCCAGTGGTCTGCGTGGACGTAGTGCAAATACAGCCATAGCCGCGTCAATGGCGCGACGGCCGAATACGGCCAGCGCGCCGCTCCCACCGCTTAGCTTCCGCCTTGCTCGCGCAGCGTCAACTTACTGCTAACCGACGTGACGCCCTGCACCTGCTTCGCCGCATCGACAGCCAGGCCATCCTGATCCTCGCTCATGATCTGACCGGCCAGCGTTACGTGCCCCGTCTTTGCATTGCCGAAGACGGAGATTGTCGCTTGCTCGAGACCCCTGGTTTTGAAAATGGCTTTCTGAACGGTCTTGGAAAATGCACGGTTGGCTGCGCGAACCGACTTCTTCGTCGGGGCTGCTTGCGCGCTAGTCGCTGCGGTACTGTCCGACGCGCCAGTCGTCGAGTTTGCCGCAAATGCCGGCGTATACGCGAAAGCCGCAACAGCGATCGCAAGGCCGCTGCTCACAACGAGTTGTGGAAGTTTCATGATTTGATCCTTAATTTGAGTTTGAGAAAAAATTCGTTTGAGTTATGGATACGTCACTGTCACCCGAGGTGGATGAGCACGTATTGCGTTGGGATCCTATTGCCGTTCAGCGATACTCATGAATCAAATTTATTGCGCTCACTTTGCGTCGACATGAGAGGGAGAGCCGCCGCGTCTTCGGCGGTGATGGCCTGGGTTTCATGCCGACAATACGTTCATCGACGATGTGGTACTCGGCATAGGTGTCCGGCCTGTTGATTGCTCTTGCGTAAGTATGTGGATGTCCAGGTCGACCCGCGACTGCGGATCATCGATAGGCAGGTTTTGGTAGTAACCAATTTGCTTTCATGGTGCGCTTTCCCTGATCTGAACTGGCAAGGCTAGGACCTGTTGACTGGCGGTGACGTTTTTCGAGAATGGCCGTGGTCAGAAAGGAAACTGACGCGCGCCGTGTTGCACCGAGATCCAGTGCTCGGTCGTGAAGTCCTCGAACATTCCATTGGCGCCAAATCGGCCGAGATCTGAGTTCTTCTCGCCGCCAAACGGCATGTTTGCGAGATCCACCGCTGGAAGGTCGTTGACGTGGGTCATACCGGCCTCGACCCGATGTGCGAACCGCACGCCGCGATCGATGTTGCGTGTCAACACGGCGCTCGACAAACCGAATTCGGTATCGTTCGCCATACGCAGCGCATCCGATTCATCCTTGGCGCGCAAGATCGGTACGACAGGCCCAAAAATCTCGTCTCGCCCGAGACGCACATTCTCCGTCACGTCGGTGAAGACATGTGGCGGAAGAACGAGCCCCTCAGGTTTGCCGCCAACGCGCTCCGTCGCGCCGTCCGCGCGCGCATTGGCGATCATCGTGTTCAGACCATCAAGCTGATGTTGGTTGATGATCGGGCCCACAGCCGTATCGGAGAGGTTCGGATCGCCATATTTCAGGCCCTTCACCCGCTCGACGAACGCCTCCACGAACCGATCGTGAAGGCTATCCTCGACGATCACCCGGTTGACGCTGACACACAGCTCGCCCTGGTGCAGAAAACGTCCGAAGGTGGCGATGTTCACGGCCTGCTCAAGATCGGCGTCGTCGAGGATGACAAGCGGATTGTTGCCGCCCAATTCGAGCTGCGCCTTCTTGAGTGTTTTTCCGGTGGCAGCTAATCCGGCAATGCGTCGTCCGACCGGCGTTGAGCCGGTGAACGAGATCACCCGTGATGCGGGATGCAGGACGAACGGGTCGCCAATCAGATGATTGTCACCGCTGATGACATTCAGGACACCCGGCGGGAGACCAGCTTCCTCGAAGATCTTCCCAAGAAGCAGCCCGCCGGTGACGACGGTCTCGGAGGCCGGCTTCAAGACGACGGCATTTCCGAGAGCAAGCGCGGGCGCCATGGCGCGGCTGCTCAGATGCATCGGCCAATTCCAGGGGCTGATGACAGAGATGACGCCCACCGGGACGCGGTAGATCCGGTGCTCCTTGCCCGGAATATCGCCGGGCATGATGCGACCCGACTCGCGGGTTGGCAGGGTCGACGCCTCGAGAATGATAGCGCGAACCGCCGACCATTCGAGCTCCGCTTTGATGCGAACGCTGCCGGATTCCCGGATCAACCAGTCGACGATCTCAACGTGACGAACGTCCATGATCGCGGCAGCTTTGCGCAGAACCTCGGCCCTCTGTCCCGGCAAGGTGTTGGCCCAGTGGCGCTGAGCCCGTTTGGCGCTCGCATAGGCAGCGTCAATATCCGCGACATTCGCCTGTGGTACTTCCGCGAGCGTCCGGCCGGTGTAGGGATCGAGATCCTTGAAGATCGTTCCTGCAGCGCCGGCACGCCAGCGCCCGTCGATAAGGAGTTCGCCAAAGACATAATGAGAGGGCGCGGAGGGAACAGAGGTGGACATGAGCATTATTCTTTGTGGTTGTCGAAACCCAGGCCGACAGCCTCACCGACAGCTTGGGGCCGCGTTGCAGTTGATGAAGGATCGTCGAGACATGGGGAATGTGGCGGGCTTCCCCTTAAGTGGACCGCGCCCGCCTATGCGTTGCTACTTCACGGGTTGTCCCGCAGCGGCCATGATGAGCTCCGCAATTTCCTGCGGATGGGAGATCAGCGAGAGATGGCTGGCCTTCACTTCGATTGTTTTGGCGCCCATGCGCTTAGCCATGAAGCGTTCGAGATCTGGGTTGATCGTTCGATCTTCCGTCGAGACGGCATAGAAGCTCGGCTTCGACCGCCAAGCTGCCAGCGTGGTCTTACCCGTGAGCAGCTCCCTGTGGAAAGGCTCCTGGACCGCATAGAGCACCCTTGCCTTCGCTTCCGGCAGGTCCCCCGCGAAATCACGCAAGAACGCAACTTCGGATAGGCGTCCTTCGTCGCCATCGAAGACGATTCCCGCCGAGGCGGGCGGCGTCGGAAACGTCTTGGCCAACGCCGTATAATCTTCGCCCGCATCGGGTGCTCGCGCCGCCACATAGACGAGAGCAGAAACGTTCGGATGCATGCCGGGCCTCGGTGACGATCATCCCTGAGAAGGAATGGCCAACCAGGACCGTGGGGCCGTCCTGCCGGGCGAGCACCCGCTGTGCCGAGGCGACCGCTTCCGGTGGCGTCGTCAAAGGGTTCTGCACGGCTGTGGCATTGAGGCCTGCGGCCTGCAATCGTACGATCACCTCTGACCAGCATGACCCGTCGGCGAACAGCCCATGTACCAGGACCACGTTTTTGGCGATGGGCACGGTCGCCGATCGGGCCGCGGCCGGGAGGAGACTTGCCGCGGCCATTGCGGCGACTGCGATGGTAAAGGTGCGTCTGTCGATCTGGGGCATGAGCCTGTCATTCCTTTGATGTTCGATGTCTTCGGGAGCGAGCGGGATCATCGCGTTCAGGTGCCCGAAGAGGCGCTATTCGGTCGCGAAGCCGCGGTAGGGCGCCAGTGGCACAATGGAGACCGCCTCTTGCATGCCCAAACCAAACAACGGCAGCCTGTCCAGGGCGGACTTTGCGCCGTCTTCGGATTCGACTTCGAGCAGGAGGCATGCACCCCCCACATCGCCACGGTGCCAAATGTGGCGCACGATGCCCTCGCCATAGAGCTTGCGAACGGCGGAGGTTTCGGCTGCGAGCCTCTCAGGGGTGTATTCGGAGTCCGGAAATTTTTCGCTACGTCGGCGGGTTATGACGATGCATTGCATTTGATTGCTCCTGGTGTGTTGCCTCGAAGGCAAATTTAGTTCGAACGTGACCGACTCTATTTCTGGGCGTGGAGCTTGGACGCCTGCTCGGAGGCATCGACGGGCGGCAGGACGGCAGCGAACTCGTCTCTGGACATCGGCATCCCATCAATCATTTCGAAGACGTCCTTGGACCGACCCAGCGTGCACATTAGGGACGTCGGTTCGGCGAACGGCTCTCCGCCGATGTGCCAACCGTCGGTGTGAATTTCCTCGATCAAGACCCAGGTCCCTGGCGAAACCCCTCGGAGCCTTCGAACTTGACCAGGACGTCCGTTAGGGCCTTTGCCAGCGCATGTTTCTGGGTGCTGGTGAAGACGCCATCGATCAGTTCACGTTTACGAAGGGCATGTTTTTCCCTTTCGGGAATTTGGAGCGCAGCGGGGCGCCCGTTACAGGAGCGGGATTGCACCTGCCACAATGACTACGCATGTCGGCTCTCAAGAGGTAGAAGGCAGGAAAGCCTCAGGGTTCGAACGCGGTTGCGGTGGCCCGCTCGCGCCACGCCGCCATGTCGGATTGCACTTTCGCGATCTTTTCATCAATCCTGGCAAAGGCATCGGCGCCCAGCGGCAGCCGCAATGGCGGGATCTCGGATTCCGCCGCCGCGATGATCACCTGCACAGCCTTCGCCGGATCGCCGGACTGGCTACCATCGCGGCTTCCGACGTTCGCGCGTGTCACGCCGGCGGTCGACGCGTAGTCCTCGATCATGCGCTCGGCTTTGGACATGGATTGCGACGACAGGAATTCGGTGCGGAAGTAGCCGGGCTCGACGATCATCACGCGAATGCCGAAAGGGTTCACCTCTAGGGCAAGCGCTTCGGACATGCCTTCGACGGCAAATTTGGTCGCGTTGTAGATCCCGAACCCGGCCGAACCCGCCATGCCGCCAACCGACGAGAAGTTGATGATCAGGCCGGAACGCTGTTCTCTGAGGGAGGGTAGAACCGCCTGGATGACGTTCAGCGTTCCAAACACGTTCGTTGCGAACACATGTCGCGCTTCATCCGGTGAGACCTCCTCGACCGCGCCGACCATGCCGAAGCCGGCATTGTTGACTGCTACATCGATTGGCCCGACGGTCTCGATGATATCAAGGACGGCTGCGTGCACATCCTCCGGGTTCGTCACGTCGAGCTTGAATACGGTCAGATTTGCGTGACGAAGATCGCTGAGGCCGTTGCGTGTCGTGCCAGCGACACGGTGTCCATTCTTCAGGAGTTCTTCCGACAATTGTTTTCCGAAGCCCCGGGAAATTCCAGTTACCAACCAATTCGACACGATTTAGCTCCTCGGCGTTGTTCATCTCGTGCAAAAATAATACGATTGCCCGCGCTCACCGTCCAATTGACTATCACCGGCTCTGTGATTAGAAAAACTTATGCGCCCGATCGACGTCAAGCACCTGCGCTATTTTGTCGGCGTCGCCGACGAATTGCATTTCGGACGCGCGGCAGCAAAGCTCGCGGTGACGCAGCCAGCGTTGAGCCAGCAGGTCGCGGCGCTGGAAGCCATTCTGGGTGTGCAACTCCTGATCCGTGATCGCAGAGGCGTCGTACTGACGGCTGCAGGCGAGGTCTTTCAGGCGCAGGCGATCGAGGTCTTGGCCCAGATGGAAGCGATGGTGGAGGTCACGCGCCGCACCGCGTTTCAAAACGAACAGCGGATCGCGATCGCTATGGTCGAATACACCGATCTGCCCTTTATCGTGCCGGCGTTGACGGAACTGCAGAAGCTCTATCCCAACGTCAAGATCAGCCGCAAGGAGATGGTATCAACGCAGCAAATCAAGGCCCTGATCACCCACCAGATCGACATTGGCATGGGCGTGCTGTTGGCGAATGAAGATCAGACGGCGAAAGTTTCGTCCCGGTTTGTCCTCGACGGGCGATGGCTATTGGCCGCGCCGCGCATTCACCGGCTGGCTCAGGTCAAGGTTATTCATCTGACAGATCTCGTAGATGAAAACCTGATAATTTTTTCCCGCAATGTTAACGAGCCGCTCTACGATGCTGTTCTGGCGAGCTTCCAACGCGCCAAGATTGAGCCAAACTTCGTTTACGAGACCACGCAAGCGCAGATCGGTCTGCGCATCGTCAAGGATAGTGGCGGGCTGATGCTCGGCGCCGATTACGTGTTGAGAGAGAGGCACGATGGCATCGTCTATGTCCCGATCGAGGGGCTCCCGAATTTGAACGTGCATATCTTTTGGCGGGAGCAGGAAAGCTCCGGTCTCGTCTTGGACTTCGTGGAGTTCCTGGCTGAGGCGGCGCTGCGTGACTGAAGGTGAAGGCACACGGCGCATCGCCTGTGATGTATTCAGGGCTCGCCGACAGAGAGGCGAGTTGGTGGCAGGCGGCGGCGGTGTAGCAATACGCTGCTTTTACCCGCCGACCTCCGTGCTGGAAACGCCTCGTTGAGTATTGGCTTAGACCATACTCCTGCGGCTCTGGAACTCGTTGCTAACCCGCGTTTCATCTCCGCGCGGCGGTCAGCCCCGTACGCGGCGAAAGTCATACTGTCTATGGGCGTTGGGCGGAAATAGCCAAGTCCGAATGTTGAGCGCATCCCGATACGATCTATCGTGCTCGACTGTCGACGATTTTAGTGATGGTGTCGAACGGCCGCTTGTGGCCGGTTGCACGCATCCGACGTACGCACAGACGGAAAGCGGTCCTCCGCAGTCAGCACAAAATCAGACTCCGATCAACCAATTGGAGTCTGACATGGAAACCAAGCAAACTCGGGAGCCCTGGAACAAAGGCAAGCTAGTCGGACAAAAGCCACCGCTGAAGCTGAAGGACATCTGGGCTATACGGATTCATCTCCAGAATGCGCATTCGGTTCGCGATCTCGCACTGTTCAACATCGCAATCGACAGCAAGCTGTGCGGCTGTGATCTCGTCAATCTGCACGTTCGCGATGTTATGCACGCTAGCCAGGTATTGTCCCGAGCAATGATCGTGCAACATAAAACGCAGAGGCCGGTGCAATTCGAGTTAACCGAGCCAACTCGTTCCGCCGTGTTCGCATGGGTTGACAAGGCTCACTTGAAGCCGGAACAGTATCTTTTCCCCAGCCGTCTTCTCAGCTCGCCCCACGTTTCAACACGGCAATACGCGCGGATCGTACATCAGTGGGTCGCAGCCGTTGGACTCGATCCAACGATTTACGGCACGCATACGATGCGCCGACCTAAAGCCACGTTGATATACAAGCGTACGAAGAACCTTCGTGCCGTTCAGCTCTTGCTTGGCCATTCCAAACTTGAAAGTACCGTGCGATACCTTGGCATCGAGGTCGACGATGCACTCGAGATCTCTGAGCAGACCGAGAGCTAGCGCCGCCGTTACCGGCCGCACGCCAAAGCAGTCGGATAAGGCTCGTGCGGCTGCTATCTCGCCTGACGCCCTGCGAGTACTACCGGCCAGGAGCCGTCACTCACCGTCTGTTCGCTGGCCCCGCAGCCGGAACGCCCGGTGCGCCAGTGCCCGCCTCGCTTTGTGGCCGGTGGGCGCCGCAAAGCGCAAGCGGCTCTTCACTCGTGCGGCCAGAAAAGAGACAGCCCTGTACGTCCGGTCGGCTA
>Ga0255336_101325_pt1 | contig 18845 bp, 14 predicted proteins | sample MeOH1_35cm_T3_17_FD_189102 | JGI IMG/M metagenome (GOLD analysis project Ga0255336, IMG submission 189102) | Sandy soil microbial communities from University of British Columbia, Vancouver, Canada - MeOH1_35cm_T3_179 | ecosystem: Engineered > Artificial ecosystem > Sand microcosm > Unclassified ...
AGTGCGTCGCGCAAGACAGACTGTGCGCCGGCGTGATCTCCGCTCATGTCGAGCGCCGCGCCAAGACCTGCAGACGCCATTGGATCGTTGGGTATGGTCGCGAGCACGATGCGATAAGTCGAAATCGCTTCATCGAACCGGCGTTGATGAATTGCGACACGCGCGATGCCGATCAGCGGCGCGACCGCGGCCGGCTCGATCTTGTTGGCACGTTTGTAATACACACCTGCTCGCGTGAAGTCGCCGACTGCGTAAAGCGTGTTGCCCAGGCCCGTCAAAGCTGGAACAGAACGCGGATCGGCCTGCACCACACGGTCGTACAGCGTGGTCGCAAGTTCGATGTTGCCCGAGTCGAGCGCGGTGTCGGCGATGCGCAATTCGCTCATGCTGCTCGGTGAAGAATTGAGCGTAACAGGACGGGTTTCCGCGGTTTTCTGAACCGTCGTGGTGCATGCGGTTGCCATCAGCAGAAACGTAGCAATGCTGATGATCAGAAAAACGCGATGCGCGCTGTTAGGCAATGGGGACGTTCTCGCCACGCGCACGGGATCGTCGATTGAGAGATCGGTTCGTTTCATCGTTTGGTAATTATGGCGAGAAGTTGAATTACGGCGGGCCCGGCGGCGATTACGACGACCGCCGGAAGAATGAACAACATCATGGGTACTACCATTTTCGGCGCCAGCTTTGCAGCTTTCTCTTCAAGCGCGACTATGTGCGCGAGTCTTTCCGTCCGTGACAAAGTGCGTAGCGCGTAAGTGATCGGCGTACCGTAGCGCATCGATTGTGTCAATGTTGCGATCAAGGCCCGGATCGATGGCAAGTCGATGCGCTCTGCCAGCCCTTGCAACGCTCGCGAACTGTCGCCGGAGAGTGTCAACTCGTCGGCGGTCAACAAAAATTCGCTCGACAGCGGCGCGCAGATCGTCTCGAGTTCATGGGCCACGCGCCGGATGCTTACGCCGAGACTGTTACCCGCGTTGGTGCAGATCACGAGCAGGTCGAGGGCATCGGGCAGGCACGCTGCCATGGCCTTGCGCCGGCGGGCGGCGAAAAACGCCAGAACATACTCAGGAACGATCATGCCGACCACGAACAACGCCAGCATAAGCGCACCACGAACCGCCGGATACGCGCCCACGACGGGAATGTGCGAACCCAGCATGACGGTCAGTGCGGCGCAAATCAGACCCACTGCCAGTTTGATCGAGAGGAGCACCGACACCACATGCGCACCGCGATAACCGCTGCGGACCATTTCCTTTTTCAGCTTCAGGCGGTACTTCGCATCGAAGATAGGGATTCGATCGCCGATGGCTACAAGACGCCGCGTGACTAGCGTACGAAAACCCGGTTTCTCGTCATCGTCTTCTGACGCTGTCGGGTAGTTGCGGCGGGCGGTGCCCGCCTGCCGAGCGCGCTCGGCAATCCGACCGCGCTGCCCACCATGTTTGGTCGCCCACAGGATCGCGAGCGCGGCAAACAGCGACAGCAGCATGAGCAGATTGAGTAGTTCCTGAAGGCTTGCGGGATTCATCTCGCGGTATCCAATTTGGATATCTTACTGATAACCAGCACACCGATCACGACTGAAATCACGCCGAAGCTCAGTAGTTTCTGCCCTGAGGGATTGTCGAACAACACCATCACGTAGCTGCGATTCACGAGATACAGCAGAAGCATGGTGATCGGCGGGATCGAAGAAATGATCTTGGTCGTGATTCGAGCCTCGCCGGTCAATGCCTTCGTTTTTTGACGGATCTCGCGGCGCGTGCGCACGATTGTCGCGAGGTTTTCAAGCGTTTCGCCAAGTTGGCCACCTGTTTCGCGCTGCAAAAGCAGACAGACACAGAAGAACGAGAAGTCCGCAATTTCTATGCGGCGCATCGCGACCGCCAGCACATCTTCAAGATCGAGACCCATCGCCAGGGAGTCCGCCATCATCTGAAGCTCTTGTTGCAGCGGTTCCGAACATTCGGCGGCTGCGGTGCCGAGTACGTGCGTGACCGGCACGCCTGCGCGCACTGCGCGTACGATCAGATCGATGACGTCCGGGAAGCCTTCGAGAAAGCGCTTGCGAAAGCGTTCCACCAGAAAGGAGTACGCCCGGATCAACATGAAGATGGGAAGACCCAGCGCAAGCAGAGGCGCGGCGAAAGAGGGCAGGGTCATGAAATGGGTCATGGCCTGAGCGATGAGTTCTCCAACTATGGCGGCCGAAATCACAATGCGCAGACCGCCTTTGCCCGCCACTGTCGTCAGGCGTGCAAGTTTAGGCCCGAGCCAGCGGTGCAGCGCGCCGTCGCGCTGGTCAATCTTGAATAACTGAGAGTCCGCTTTGAATGCATTTTTGGCCCGCGCGCCCGGAACCATGAATGCCTGCTCCATGCGCGCGGCGATCCGTGCGGACGGCTGCTTGCTGCGCATGTCCATGACAATAAGCGCCATGATGCCGAATAGAAACACGCACGCGAAGGTACAAACCGTGAAGATATCGACCGGCGTCATGGCTTCATCGCCTCTAGCAGCGCATCCTCAAGGCCGTAGTACGCAGCGCGCGCGGAGAAGGCCGGCCTGACGGACGCAGACTCGTATACACCCTTAACTTCTTCGCTATAAGCGCTTGCGTCATAGCGGAACGTGAACAGATCCTGGGTGATGATTACTTCGCCTTCCATGCCAACAAGTTCGGTAATGCGCGTGACGCGGCGCATGCCGTCGCGCATCCGTTCGATCTGCACGATCAGGTGTACTGCACTCGCGATCTGCCGTCGGATCGACATAAGGGGCAGGTTTCCGTTGGCCATCATCACCATGCTCTCCAGGCGCGTGATGCCGTCGCGAGGCGTATTCGCGTGAATTGTCGTCATCGAGCCATCGTGGCCAGTATTCATCGCCTGCAGTACGTCGAACGCTTCGGCGCCACGTGTTTCACCCAGGATGATGCGATCGGGGCGCATCCGCAGTGCATTGCGCACGAGGTCGCGCTGCGCGACCCCGCCGAGACCTTCGGCGTTTTCGGGGCGAGTTTCGAGACTCACGACGTGCGGCTGCACGAGTTGCAGTTCAGCCGCATCTTCAATCGTGATGGTGCGTTCGCCCAGCCCGATAAAATGCGACAACGCGTTAAGCAGCGTAGTCTTGCCGGACCCGGTACCGCCTGACACGATGATGTTCAGCCGACAGGTGCTGGCGAGCTTGAGCACGTTTGCCATCTGCGGCGACATGTTGCCCTGTTGCGCCATCCTATGAAGCGTGATGTTGCGTTTGGAAAATTTTCGAATGGAGATGGACGCACCGTGGATCGCTAGCGGCGGCAAAACGACGTTGACCCGGCTACCGTCGGCGAGACGGGCGTCGACCATGGGGCTGCTTTCGTCGACGCGCCGGCCGACAGCCGCCGCAATGCGCTGCGCCACGCTAATGACGTGCGTATTGTCGCGAAATTTGTACGGTGTCAGTTCAAGCCGGCCGTGGCGTTCCACATATACCTGGTCGGGCCCATTGACGAGCACGTCCGTAATGGTTTCGTCCGCCAGCAGCGGTTCGATCGGTCCAAGGCCAAACATGTCGTTCAGCAACTCGCCGACGATCTGACCCTGCTCGGCGAGCGTGACGTTCAGTCCTTCCCGTTCCGCGATGCCAAGGACTAGTTGCTCGACACCGGATTTCATCTGATCGCGGGTTTTTCCAACTGCTGCCGACGCGTTCATCGACGCGAATACACCGTTGCGGATCGTTTTAAACAGGTCGGAACGCACCAGCGTTTCGTTGCCGTCGGCTCCGTTACCACGTGCAACCGGTGAGGTTGCTGAGGACGTGGCGATCGCTGACGTAATCGCATCGATCACACTCGACGCGTCGTCGGTTGCGACGGGATCGGCTACCGGCCGCGATACCTGTTTTTGACCGAACATCAGCCTCTCCTGAACGTAAGCTTCTGGAAGAACGTGCGTTCGGCGGTCGCGTGCTGACCCGTAAGGTCATTGCTGATTCGCATGATGGTCTGCATGAAGCCGTTGGGCGAATTTTCTTTAGGCACTTCGCCGAGGTTTTCGGCCACTGTCACGGCCTTCGCCTCAAACGGGATTTCATACAAAGCACTGCGCCCGACCGCCGTCATGAAGTCGGCAGGCTGTACTTTGCCGGCGGTCGCGGCGTTCGGGTTGTTGAGCAGCAACGAGGTCGGTGGATTGTTGTCCCGGTCCTCGATATGGCGCAGCAGGCGAATGGTTTCGCGCGTGGCGTGCACCGAGCGGTCAGCGATCAGATAGACCCGCGAAGCATGATCGAATGCGTCCATTGCCAGCGGGTCGATCAAATTGCCGACGTCGAGAATGACGTAGTGAAAACTGTCGCACAGCAGTTCGAGAACGCGAGGCAGCGAGCCTTCCGGGAACGGCCGGGCCGCGCCGTATTCCAACTCCGCAGACAGCACGAACAACCGACTGCCCTTCGCTACAAGCGTCCGCTCGACATACTGGGGATCGAGCCTGTGCACGTTCTGCAACACGTCGGATAACCCATTGTTGCTCTGAATCCCGAGCATGCTGTTAGCCGCGCCACCATACACGTTCAGGTCGACGTATGCCACCCGCCTATGCGTATCTTCGGCAAGATAGCGGGCGACATTCAGAGCCAGTGTCGTCACGCCTACACCGCCACGCGCACCGGCGAACGCGATCGTCTTACCGGAACGCGCGAGCACGACCGGGCTGACCTTGCCTTCGGAGATGTTGACGGTTCGCTTGAGCAACTCGACCGTCAGTGGCTTCACGAGATAGTCGCGCACCCCAATCTTCAGTAGACTGCGAAAGAGGCCAACGTCGTTGCGTTCGCCGAGGGCTACCACCTGTACCGACGGCTCGCATACTTCGGCTAGGCGGCCAAGGTCCGACAGCGGCATCGACGATCCGTGCAGGTCGACCAGCAGGAACAGCGGCGACCGTTCGAGTTTGGCAAGATAGGCAATCGCGTCATCCACCCCGCCGATTGCGATGTGCACGTGCGGCATGGCCTGTTCAAGCACGAAGCTCTTGAGGACTTGCTCGGTTGCGCGGTCCGTGACGAACGCGATGAAGTCCGCTATTCGCACGCCGGATTTGGCTTTTGCCAAATTGAACTCTGTTGTGCTCATGTTGTTCTTGATTGAGAGTTAGTCCGCATCATTTGGAAGTCCGCGAGGTCGATGTGTCGAGTGGAATCAGATGACCTGTCTCGTATCTATGCACTGCGCTCGCGGCAACGGCGGCATCAGCGCGCCCGAGCGTCTGCGGGGCGACGAGGTCTTTGGGATTGGCGACCTGGGCCGCGAGGTTGGTATAGGTTGCGCATCCCCATTCCATTTGCGGACGGTGCCAGCCCGCATCGGTCAGCACCGACGGGCGAGCAAGCGAGGCGCAATCGGGTGGCAACGCGGACTTGCCATCGAAGCCGATAACCGACTCATCAGGCATGCCGCGCGGCGGCTTGAAGCATCCACTGACGCTGGCCACAACTGCGCAAACGAAGATCAGCAAGACAAATCGACCGTAATTCATGGCATTCAGCTCATTCGATAAGACACTAAAACGACGCCTTTATCAGATCGAGAATCCCACGTGCAGGCGACTCACGATACAACATGCGGCTAGTAAACGTACCCGGCAGCCCCGACCAGGCGCGGTTGTCCTTGCTGCAAGGTCGGAGTCCCTGCGTCGCGGTTGAGGCTGTATTCGACATCACTGCTCGGCGAAACCAGCGATTCGAGTGGCGTGCGAAGCTTGGCCGGATCGGTTGGCTCGACCAGATAAGGCGTCACCATGATTACCAGTTCGGTCTTGTTGTTTTGGTAGTTCGTCGAGGAAAACAGCTTGCCGAGAATCGGAATCGAACCCATGCCCGGAATCTGCGAAATGATGTCCGTGGTGTTGCTTTGCAAAAGACCGCCGATCGCGAAACTCTGGCCGCTGGCGAGTTCGACAGTGGTGTCTGCGCGGCGCACGCTCAGGCCTGGAATCGTGATCCCGCCGGTTGTGACGCTCGCCGATGTATCGATCTGGCTGACCTCCGGACGCACCTTCAGACTGATGCGGCGGTCGTTCAGCACGGTCGGAGTAAAGTCCAGCTTCACGCCGAACTGTTTGAATTCGACCGCAATCGCGCCATTGATCTGCGAGACCGGGATCGGGAATTCGCCACCGGCAAGAAAGCTGGCAGTCTCGCCCGACAGCGCAACGAGATTCGGCTCGGCGAGCACGGTCAGCAGACCCTCCTGATTCAACGCGTCGACCAACACCTGAATATTCGTGTGGCCGGTTTGGAATGCCCCGAATAGCGAATAGGCATTGTTGGAAGGCAGATTTACCGGATACGTAGTCCCCCCCGGACCGTTAAGCGGCTGGTTCAGGTTGTAGATCGCGCGGCCGCTGTATATGCCACCGAAAAAATTTCCCGCCGCATTGCTAAGCGATTGCCAGTTGATACCAAGCTGCTGTGTAACGTTGCGGTCCACTTCGGTGATGCGCACGCGCAACTGCACCTGTAAAGGACGGTCGATCGTCATGCGGTTGACCAACACCTCCTTGTCGGCGAGAAACGGCGTCAACGATTGCACGACGGTCTCGGCATCGACGGAATTCGCTGCCTGCCCCGTGACCAGCAATGAACCTGGGCCGGCGGTCAACTGCAGTTTCATCGAGGGGAAACGGACAGCAACCATGTTGCGCAACGCATCCATGTCGCGAGCGACCATGATCGTGCGCTGCATCAGCGTCTTGTTATTGGCACCAAGTACGTACAAGGTTGTCGAGCCGGCTTTCTTGCCAAGCACGTACACGGTCTTCGGCGACGGGACGTGAACGTCCGCCACACCCGGGTCGGCAACGAACACTGACATTGCGTCTTCGTCTAAACGCAGCAACGTGCCTTTGCCGGCGTCGATGGCCAGCGTGCCTTGTTCTATGCTGGCGGCTTCTGACTTGGCCGGCGCACCAGGACGAAGCGCGTGCGCTGGGCTCGCATACGTAACCGCTGCGCTGAATGCTGCGCAAGCGGCTATCAGCGCAACGGCGCGAATCGGTTTGAACTGCGTTGTCATGACTTTCTATCCTGGGGGATGGACCTGAAGTCCACCTGGTGGCGTCGCATCAACGTGACATCAACGTTGCATCGGTAAGCCGGGCAATGGCGGAGCAATGTCGCCGCCGGCGCCACCGGTTTGCGCGACGTTCGAGCTCGAATCCCCCTTCTCGGAGCCTCTGTAGATGGTTACGGATTGCGGAGCTACCATCGCGGAGTGGCTTGTACTTACTTGCGCCGCGCGCGGCCTCGGCAAATCTCGAACCGCTCGTGAGATGTCGCCGGCCCACACTGGCGCCCGATGCTCCGCGGTCGGCGACGAGGCGAGCGCGTACGGGTCACGCGTGGAAGTCGCGAAACTGCGCAACGCGAGCGAAAGAGTACCGAGCCGCGCCGCTACCGAGACCACCTCTCCTACGTGAGGCGTCACTTCCAGCGTAACCGTGCGAGCACGGTTGTTCGTATCCTGCGCGTCGTTGGTTTTCGGGCGGCTGATTTCCGAGCCGACAGCCAGCACACGCACGTGTTCGACCACGGTTTCACTCGCGACAGCGAGATCCGGGGAATCGGTTTTGCGATCCATCTGTTGAGTTAACAGGAGGTCGACATAATCGCCAGGTTGAATCAAGCCTGCATTGCCGGAAACATCATCCACCGCCACCGATACAGCGCGCATTTCCGGCTTCAAGGTAGCAGCAAGGAAACCGGGCGCGCTAGGCAAGATCACATCGTCGGCGACGAGTACCGTTCCGCTTGTCGCCGGATGACGCAGCAGTGCACCCTTCAATTCGGCACTCCCCGGCGTGCCCGACACAATGGCGTTCGGCGGCAGGGACTCAACCGGGACGTTTTTCCACGCGAGGTCTTCGTCGCGCAACAACAGGCCCTGGGGCAGATCAGCAGCGCTGACGCGCACTTTCTGCGTTTGGACTACGGGTGTGGAAGGCCGCGACGCGCTCACAGCCACTCTCACGATTAACGCGATCATGATGGCGCCGACGAACAACAGAGCGAACTTGATGATGTTGGACATAAAAGTGCCGTTCTATCGCGTCAAAATCAAAGGCAACGCGGCGGGCAGCACTATGACCGCTCCGCCCCCGAGCGCGAGCGCCACGCCATATGGCACACCGTGGGCTCCAGAAAACATGGCAAGGGTGCGCATAGGTTGACCTCGCTGGTTGGGATTCATGTGTTTTGTCGAGAGGCTGATCAGGGACACGACCGTTCCGATGATCGAAATCAGCGACAGGGCAGGCAACGACAGGTGCAGGCCAGCCCATAGAAAAATGATAGACGCGAGCTTCGCGTCGCCGCCGCCCAGTAACTTCGCGGCAAATAGCAAGGCGCAGACCAGAAATACGACGAGTGCCAGCGCCAGGTGCTCGATGACCTCGTCAATGGACATGTGTACAACCACCGCGTCCATGAAAAACAGCGCGCCGATGAAAAGCACCATCTGCGTCGGCAGACGCCGGCTGCGAATGTCGACCGCGGCAAGCCACAATAGAGCGCCGAGGACAACCAAACGGATGACGAGCGAGAGGATCTGCAAGATGATCACAACCCGAAAAAGTGAAAGGAGCGGGGATCCGGCTGAACCACATCCGGACCTCCGCCGCCATGGACGATCAGGTACCCGTAACGGCCGTGACCTTGCCAAACAGGCCAGTGAACATGTTGCTGATGTTGGTATTGAACGTGGCGGTCAGCGCACCAAGCGCAACGACGACAAGACCAGCCAAAATCGCGTATTCCATCGAGCTGACACCGCGCTCGTCGCGAACAAAAAACTTGAAAAATTTGCTCATTTTAAGATTCCTAATAAAAACGAGAAAGTAGGTGTTGATCCGGTTAGCAGAATAAATACCGGATAAATCACATCGTACCCAGCACACAGAAAATCCGATGCGGAGAAATGAAGGCTGAAACCAGTTCAGTTCGGGCATTGAATTCGGATGTGGGCAGATGTCTTTATCGGCAAAACGAACGATTACTTTAGGAATGCGATAACATTTTTATCTTTTAAATATTACTAAACGAAAGGTGTCGGTAGTGCTGACGAAACAAGGGATTTCCCACGAAAGCCTGGCGCAAAGGGGGCCGTTCACGTAGACAAGTTCGGTGCGGGCTTCGCCCATCGCGTTAAGTCTGCGTGTCGCAAGCCCGGCTCGACCTGGCATCTCGACGAAGGTGTGTCACGAACACAAGCGAAAGCTTGTGGTGCTGTACTGAAGATGGGAGTTGGCCTCCCGGAGTCGGCTTGCAGAAGCAGGCTCCAAACCGCCCGGTGCTGCTGCGTCCAAACGGCGTGGTGGTGAGCGACCGCGAAAAAGTCATCCATCAGGGTGGCAGGTACGTGTTGAGAAGATGAGCGAAAGCAAATCGTTCGATGACGCGTCGTAGCCCGCGGATGGCAGGGATCGATCCCACGTACTCGTCATTGACAGGCAAAAACCGGCCACTTTCGGCCGTTCGACATCGATGGTTAGATCGTCGATCGATACCAACCACGCATCGGTACTCTATCAGGGCGATCGAGGGAGAAATTCGGCAACTGCCGATCTCTACGATTAGGAAAACTTAAAGATCCGGTATTAACTGCCGTTGAACATAGATTGTATGCAGACAACGAGCCTGTTCCGCCGTAGGGGGCTAGCGGTGGCAGCTTCTACCAGTATCAGCGAATGGCGGGGTAAACAGCGTGCGTTGGCTTAAAGTGCTATTAGGCGTTCCGTGCTTGATGGTCGTGATCGGTTTTGGTAAAGCGTCTTGGCAGATGTGCGTAACGGGACAGATGGTAGCGTGCGGACACACCATGCATTGCAGCACCCTGACATGGCACGCAAATCCCTTTCCGATGTCACTCTGTTTGCTAACCTATCTAGTTCTCATCCTAATATTCCTTTATCTGACGTTGAGTCTGGTGCATTCGCTGTTTGGCCCGCAGGCTCGGGAGAAAACGCACTGACACGTGTGAGCGCACCACATCTTTAATATTTCATGCGTAGAACCGCACGAAAGTAAGATTCAATCAATGCACGTGGGCCAGCTGACCGCCGCCAGCGCATGCAGATTGGCGGTTCGCAACATCCGTTACGGAGAAGAGCGGGCGTCTCTTACAGGGTCGGGAGTGTGAGTTCGCTGATGCAGGAAGCTGCCGTCCGGCTGCTCGATGCTGCCACCGTCAGCGATCCGCCACATTGCTGACGTAGAACCCAGCCCGCCCCAATGTCGGCAAAGGCCGACTACTCGCCGAATTGAGTCGACGCGCTAAGGAACGCTGTCTCAGCGGAGCCGACGTTCGAGGGTCCGAGCGAAGGCATGCCCGAACGGTCGCACATCGCCCACCTTTGCCTATTCTGTTCGGTGTTGCTCGATGCCGCAGAGACATTCGTCGCTTGGTCTGCGGGTTAACTCGTGCTCTGTTCTCCGATGAAGCTAAAGAAAATGTGCCGATCAGCCGATATCTCAGAGACCTAACTAACAAAGCGCAAAGACCTGTCCGGGTCCGCTCAGAAATTCTGGTAAATTCAGCACGCGTCGATTGAGCTCAAATCTACCTTTTGCCAAAGAACATTATTTGAATGGGGCAGGGAAGGACGAATCGACACCAGTCAAGAAATCATCAAAAAAGCCGGCATCAGAGAAACTGGCGGACAGGGGGCAGATAAGTGGCAACCGTTGCAATCGACGAGCATTCGACCGATAAGTCAGATCGGTCGGCTTTGATCCGCCTGTTCAACGACACCCGCAAGCGGCTGGTCGAAACGGGCACCCGAAACCGGCTCGTGCACGTCAACCGCGCGAACGCACGCGGGAATGTCGTGAACATCGTCAACGAGCGGTCGGACGACGTGAACACAATCCTTGCCGGTCGAAGGGTTATGCGCTTCCTGGCCATCGGGCGTGACCGAGATGACTCCACCGACGGCATCCACTTATCCGATGCCGGTGGTGAAGGCTTCGAGCCCGAGCGCTACACAGATGCGCAACTCGAAACACGTATGGGCCCCGATGCCCTGCAAAAGAAACTCCTCAAGATCGCGCGCGAGGCACAGACCGCTGAGGAGGAGTCTGGCGTCAATATTCTCTATCTGGCGCTCGGCTTCCTCACATGGTTTGAGGACAAGTCGTCGGCGGTGGCGCGCGAGGCGCCGCTCGTTCTCCTGCCGGTTGAGCTCGTTCGCAACCAGCGCACCTCGACCTACGATCTCCGCATCCGGGATGAAGACGTCCTTACCAACCTGCCGCTCCAGCAGAGGTTGAAGGACGACTTCGGCATCGAGTTGCCCGCCATTGAGGTTGAGGAGGAGTGGAAACCTTCAGTCTACTTCGAACAGGTTGCGGAAGTGGTTGCCGGACGGACCAACTGGAAACTCGACCGTGATGGTATCCAACTCGGTTTCTTTTCTTTCTCCAAGCTCCTCATGTACCGGGATCTTGCGATCGACGCGTGGCCTGACGGGGCAATTGCCGAGCACGATCTGACGCGTGGGCTGCTGTTCGAAGGTTTCGAGTCCGAGGCTCCGCTCTTCGGCCCCGACGACCGGCTCGACGAGATGCTTCCGCCCGAAAAGCTGTTCCATGTAGTTGATGCCGATGCCTCGCAGGCGCGCGTCATCGAGGAAGTAAGGTCGGGCCGCAACCTGGTCGTGCAGGGTCCCCCGGGAACGGGTAAGTCACAAACCATCACTAACATCATTGCGGCGGCGGCCAAGGAGGGGAAGCGCGTCCTTTTCATAGCCGAGAAGATGGCCGCACTATCCGTCGTGCATGACCGTCTCATGAAGGTGGGTCTGCGTGACGTTTGCCTTGAGCTTCATTCCAGGAGCGCTAACAAGAAAGCGGTGCTCGCGGAGCTCGCCCGCACCATTGGGGCCGCCGCTGCAGTCCCCGCCGTCCCTGGCGCGCCGATCGCCCTTACCGAAACCCGCGACAAGCTGAACCTGTTCGCGGAAGCTCTCCACTGTCCGATCGGAACAACGGGGGAGACAGCTTTCTCCGTGTTGAGCCTGCAGGTGCGTCACATCGGCTCGGGTGCGCGGGCTCCGACCATCTCCAGCGAAGACCTCGCGCAGATGACCCGGGAACAAGAGCGACACCTGCTCGAAACCGTTGCTCGCTACGGTGAACTGCTTAAGGAAGAGGGCGAAGCCGACCGACATCCGTTCGCGGGAACCCAAAATCTTGATCTCCAGCCGCTCGACCTTACCCGCCTGTCCGCGCTGCTCGAAACTGCGCGTGCTGCCGTGGTCGTACTTGAAGAAGCAGTGGGCAGTTCCGCGCGAGCATTGGGCGTTACCGTTCACATCAGCATTTCATCGGCGATAGGGCTCGTGGACGTCCTTGACCGTCTGGAAGGGCTGCCGGCGGGAGCCGCCGACACCGCCCTCGCATTCCTCTCCGCGCCCGACTTGATGCGGCTAAAGAATGCGATCGAGGCCGGAGTTGCGTGGCGGTCCGCACAAGACACTGCCGAGGAGACATTCGTGGAGGCGGCATTCGCTGCGCCCACGACCGCCTTGCGCGGACCGTTGGTGGCCGGCACCCGGTCCTTCTTCGCTCGATTGAGCAGTGCCTACCGCGCCGCGTCTCGCGAGCTTGCGGGGTTCCTGCGCGGTGCACTGCCAAAGGCGGCGGATAAGCGCGTCGAACTGGTGGACCGTCTCGACGATGTCGGATCGCGCAAGGCGCGCTGGGATGACGATAAAGACTATTGCCTTCGCGTCCTGGGCGATACCTGGCGTGGCGAGCGGACGGACTTGGGACCCCTCCTGACGATCGCAACGTGGTGCCAGCGCGTCGGCGATGTTGCGCTGAGTTGCCCGCATGACGCACTACTGAGTCTTGCGCAGCAACCGGATGTAGTTGCGAAAACGCGACGCATGCTACGCGAAGCAGAGACGGCGACCCGTCGCGGCTTGGACGAGGTCGTCCGCGTTTTGACTCTCGACCCAACCGTGTTCGGCGAATCGGGCCTGGAAAGGGCTGAGCTCGGTGAGATGGCGGCGCGCCTCGGAGCGATGGCATCATCGACCGACCGCTACGCGGCCTGGACGAATCTGAGGCGTTTGGAACATCGCATGACGTCTGCTGGCGTGCCGGACTTGATGCGAAGGATGCAATCTGGTGAATTCGATGGTGCAGGGGCGGCAGTGGAACTTCGCTTCGCGCGCGCCGAGCGGCTTTGGCGCGTAGCGCTTGACTCGTCTCCGGTGCTTCGCGACATGAGGCTGGAGAGGCGCCATGAGATCGTCGAGACGTTCACCTTGCTCGAGAGGAAGCGCTTGTCGGAGAATGTGACGGGCATCCTGGCTGGACATTTGGCACAGGTTCCGCAGGGCGCGATGGGCGAGATGAAGGTGATCCGCGGCGAGATCGGCAAGAAGCGAGGGCATATCGCGGTCCGCAAACTGTTCTCGAGTGCGGGCACGGCCGTGCAGCGGATCAAGCCCGTCCTGCTAATGAGCCCGATTTCCGTGGCTCAATATCTTCCGCCTGGGGCGTTGACCTTCGATTTGCTTGTTATCGACGAGGCGTCGCAAGTGCGTCCCGAGGATGCGCTGGGCGCGATCGCACGCGCCAAGCAGATCGTGGTGGTCGGCGACCAGAAGCAACTGCCGCCGTCGTCCTTTTTCGACCGGCTTCTCGACGACGAGGCCGACGACGACACGGGTGAGGAAGGAGAGGGGGATCTGCTCGGTGGCGCCGCGAAGATCAGTTCGATGGAAAGTATTCTCAGCCTCTGCGAGGCCCGCGGCCTTGGATCGCGCATGCTTCAGTGGCACTATCGCTCGCGCGACCCCTCGCTCATCCGGATGTCGAACAGGGAGTTCTATGATGATGAGCTCATACTGCCTCCGTCACCGCTGCAAAATGATCCCGCCTACGGCCTCTGTTTCACTCGCATCGATGGTGTCTACGACAAGGGCGGTAAGCGCGACAACCGGAAAGAGGGCGAGGCGATTGTTGCCCGCGTGGCCGAGCACGCACGTATGCATCCAGAGCTTTCGCTCGGCATTGTCACTTTCTCATCGACTCAAAAGAACCTGATCACGGAGCTTTTGGAGCTTGCGCGACGCAGCGACGCGACTCTTGACGCATTCCTTCGCGAAGGACAAGCTGAGGATCTATTTGTCAAAAACATCGAAAACGTACAGGGTGACGAACGTGACGTGATCCTGGTCAGCGTCTGCTATGGTCCCGCTACACCCGGTGGCAGGCTTGTCAGCATGACCTTCGGACCGGTGAACTTGGAGGGCGGTGAGCGCCGTCTCAACGTGCTTTTTACCCGCGCACGTGTGCGATGCGAGGTGTTCGCCTCGTTCGATCCCGGCGATATCGACCCCAGTCGCGTAAGCCGCGAAGGTGCGCGCATCCTTAAGCGCTTCCTGGAGTTCGCGAAGAACGGCAACATGGATGACGCTAAGCAGACGGGTGAGATGGCTGATTCGCCATTCGAGGAGGATGTCGCCGATGTCATTCGCAGCTTCGGCTATCTGGCCGACCCGCAGGTGGGATCAGCGGGCTTCCGCATTGACATGGGAGTTCGGCATCCAGATCGCCCAGGCACGTACGTTCTGGCAGTTGAGTGTGACGGCGCGACCTATCACAGCGCGCTGTGGGCCCGGGAGCGCGATCGCCTGCGGCAAGACGTGCTCGAACATCTTGGATGGCGCTTTCACCGGATTTGGAGCACCGACTGGTTCTACAACCGTCGTGCGGAGATCGAACGTTTGCGAGTCGCTCTTAACGCCGCGCGTGAGATTGCCGAGGCTGGCGTGAAAATCGACGGCGCAAACCGGGCACGGCCGACCGCGGACGTCGAGATGGCTGCTACCACCTTTGAGGTTCCCGAGGTAGTCGCGAGGCAGATGCCTGCTTATCAGCGTGCTCATTTCCCGGTGAACAGCCGACAGGAACCTCATGAGGTCGCCGTCTCGATGCTGGCCGATCTCGCCAAGCGCATCGTGGTAACCGAGGGGCCGATCCATCTTGAGGAGGCCGCGCGGCGCCTCGCGGCATGCTTCGGCAAGGAGAAGGCCGGTTCCCGTATTCTGACGGCGACACGTTCGGCGCTGGTTCAAGCACAGTCGCGCGATCAAGATATCCTCTCCGACGAAGACTTCTGGTTCACACGGGAGCACTCAGGCGCGCCGCCGGTCAGAGACCGGTCCGCCGAGAGCGGAGCGACCTTGAAATCCTCGAGCATCTCGATGCTCGAGATCAAAGCGGCGCTGAGGATTGCTCGGGACGACAACGCCGGCGGCTCTGACGCAGATTTGATCCGTACCGCAGCGAGACTGCTCGGGTTCCGTCGCGTGGGCTCTGACTTGCAGGCGCGCCTTGCGGCCGGGCTTTCGATAATTGGCTAAGCTCCATCGAGGAATAGATGTAGAAGTAGCGCACTTCGCCGGGCCTGTGTCCAGCAGTGAATGGCAAGCCGGAAAAGTAATCAAAACTGTGCACGACCGAACTCCGGCTGAAACGCCGAGGATTAGTCGAACCTTAGTGGCGTAAGACAGCTTAATGGTGCCAAGAGAGGGTTCGAACTTGACTACTTTTCGGCGCATACCTATGGCGTGAGGATCGGATCATAGATCTGGAGTACGCGCCATCGTCGCGAGCCGTCCCATAAACGGTCGGTCGACAGGATCGTATGGATCGTTGAGAATCCAATGACTTGATTTCGCGAAGATATCCTCGCCATGTATGTGTCGGCATATACGATCACAGCGAAGCGACCAATGTACGGACTTAATAGCAGCTGTGAAGGGGGCCGGTCAGTCAGTGACTGGGCCTGGGAGAGCTGATATGACTCCCGGTGTCAATTGGGATCGGTTGTCAGTTTTCAAATGCATGTCGTGTCCGAATTTCCTGAGGGCGACGTAGCCAGTAAATCTCGACGGTGGATCACGCTTCTATCCGCGGGTTGGTTACCGCATTACAGAGGTCCGCCCAATGAGCCTGCCGCTATCTAGGGTCGCAAGTCGGATGCAATCCGTTGCGTAGCTCTGTCGCGGGTTGCTCGTGTGCCGGGGCTACGCCGCCTTCAGGAAACTCCTGCTTCAGTTGTTAGGGTAGGTCAGGTTACTCAGGTGTCACGTCATGCGGTGAGCTCCTCGCGCGGTATGGCGAGCGACACTGCGAGCCGGCTGATGTCCCAGATGAACCCGCTGAGTTCGCGGGCGACCGCGACCACCGCGATGTTCTTCTGCTTGCCGCGCGCGACGAGCTTGCGATAACGCCGGCATAGGCGAACCTGCGCGTCCCAGGCGCGATCAACGATGGGCTTCGGAATGCCTTCGTGCCGGCGCTGGATCTCGGGACTCACGCGGGCCGGGTGCTGGTAGCTCCAGGCCGCTTCGATGAGCAGCTTTCTGGCATAGCTGTTTCCGTTCTTGGTAATGCTGCCCTGACGGCGCTTGTCGCCCGACGAGTGTTCGCAGGGCGTGACACCGAGCCAGGCCATTAGCTGGCGTGGGTGCGCGAAGCGTGACAGATCACCCAGCTCGGCGAGCATGCCCACTGCCGTGGTGAACTGCACGCCGCGCATCGTCTGCAGGCCGAGGACGGCCGGATAGAAGCGCCAGTTGACGACCGCCTCGCGCAACGCGGCTTCGAGACGCTCGCATTGCGCGAGACGGTCCTCGATGGTGCGCCGAAGCTCGTCGAACGCCAGTTGCTGCCAAAGGCTGTCGAACGAAAACGCGCTCAGCCAGCGCCGGTGCGCGGGACCCCAGTCGGCCCGGCCCGCATAGCGCACCCCATGCGAGAGCAGGAAGGCCTTCAGCCGTTGTCGGGCACGCTTCAGATCGTCTTTGGCGCTCACCCACGCACGTGCCAAATCGCGGAATGCTTCATCGTCCACGGTGGGCACGTACACGGCTGACAGGTCGCCGGCACGGAGCGAGCGCACGAGCTTGACCGCATCGCGTCGATCGGTCTTGACACGTTCACCCGGCTTTCTGGGAATCAGCGACGGTGCGCACACCATGCAGTCGAAGCCCTTCTGCACGAGCTGACGGTAAAGCCCATAGCCGCACGGGCCCGCCTCGTAGACGATGCGTATGCGGCGCGCTTTGGACTGCAGGCGTTTGCACAGGCGATCGATGTCGGTCTGCGTCGTACCGATCTTGCCGAGCAGTTCGACCTCGCCCGAGCCGAGCGCGTAGGCGACCGTGATCGAGTCTTTGTGAACGTCCAAACCGACGTACAGCGTGCTATCGTTTTCCATTGCTGGCCTCCGTGTCGGAAATCGCCCCGGTGTGGCCCTGTCCACACCGTGCGGCTCTGGCAATGCTAACCCGCGTTGATTCCTCACGGCAGGCCAGCCTTTGCCTCACGGGAGTCATACTGACTAGGAAGAGTTCTCGCAATAGCACGATTGTCGAACGCTTCTTACCGGAAGTCGTCGAACCGTCGTTCATCGTAGTCCTTACGAACGGTGGCTGTCAGGCAGGTACGACTGCCTCTTCTCGACCCATTTTGCTCCTCAACCCAGCGCGCCCTCATCTTTGTTTCGCAGTCAGTGAGGCATCTCGTCACTTTTTGCCCCGTACACAACTGTCGACGTAATCAGCCCACTCCTGCATGACTCGGCGGCGGTCGTCATCGAAGGTCGTGCAGTCATAGGCCTTCTGCACGTCGCCGCGTTTCGCTGCCCAGCCAACTGCGCTTCAAGCACGTCGATATCGATGCCCAGCCGCGCGCGGCCGACGGTGCGCAGCATACCCCGGAAGCCGTGGGTCGCGTGTTTGCCCTGAAACCCCATATCGCGGAGTGCTTTGCTGAGGGCGTCGCGGTGCAGGTGTGGTGTGTTCTGCCTAGCCGGAGACGGAAAAACATAGGTGCTATCGCCCGTAATTGTTTTGAGTTCGTTCAGAACAATCAGCGCTTGCAGGGGAAGCGAACGATGTGGTCATGCTGCATCTTCATGCGTTAACCGGGAATATGCCATTCGGCCGCGTCGAGATTGATTTCGCCTTGAGGGGCCGACGCTATTACACCGGGTCGCAATCCCGTCAGCATCGCAAGCTTCAGCGCGGCGCGAGTGATAGGGGACGAGTCAGCGTTGATGGCCTTTACGAGCGGGCCGATGTCGGCCGGTTTCGTGATCGCGGGGATGTGACCTTTCTTGTGTCGCGGAAGGACGCCCCGCAGCGCTAGCGGTAATCCGTCTTCGCGCAGGTCATTGTGGATGGCGTAACCGACGATACCGCCAACGTACTGACGCGCCTTCGATGCGAGGTTAGGTGCTTTCGCTGCAATCGTCTCGAGAACGGGCTTGACCTGCGCAGTGGACAACGTCGAGACCGATTTGTTGCGTAGCGCCGGCGTCAGATACTCGCGCAGGACAAATTCGGCTTTACGGTAGGTTTCATCTGCCCACTCTTTGCGCTTGAATTCAAGCCGTGCCTTGGCGACGAGATGGAAGGCCCCGTCGGCAGCGCGCTTTCGCGCGGCAACGTCGGCACGCCGTTGTTCGACCGGATCGGTGCCCTCGCGCACGAGATCGCGAGCGGTGGCGGCGCGACGCCGTGCTTCAGTCAAAGTGATATCGGGGTAGGGGCCAAGGCTCAGGAAGTTCTCTTTTCCGGTGCCTGGACGGCGATATCGGAGTAGCCAGGTCTTTGCGCCGTTCGGACGTATGCGCAGGGAAAGGCCCTGACCGTCCGAGAGGAGGTAGGGCTTCGGCCCTGTTTTGGCGTTACGAAACTCCATTCCCGACTTCGGCTAGACGTATCTGGGCATGGCGTTGCCCCCGAAACTGGTATACGCAC
>Ga0255336_101326_pt1 | contig 18808 bp, 18 predicted proteins | sample MeOH1_35cm_T3_17_FD_189102 | JGI IMG/M metagenome (GOLD analysis project Ga0255336, IMG submission 189102) | Sandy soil microbial communities from University of British Columbia, Vancouver, Canada - MeOH1_35cm_T3_179 | ecosystem: Engineered > Artificial ecosystem > Sand microcosm > Unclassified ...
ATATATGGAAAACATTAAAGTAGATGAGTCTTTATGTAAATTGTGTGGCTTGTGTGTTCACTATTGCCGGAGAGGGGCCTTAAAAATCACTGATTCTGGAAATGAAATGACGACAAGGATGGAAGTAAACCAGGAAAACTGTAATGGATGTACCCTTTGTGCAATCATCTGTCCGGATGCAGCAATAACGATCTATCGTCGCTAATTGATGAAGGGACTGAAACTTCGGATAGGGAGGGTTTGAAAATGGCTGATATAATATCTGAACCCCAAAAAAAGCAGTATTTTAATGAACTAAAGCAACCTATTTATATTGGGAGATTATGTCTTCGCAACCGCATTGTCTTTTCACCGGTCACCACTCGGTTTGCTTCGCTGTCCGGTGCTGTAACCAGACAACTGATAAATTACCATATTGAGCGGGCTAAGGGTGGGGTGGGACTGCAGATCGTGGAGGGCGCAACGGTTGAAGATGTTTTTGCTCCGGGCCTGCTTAAAGCCCACAGCGATGAACTGTTGCCCGGCCTGAACGAGTTAGCCGAGAGCATAAAGATGTGGGGCGCGGCAGCGGCAATTCAGCTTAATCATGCTGGCAAATTGGTCGGTCGGGACCTCAATAATATGTCCTCACTGGAAATAGAAGATTGTGTTGAATTGTTCGGTGAGGCAGTGCTGCGGATGAAAAAAGCGGGTTTTGATTTGGTGGAGATTCATGGAGCCCACGCCTATCTTATTGCCCAGTTTCTTTCTCCGCTCACGAATCGGCGCTCTGATAAGTGGGGGGGGAGTCTGGAAAACAGAGCGCGTTTTGCTCTGGCCATCGTAAGGAGTGCCCGGAAAAAAGTAGGACCGGATTTTCCGCTCTCCTTCCGTATCAGCGGTGACGAGTTTTTATCAGGAGGATTGAGTGTAGAAGAGACTCCGCTGATTTCCAAATGGCTGGTGGCTGAAGGGATCAATTTAATTAATGTATCGGGGGGAGGCCCCCAAACCAGGGAATGGACAGGCCTGCCTGCGGCGTTTCCCGGCGGAGCGCTAGTTTACCTGGCTGAGCAAATCAAAAAACACCTTGACGTACCTGTTGTTGCCGTAGGACGAATAAACGACCCTGTGCTGGCCAACAGCATTGTCAGAGACGGAAGAGCCGACTTGGTTGCTCTTGGTCGGGCGTTGGTCGCTGATCCACAATTTCCGGTAAAGGCTTTTTCCGGAAGGATTTCCGAGATCAGGAGATGCGTTGCTTGTATGGAGTGCCGCCGTAGGGTTGTAGATCTAAGCTATAAGCTTAAATGTTCCATAAATCCGGAAGTCGGCTTAGAAGATAGCTGTGTTCTGCTACCCACGAAAAAAACTAGGAAGATGATGGTGATCGGCGGCGGCCCCGGGGGTATGGAAGCTGCTCAGACTCTCCGTTTGCGAGGGCATGAAGTTTCCTTATGGGAACAGAAGCAAACGCTGGGCGGACAGCTTCACGAGGCCAAAGTACCGCCCGGCAAGGAAGAATGGGGAAATTTTATTGCCTATCAGGAGCACCAGATGAGGTTGCTTGACATTCACGTTCACATGGGCAGGCGGGTAGACAAGCAAACCATTTTTCAAGAAAAGCCGGATGTAGTTTTAGTGGCCACTGGTTCACAAGAAATAATGCCTGATCTGGGGGAGCGACATGGCCCTTCAATTCATGCCGGCAGGGAGATTCTCACAACAGAATTGTCTGCAGGAAAGGACGCGCTAGTAATTGGCGGAGGTAGTGTTGGTTGCGAATTGGCAGATTATCTGGCAGAGAAGGGATTAAAAGTTGCGCTGATTGAGATGTTAGATCGGATTGGCGTCGATTTGGAGTCAAATGTGCGAAAAATTCTGCTGAAGCGTTTTGAGGAAAAGGGGGTTAAGATCTATACCAGTTCAAAAGTGACGGGCCTAGTCGAAGGTGGAGCATGCGTTTTGCAAGATAATGGTAAGACAATCGAAGTTTCCGCAGACTTTATTGTGGTTTGCATAGGAGCGAGACCCGAAAACAATCTGGCTCAGGAACTTGGTCAGGCGCCCGATGGCCCAGAGGTACATGTTATTGGAGATGCCAGTAAAGCTGGTCGGGTTTTGGATGCTGTGCACAGGGCTTATTGGCTGGGAAGGACGCTCTGAGCACTCTCCGGAAACTGGTGGGAGGTGGGAAGCCGTCAAGGTAAAAATATCTTTGTTGGAGGACAGTGGAGGAGATCAATTTTAACAAAACAAAATCATCTTACAAGGGAGGGTATTTTAAATGGTAAATGGCGGATCAGTACTGGTTGCCGAAAACAAAAGTTTGAACAGGTATCAAGTAAGTGCTTTAATCTTTGCTATTGCTGCTTATGTTTTAGACATTTTAGACTGGCAGATGCTGGCCATGGCGGGCGCGACGGTGATGAAGGATTTGGGGTTGACTGCCAGTGCGTTTGGCGTATTGCTTGGGGCTCCCTTGATCGGTGTGGGGATCAGCGGCTTTTTTGCCGGCTGGCTGGCAGATCGTTTTGGCAGGGTTAAAACGATGGTCGTCTGCATTATCTGGTATTCCACCTTCACCTTGATATTTCCGCATGTTCACGGGTTTTCATTGATGATGCTGATTAGAATTCTAGCCGGTGTAGGGTTGGGAGCACAGTGGGGAATTGGTAACACGCTGGTTGCGGAGTGGCTTCCGCCAACTTGGCGGGTGAAGGCTTCAGCTATGATACAAGCTGGTTTTTGTATTGGGGCCATTAGTGCTGCCTTTTGGGTTAAAATGATAGTACCGATCTATGGATGGCGTGCCATATTCAATATTGCCTTAGTTGGTTTTGTGGTGGCGATTTTGGCGATAATATTTTTACGGGAGTCGCCAGCGTGGCTGGAACTAAAGAAGTCTGGATCAAATAATGTGAATAAACAAAAAAATGGTAATTTTGCGTTATTATTCAGCAAGGAGTTGAGAGTTAGGACTATCTGTTCTTTCTTTATGCTGATGGCTGCTACCCTAGCTTACTGGGCTTCCATGAGCTGGGTTCCAACTTGGTTAGCTACTGAAAGAGGTTTTCAGATTGTCAAGTCCATGGATTATATGATCTGGCTGAATTTAGGAGGAATTATTGGTTTCGTCGTTATAGGTTACATTAGTGATCGCGTTGGCAGAAAACCGCCGGCCTATATCGCCTTTTTGGCATCGGCTGTATCATTATTGATCTTTATGAACATAAGCAACGAAAATACTCTTAGATGGTTTGCTCCAGTATATGGCTTCTTGGTTTCTCCTATATTCGGGGTTTTTGGCGGATACATGTCCGAATTGTTCCCGACTAGGGTGCGGGCCACAGCAGTAACGGGTATTTATAATACAGCTAGGCTCATTTCCTTCTTTGGAGCACCCATTATTGGTTGGATGACTTCTATTACATCCATGACAGTAGCCATTGAGAGTATGGCTGTGTTATATGTGTTGTGTATTATACCCCTCTATTTTCTGCCGGAAACATTTGGAAAGCCATTGGAGACGGATATTAATACATCACGTTCTCAATGATGAACAATTAATGGTACACAGTCCTGAAAGATTCGGGAGCGAAAAAACGCTCCCGAATTCAACTTTAGAAATGGATCGTAAATATGACCTATTTTGCATAACGGAAGGTGGTTTTTATGTTTAAACTTTTGGAAGGTACTAAAATCCTAGATTTAACCCGTCTTTTGCCCGGGGGCTATTGCACGCAATTACTGGCCGATATGGGTGCAGAGGTGTTGAAAGTAGAAGATCTGCAACAGGGTGATTACATCAGAACCATGGGCCCCTTATTGAAAGGCGGGGAAAGTGCGTATTTTTGTGCTTTAAATCGCAATAAAAAAAGTATATGCATCAATCTCAAGGAGACTGATGGACAGGAAATACTAAAGCAACTGGTTGAGAAATTCGATATTTTGGTAGAAAGCTTCAGGCCTGGGGTAATGGATAAACTGGGCCTTGGATACGAAAATCTCAGCAAAAAGAATCCAGGATTAATTTATTGTTCAATTACTGGCTATGGTCAGGACGGTCCGTACCGACAGAAACCAGGCCACGATATAAATTATATTTCCATAGCCGGAGCTCTTGGGCTGACGGGAAAGAACTGCGAAGGCCCGTTCATGCCGGCAGTGCAGGTCGCCGACATTGGCGGCGGAGGATTAATGGCTGCTATTGGAATCCTGGCAGCCATTATCAAAAGACAGAAAAGCGGTCAAGGACAATATATTGATGTGGGCATGCTGGACGGCGTGGTTTCCTGGTTAACGTTGTATTTTAGTCATTTCTTTGCCGGAGGCGGAAAACCTGAGAGGGGTAAGATGCCGTTAAACGGCGGAGAGGCATGTTATAACGTTTATATGACTAAGGAGGGCAGGTACATTTCTCTGGGAGCGATCGAAACAAAATTCTGGGAGGAATTTTGCCGATTGAGTGGAAGGGTTGACTTGCGGGCACGCCAGCATAGTGAAACAAAGGAAGACTTTGAAGCAATTCAGGAATTGTTCAGTACCATGACCAGGGATGAAATAATAAAAGTATTCGGCCAGTCCGATACCTGTATTGAACCTGTGCTGGAGCTTGACGAGGTGATTGAGCACCCCCAGGTGGTTCATCGCCGTTTATTTAAAGAAATGAAGCTGTCAGATGGGCAATCCTTTAAAACCGTTGCCTCTCCCCTTAAGTTTCCGGTGGAAGAAGAATATGCCGACGAAGCCCCTCCAAAGCTGGGTTTCCATACTGCTGAAATGCTCAAATCACTTGGTTTTAACGAACTTAAAATTGAGGAACTGGTAGAACACGGTATAGTAAGGTAAATTTCACCCGCTGGACCAATCAAAGTTCCGGGAAATCCTATGAAATTTGGGGCTTATAATGCCAAAGCAGAGTTACCACCACCGTTTAAGGGTCAGCATAATGTAGAAATCCTGACTAGATTAAGATTCGATATTAAAACAATCGAGGATATGATTGAGTCAGGTATTGTTGGTGATGGACATATTGTTAGAGCAAAGTAAGAAGTGGGAACACCACGTTTGTTATAAAGGATAGGGACCTTCTCGTATCAATTATTGCTAATTTATTGGAGGCGAATCATGATGATAAGTTTTGAACTTACAGATGAACAGAAAGAGTTACAAACTATGGTTCGTAAATTTACCAAGAAAGAAATTATTCCGGTAGCAGCAGAATACGACCAGAAAAGTGAGATGCCTTGGCCTATAATCCAAAAGGCCTTTGAAATTGGATTATGGAATCTTAACCTACCGGCAAAATACGATGGATTAAATCTTGACCATGTTACTGAAGCCATCTTGATAGAAGAACTAGCCTATGGATGTCTAGGAATTAGTGGAGCTTGGGATGGAAACACGCTTGCACTTACGCCAATTTTGATTGCGGGTACAGAAGAACAGCAAGATAGATGGTTGCCGCAATTTGCCAAAAAGCCACTTTTGGCAGCCTTTTGTCTCACAGAACCAGGTGCAGGTTCTGATGCGAGATCAATGACAACTCGAGCTGAGAAAGACGGAGACGATTATATCATAAATGGTTCTAAGTGTTTCATTACTCATGGTGGTATATCAAATATGTATACTGTTTTTGCTAAGATCAAAGGGTCCAAAGGAATTAGCGCTTTTCTTGTAGCCGGTGATAATTCTGGTGTTTCGATGGGAAAAGTGGAGGATAAATTGGGAGACAGGGCTTCCCACATAGCAGAAGTAATTTTTGTAGATGTGAGAGTTCCAGCCAAGGATCTACTTGGGCAAGAGGGCGAAGGATTCAAAATTGCTATGCAGACACTAGATCGAACTAGGATGAGTATAGGGGCTGCAGCAGTTGGCGTGGCACGAAGGGCACTGGAAGAGTCCATCGAGTACGCGAAGGTTAGAACGCAGTTTGGGAAGCCTATTGGCCAACACCAAGCTATTGCCTTCATGCTTGCTGATATGGCAACAAAGGTAGAAGCAGCTCGATGCTTGGTGTTGCTGGCGGCATCAGAAATTGATGCTCATAGGATAGACCCAAAGTTTGGTGCTATGTGTAAATTATACGCTGGGGATATAGCTATGGAAGTGACCGTGGATGCAGTTCAAATTCATGGTGGTTACGGCTATATGAAGGATTATCCTGTTGAGAAACTTATGAGAGATGCTAAGATACTCCAGATATATGAAGGAACTCAGCAGATACAAAGGATGGTAATTGCCGGCAGACTTTTAGCCTAGGACAAATCGGATGAAATAGAACAAAAATACGCTTTTATGTTTCCAAGCGATAGAGGGAATGTAGCAAAACCTGTCTGCATCGAACTAGGGAACACTGATTTTTGATGCAACCTGCACACGAGTTCATTTGTTATACCATTCCAGAGGACCTTAAACTTCTTCATGCTTCAGCTCTGAGCCAAAACCAATATTCTTGACTTCATGTATTGGAAGTATTATGGTAGGCGTAAGAAAAGAAAAACCTAAAAAGATAAATTTGTCATGAATAAACAAAAGTTCGTCTGTGAATAATTCCGGTACGTACATAACAAAGTAATCAAACGGTAAAGCGAGGTGCCAATAAATGGAGGAAGTTGTTATTGTTAGTGGGGCAAGAACCCCCATTGGGGACTTTTTGGGATCATTAAAAGACGTTTCGGCGGTTGATCTCGGTATAATAGCGGTGAAAGGGGCATTAAATAAAGCAGGGATAGAGGCTAAGCTGGTCGAAGATGTTGTCGCTGGAATGGTCTACAAAGCTGGAGCCAAAGGAAATCCAGCACGCCAAATTCAACTTGCGGTAGGCATACCGGTCGAAGTTGCAGCCACTACTGTTGAACAACAATGTGCTTCAGCAATGAGAGCCTTAGAGATTGCGTCCCAACAAATACTCTTGGGTAAATCGAGTGTTAGTGTTGCTGTAGGCATTGAAAGCATGTCAAGAGCCCCTCATTTACTGCTTAATTCTCGACAAGGTATTAAGCTGGGCCCCGCTAATTTGCAAGATCATCTAACCTATGATGCATTAGTTGATGCATTTATGGGTTATCATATGGGGATAACTGCCGAGAACCTCGCGGAAAAATATAATATTACGCGAGAAGAACAAGACACTTTGGCCTATATCAGCCATACTCGAGCGGTTGATGCCATCAAAAATGGCCGATTTAAGGACGAAATTGTGCCGGTGGAAATTAAGACTCGTAAAGGTACGACCTTAGTTGAAGTAGATGAGCACCCTCGTGCAGATATATCCATATTAGGTTTGTCTAAGCTTAAACCAGCATTTAAGGAAAACGGAACGGTCACCGCAGGAAATGCCTCCAGTTTGAATGACGGTGCTGCGGCATTAGTCTTAATGACATCTTCGAGAGCCAAAGAACTTGGATTAAAACCTATTGCTAAAATTCTTTCCACTGCTACTTATGGTGTAGCACCAGAAATAATGGGAATCGGACCAGCATATGCTATACCCAAAGCTTTAAAATATGCTAACTTAAAACTTAGCGATATAGACTATTTTGAAATCAATGAAGCCTTTGCTGCTCAATTTTTAGCGGTTAATCAAGAGCTGAATATTGATTTAGATAAGGTAAATGCTAACGGTTCCGGCATTGCTTTGGGTCATCCAGTTGGATGTACTGGAGTACGAATTATCGTGACAATGCTGAATGAAATGAAGCGTCGTGGAGGAAAATATGGTGTTGCCTCCTTATGTGTAGGTGGAGGCCCTGCTATGGCCACTGTTGTTGAAATATTATTGTAACTTTTTGTAACTACTCACCATCCCCTGTGAGCGAGATTTTATAAATATTCTGAACAACTCTTTACGATTATGATTGAAAGGCGGCGCATATTCTGAAGGATATATGGCAACCCTTGAGATGGGAGATAAGTATTTAAGAACCATCCTTGGCTTTTTGGGAATTTGCGACTTTACTACAATAGCCGCTGAAATGCTCGATGTTATCGGCGTTAATGTTGAAGACATTCTAAGTAAAACAATTAGTCAAGCAAAGGAAATTGCAACTTCCTTTTAATTTTGCTTTATTATCATATAGAAAAATGCAGTATCGTGCCTGTCTCTCTCATCAGTAGTAGTCCCCAACCATTATAAAAAAAGCAGACGCTTCGCACTTTGTGCGAAGCGCCTGCTTTTTTGGTTCGCTCGATAGTAATCGAACCTGAGACTTTTAGGGTTGGAATCCACACCGTCAAATGCTCATTGAATTTTGGACAAGTCTGAGCCAGTTACCTGATGGAGAGAACTTGATTAAACGAAAAATTCGAAACTGTTGACAAGACAAATAAAAAAGCTTATCATGTAATAGCATACTAGTATGCTAGTAAGTTAGAGGAGGGTTACAAATGAGCTTAAAATTTACGGTTCAAGATGTCTCAGGTATCTACAACATCATTCCAACGCCAGCTACTCAAAACGCCTCAAGTTATGACGCGATGGACACGATTAATTATGAGGAAACGGCCAAACTGGTAAACATGCTCATTGAAAACGGAGTCGATGCAATTTTAACCAACGGAACTTTTGGTGAGGGAGCGACGCTAACGGAAGAAGAACATTTCAACTTTGCGAAGAAGGTGATTGAGACCGTTAAGGGAAGGGTTCCGGTTTTTATTGGGGCTACAACATTAAACACGAGAGACACCATTCGGCGCGCTAAAGCCTTTATGAGCATGAAGGCTACAGGGCTATTCCTAGGCAGACCCATGTGGTGTGAGTGTGATGATGATACGATTGTCGGTTACTATCAGGATATTGCCGAGGCTATTCCTGAAGCTCCAATTATTATTTATGATAATCCTGAGGCTTTTAAAGGTAAACTATCCACCTCCGTCTATGCCAAGCTGGCCCAAATTCCCAATATTATCGCTTCAAAGTATATTGGCATTGGTCCCCAATATCTTGCTGACATTGAAGCGTGTGGAGATAATATCCGGATTTTACCAATGGATGCTGATTGGCATGAGGCAAAAAAAATGGTGGGGGCTAAAGCTCCGGCATGCTGGACGGGAAGCGGCAATTGCGGAATGGCACCGCTTAGCGCCTTGAAAAAGGCCATTGAAGGCAATGACGATGTCTTTGCTCAAGAAATTACCAAAGACATTCGATTTACCTATCAAACACTTTTTCCACAAGGAAGTTTTAAGATCTTCTCTCTTTATAATATTCCTTTAGAAAAAGGAAGAATGAGTGCCGCAGGGCTTGTTAACGCCGGTCCAGCACGGCCACCCTATCATCATATTCCTGAAGAGTACCTTACCGGAGCAAAAGAAGCCGGGCGAAGATGGGCAGAAATTCAAAGGAAATATTCATAATAGGGATCGAATTCGTAAAAACCTTAAATTGCAGTTAAATTAAGCGCAATAGGAGTCTATGGATTGAATCGAAAAACTTATTGCGCTTTCCCCAGAAAAATATTCAATTTTGCGAATGCAGAAAGGGGATTATTCCATTGTTGAAACTGGAAAAAGGTGAAGGGATTAGCACGTCGCTTAGCCAATTGCCAAAGTTTATTACCACCTCCACGATTGGGGTTGCGATAACCGCCGTTTTGTTTGGCGAGGGTCCCATTTTTATTCTGCTCAAAGCAGCTGCTGAGGCCAAACTTCCTAACAATATCGCGATATCCTGGTTGGCTGTCGTTTTCTTAATGGGCGGGCTGCTTACACTTTTGATGTCGCTTTATTATCGTCAACCTATTTACGTTGCTTTTTCCATTCCTGCTGTTGTTCTGATCGGAGGTGCCCTCACTCGTTATCCTTTTAGTGATGTTATCGGCGCAGTTTTGATAGCCGGAATTATTGTTTTGCTCATCGGGATTTCCGGACTGTTTAAAATCGCCATAAGATACGTTCCCATGCCGATTATTCAGGGCATGATCGCAGGGACTTTGGTGAGTTATGGCATAGCCGCCATCACAGCTCTCCCTAAAGCACCGGTCGTTGCCGGTTCAACATTAATTGCTTTTTTGCTCTTAAGTATTTATCCTGCCTTGGCCAAAAAATTTCCGCCTGTTCTTGGCGCTTTAGTTATCGGCTTTATCATTGCAGTTATGACGAAAAATGTTAATGTAGGAGACATATCCTTTCAGCTTTCGTCCCTGACATTTGTAGCACCAACGTTTAACCTGCGGACCATCATGGAATTAACCATACCGTTAGCCATCTTGTCAATAGCCTTCGGTAATGTCCAAGCCTTGGGAATCCTGTCATCCCAAGGTTACACTCCCCCCACTAATGCTTTTGTAGCCATCAGCGGGTTGGGCACAATTATTAACTCCTTTTTTGGGGGACATACCGCGGTCATTGCGGGACCGAGTATAGCAATCTGTGCGGGGGAAGATGTCGGGCCGAAAGAAGGCCGATATTCAGCAACATTTATAGCGGGAATTCTATCGATTGTTATGGGACTAATGGCTCCAATCGCTATTACCTTTACAAAGGCAGTGCCCGGCACCTTTATTGATGTTCTCGCCGGGGTGGCCATGTTTTCCGTATTGGTCAATACATTTGCTCAGGCGTTTGGAGCGAATTTTCGGCTGGGAGCGTTGTTCGCTCTTCTGATTAGCATGAGCAAAATCACTGTCTTGAACATTGGAGCACCTTTTTGGGCTATTATTGGCGGAACTTTAATTTCCTTACTGCTGGAAAACTCGGATTACCGCAGCATGGTGGCTGCTTTGAAAAATAAATCCTGAAAGCAGTCGGTAAAATAAGCCGCTCGTGATACAATGAGGCCTAACCCCCGAAGTATCGTTGTTTGTTGGAAACACTCGGCGGGAAAGGTCTTTTTTATCTTATATTTGCCTTTCTAACCGTTATTCGGACAAGAAATCCACCCGAGAATCTTGCCAACTTGCATCAGTGTGTGTCAATATAGATACAGATGAATAAAATGCACACGGTTTTATCTTATGTTTACCAGAGAGGATTTTACATTTTATGACGGTTAGACGAGATGAATTTGCTTACAACAAAATAAAAAGCTTGCTTCAAAATGGCCAAATCAAACCGGGAGATAAATTTTCTGCCTATCAACTTTCTGAGAAACTAGGTATCAGCCGTACGCCGATCACGGCGGCATTAAAAAAGTTGGAGCAGGAAGGGATCGTTGATATTATCCCTCAGGTGGGGAGTATTTTTAAATATCCCAATCGGGAGGAAGCAAGAGAAAACTTTTTACTGCGGGCTGTATTGGAAGGGTTTGCAGCAGAAATGGCCACGATGAATGCCAGCAAGAGCGAAATCGACGAAATTGAAGAAATTTATCAAGCGGGTATTAACGATTCGAAACTTTGCCTGCCTGAAAAATATGCTGAAGCGAATAAAAGATTTCATATGAAAATTATTGAATTAAGTAAGATGCCCCATCTCATAGAACTTACGAATAATTTTTATGAGAATACGATTTATCTTTCTATAAGCGGTGATTTTGTTTTCTCAAGATGTAATATTTCTGTTCAAGAACATGGAGAAATTGTTAAGATGATGAAAAACCGAGAGGCCGGTATGGCTCGAAGGTTAGTCGAGAGTCATCTGCGCAAATGTACGGACGATTTTGTTAATATGATTACTGAACACGAACGGTAATTGGGAATGACTAAACGTCAGTAATTTCTGTTTACCATCACTTTGTAGTCGTTGATTTGTCTTGCGCCCAACGCATACTAAAGCCCCCCGGCGCACTAACACTTTTCATTTGCGTTTGTGCTACACAGAAGGGGCGGAAGGGAGGCTTTTATGAATACCAATGCATATGATGAGCATCTGCTCTCATCAGTGAAGAATGCACTGCGTATTTTGCGTAGTTTTTCCTTGGTTGAGCCTGAAAAAAGAGTCACAGCCCTGGCTGCGGAGTTAGGACTAGGGAAAAGTACGGTTAGCCGCTTATTGACGACACTTGCCAGCGAAGGATTTGTTATGAAAGACCATGAGACACAGCAATATTCTTTAGGGTTATCCATCCTGCATTTAAATACTGTTATGACTTCAAAGCTTGAAATCAACCGGGAATCGCTGCCCGTTTTGCAACACCTGGTTGATGACATTGGGGAAACCGCCCATATTGCTACGCTGGCAGGTATGGATGTAGTTTATTTGAATATCGTTGAATGCAAGCATCCGGTGCGAATGTTGTCGCACATAGGGCGCAGGAATCCTGTTCACTGCACAAGTTCCGGGAAAGTAATGCTTGCCTATCAGAATAAAACAGTGATAGATCAACTCATTGACAGGGGACTGGAGCAGTATACAGCTAATACCATAATCAATCCTGATGAATTTCGGACTGCTCTCAATACGATCAGGTTGCAAAAATATGCGTTCAGCATTGAGGAACTCCTGGAGGGGCTAATGTCGATTGCAGCGCCAATCTGGGATTATACCAACAGAGTCAATTATGCTGTGACTGTTATTGGCCCGATTTCTAGGATGAATCCTATTCGTTTAGCAATTGTCAATAAAGTAAAAAGTGCGGCGATGGAAATCACGCGTCGGATAGGTTAGTTTAAAATAATTGGTAGAGTATATCAGCAGGGTAGCGTCGGCTACTTTTTTTTTGCTATTTTTTGAAAAGTTTCAATTGTTGCATATAGCGGAACAATGGGATTGTGCGATTACTCGCTCCCAATTAAGATCATATCTAGGAAGACTAAATATGATCTTAATTAAAGGAGGAAACACAATGGAAGACGTTGGAAAAGGATTGTTTATCGAAGCAGCAGGTATCAATACCCATTACCATGAGGACGGCCAAGGAGAACCCGTTATTTTGATTCACGGTTCGGGTCCAGGAGTGTCCGCTTGGGCCAATTGGAGACTGGTATTTCCCATCTTATCGAAACACTATCATCTTTATGCACCAGATGTCGTCGGTTTCGGCGACACCGACAGACCGGAGGGTATCACCTATGGTATGGATATCTGGATCAAGCAGATAGTTGGTTTCATTGAGAGTCTGGGACTCAAAAAGGTATCCATTGTGGGCAATTCCATGGGTGGTGGTTTGGCTCTCCATTTGGCTCACCAGCGACCGGATCTCATCAATAAGCTCATTTTGATGGGGAGCGTGGGGATATCTTTCCCTCTCACAAAGGGACTGGATGATGTGTGGGGATATACTCCCAGTGTGGAAAACATGCAGAAAATGTTACGAACCTTTGTATCCAATCAAGCGATCGCCGATCAAGATGGTTTGGCCGAAATGCGCTATAAGGCAAGCATTCAGCCCGGTTACCAGGAGTCTTTTTCGGCGATGTTCCCCGCACCACGCCAGCAATGTGTGGAGGACATGGCACTTTCGGAAGAACAGCTTCGACAGATTACTCTTCCTACTTTGTGCATCCATGGTAGAGAAGACCAAATCATTCCCATTTTTGAAACAAGCTGGCGATTAGCAAATATTTTGCCAAACGCTGAACTTCATGTGTTTTCACACTGCGGGCACTGGACGCAAATTGAAAAGACAGTACCGTTTGCCAATGTGGTCCATGAGTTCTTGGGCCGCTAATTGCCAGCGGAGTAAATGGGCAAGAAGTCGTAGTGTGTCCCGACGTCGTTGGTGCAAGGAAACCCTTGTACCAACTGCCTCGGCGAATACCGGGAGGCTTTAAAATAAACAAGGAGGGATAAAGTAATGGATACAAATGTGACAAAAATATCCACCGAGACCACCTCTGAGAAACCAACCCATATACGTGTTGTGCTAGCAGGTATACTTTTTATCACGTTGTTGGTTTCGTACTTGGACCGGGTGAATGTCTCCGTGTTAGTGGCTGATCCCAAGTTTCTGCACGATATGGGGATCGCCGGAGAACCCGTTAAAATGGGTCTGTTGATGAGCGTTTTCTTATTTGCCTATGGTATTTCTAATATCATTACCGGTCCTATTGGCGATAAGTTGGGGCCACGCAAAGCCATGACGCTGTCAATTTTGTTGTGGGCCGTATCGAGTGCTATAGGTGGTCTGGCTGGATCGTTCGGCGTGATGATTGCCATCCGAGTTGTGCTAGGTCTCGGCGAAGGCATGCACTGGCCGATGCAAAGTTCATTCGTTAAGAATTGGTTTCCACCTAATGAACGAGTGAAGGCCAATTCCGCCTGGAACGTGGCTATCATGGTTGGTCCAGCCATATCTATGCCGTTTTTTTCCATTATTGTCGGTAGCTCCGGTTGGCGGACTAGCTTCTTTATCCTAACTTCTATTAGTATCATTCCTATATTACTTCTTTGGTTTTTGACAGCTGACCATCCGCGGCAAAGCCGGTTAGTCAACAAGCAGGAATTGGATTATATTGAAAGCGGACTGAAAGCAGAGAGTGATGCTTATGCCATTAGAATTACCACAGTTAGTGGAGCAAATAAAAAATTTTATCTAGATTATCAATTTTGGATGGTTACTTTCAGCTTCTTGGCTTCAGCATGTATGTTCTGGGGAACCATGTCTTGGCTGCCGTCGTACTTGAAAGTGGCGCGCAATTTTTCTTGGGCGCAAATGGGCTCCCTATCATCCTTGCCCTTTATTTTAGGTACGTTCACAGTCATTATCGTTGCTTTCATTGCGGACAGGTCAAGCAGGAAGACCATTTTCCCCATGATTGCTTTAAGTGGAGCAGCTATCTGCATTTTCCTGGGAGCCAATGTGGCTGATAATCTCACCAGTGCTTATCTCATGTCCGCAGCCATCGGCTTTATTGGTATCGGTTTGGCCTCGTATTGGACAGTCATGCAAAACATCGTGTCGTCTTCATCCACCGGTTCGGCAGCTGGTATTATGAATGGTGTTGGCAGTATTGGTTCATCATTTATCCCGACCATTATAGGCTATATTATTAAAATGACGGGTTCCTATGTGGGCGGCCTTATGTTCTTGGTGGTAATGGGTGGGCTTGGTGCCGTTTGCATGTTAATATTAACATTAAAGAAAATATAAGGGAGGAAGATTAGCTATGGAACAGAATTTGCGACAGATATTGGGCATGGAATTGTTTCAAGCTAGCAAAACTCGTGAGGTGGGAGCACCGCTTAGCGAACGTTTCCCAGATATTACGGTAGAAGATGCATACTACATCCAAGTGCATACCCTTAAGCAATTTGCCGCTCAGGGCAATAAAGTGACAGGTAAAAAGATTGGCTTAACTAGCAAGGCCATGCAGAGTATGTTTGGAGTTTTTGAGCCTGACTTTGGCAGTCTTTTGGATCATCTGGCGTTTAACTCAGGCGATGAAATACCCGCTGAACTGCTCATTCAACCCAAAGTGGAAGCCGAAATTGCCTTTGTATTGCAAAATGACCTGACAGGGAAGCACATTACTGCGCGGGATGTTCTGGATGCCACTGCCTATGTTACCGCAGCCATTGAAGTGGTAGACAGTAGAATTCGCAATTGGCAAATCAAATTGTCCGATACCGTTGGTGACAATGCGTCTTTTGGGGCGTATGTTCTTGGCAACACAACGAGTTCTGTGAGAGACATTGATTTACGCCTTGTGGGCATGGTGCTGGAACGGAATGGTGTCATTGCCAATACCGGCGCAGGTGCGGCGGTAATGGGGCATCCGGCTAACTGTGTAGCTTGGTTGGCTAATAAAATGAATGAATTTAACACTCCGCTTAGAAAAGGCGATGTGATATTGTCCGGCGCAGTGACAGCAGCTGTAGAAGCCAAACCTGGTGACTATTTCCGGGTACAATTTGACCGTCTGGGAGAAGTATGCATTTCCTTTGGTGTACAGAAATAATAGCCGCCGAGAAGATGGTCGAAATAGCCGTTTAATTTCCGGACAGCCAGGTATTTAAGTGAAATTCTAATTCATAAGAGAGGATGAGTATGTTGCCAATTAAAGTCGGAATTCTAGGGACAGGGAATATAGGAACCGATCTATTAATGAAGATTTCTAAGAAAAGCACGAATTTGCAAGTTGGGATGTTTGCCGGCATTGATCCTCAATCTGAAGGAATCCTGCGGGCGCAGAAAATGGGCATACCGACGTCTGCCGAAGGGATCCAAGCAATTTTGTCTGATCCATCCATTAAAATTGTGTTTGACGCGACCAGCGCAGGAGCCCATTTAAAGCATGCTCCTTTGCTCAAGGAAGCCGGAATGATTGCCATTGATCTTACCCCAGCAGCGGTGGGACCCTATGTTGTGCCGGCCGTTGACATGAACATGGAAAGTATGAGTGAACAGAACATCAATATGGTCACATGCGGCGGTCAGGGGACGATACCTATGGTTTATGCCGTGTCAAGGGTGGCTGAGGTCGCTTACGGCGAAACCGTCAGCACGATTCCCAGTAAAAGCGCCGGTCCCGGCACCCGAGCAAACATTGATGAATTTACCGATACGACCTCCAAGGGTGTTAGAGTTATCGGAGGAGCAAAGCGTTCTAAATCCATTATCATCTTAAATCCCGCTGATCCCCCAATTCTCAATCGTAACACAATCTACATTGTCCTCGAACAGGACCCTGATAAAGAAGCCATCGTTGCTTCCATTGAGGATATGGTCAGAACGGTTAAAAATTATGTTCCAGGGTATCGCCTCAAACATCCCCCAGTGTTTGAAGATCGTCAGATCACCATCATGGTGGAAGTCGAAGGGGCGGGAGACTTTCTGCCGAAATACGCCGGCAACTTGGATATCATGACTTCTGCAGCCTTAGCCGCAGGCGAGGCCATGGCCCGGAAAATACTGAATACGAGGAGGAAAAAGCAATGACAACAAAGAAGAAAATACGGATTGTCGATACAACCCTTCGTGATGGAAGTCATTCCATGGCGCATCAATATAGTGCAGAGCAGATTGCGGCCATTACGCAAGCCCTGGCCAAAGCCAAAGTTGATACGATCGAAGTCACCCATGGGGATGGCTTGGGAGGTTCCTCAATCCAATATGGTTTTAGCAAGCTTACCGATCAAGAGGCTTTGCAGGCTGCGGCCAGGGTGATCGGGGGGAGCAAGTTGGCAGTGCTCTTGTTGCCTGGCATCGGCATTAAAGAAGATTTGGAAATGGCCTATCAAGAAGGCTCCAGAGTAGCCCGCATCGCCACGCATGTGACTGAGGCCGATATCTCAGCTCAACATATAAAACTGGCTAAAGAAATCGGTATGGAAGTGATCGGCTTTCTGATGTTATCCCATATAGTGCCGGCCCAAAAGGTACTGGAACAGGCAAAACTCATGGAGTCTTACGGGACTGATGTGGTGTATGTTGTGGACTCGGCTGGGGCTATGCTTCCAGATGATGTGAAGAAAAAGGTGAGCCTTTTAAAGCAGAACCTTTCGGTTCAAGTGGGTTTTCATGCCCATAACAATCTGGGATTGGCCATCGGAAATACCGTTTCAGCCATAGAAGAAGGAGCGGAGGTTGTGGATGGCTGTCTGGCTGGAATGGGAGCCGGTGCCGGCAATACCCCAACCGAGGTTCTTGTCGCTGTTTTAAATAAATTGGGTTATGAAACCGGAGTGGATTTATATGCTGTTATGGATGCAGCGGAAGACATCGTTCGTCCTCTGATGCAGCGACCACAGGTCATTGATAAAGCAGCTTTATCGTTAGGGTATGCCGGTGTGTACTCCAGCTTTATGCTGCATACCTTTCGGGCTGCCAGCAAGTATGGCTTAGATCCCCGGGATATTTTGATCGAACTGGGAAAACGGAAAGTCGTGGGTGGACAGGAAGATATGATCATGGATGTCGCTTTGGAGGTTAAGGAAACGCTGTAAGACCATCCTTGATCCTGATTCAATAGGGAATCAAAATGCTAGGGTTTGAGCGTTTATAAAATTAGCGAATGCTAAGGAGCTGATAGTCCGTTGTCTGCGGATACCAGCTCCTTTTGGTCTAATCTGAATCCTCGTCTTATAACTGAAATGAGATGGGATGCCGTAGAAATTGACCAGCGAATGCTATTTCGATCAGCTTTATTCCCAAACGGATCATATTTGATCTTTGGACAGGGTGATAATAGCGTAATTAGAATTGGCGTTCTATCGTTGTAATTCTATCATACAGCGCTTGGTTTACTGGTGTCGGGACACCATATTTCTGGCCGAGTTCCAACACCGTGCCGGCGAATAACTCCACCTCGCTGTGACGTTTTTCTACCATATCCTGACGCATTGAGGGCCTGCCTTCTGGATTCAACGGTTCCAATACGCTCAACCAATAGTTCAAATCCTCTTCCGTCAAATTGATGCCTTCTTTTTCAGAAAGTGCCTGTTGACAATAGAAAACACATCATTTATTTGGTATAGTGAATTTGACAAGAACTCACTACTACGCAGAAAAGAGAGGTGTCTTCTATATGATAATGATAGCGCAGAAGGAACAGAAAAATCAACTGCCAAATGAGATTCAACCGGCATTTAAGGAATTTAAAGTTCTACACCTTCTAAGAAACTCTGGTTTTAAGAAGAACTTTAACTTTTTGGATGTCAACGGTATGGCTAAACCCACGAATCAGCGTTATTTAGATACGACCATCGTTTATGCACGTTATATTCTTCTTGCACGGCACCATCGACAAGACACCGATGATCGGACGCTGGGAGGACTATTTTCGGTATTATGTAGGGGGCCTGGCGTAGAAAGGGTTTGGACAGTTCGTTTATTTTTTCATCTTCAATCCCAAGCTGGGCACGAAACCGACTTAAGGAGGCTTGGTACTTTGGCTCCATCTATCTCGAGAAAATTACGATAATCCTGATGTTTAGGCTTGGCTAACTCCCTACACATTTGGCGAAATGAAGTAAATTCGGGTCGAGTGAAGTAGAGAATATGCAT
>Ga0255336_101327_pt1 | contig 18796 bp, 20 predicted proteins | sample MeOH1_35cm_T3_17_FD_189102 | JGI IMG/M metagenome (GOLD analysis project Ga0255336, IMG submission 189102) | Sandy soil microbial communities from University of British Columbia, Vancouver, Canada - MeOH1_35cm_T3_179 | ecosystem: Engineered > Artificial ecosystem > Sand microcosm > Unclassified ...
CTACCTGCCCTCGGGACCGGAACCCGCTGGATCCTTGTTGCAGCCGATCTTTCAGAATTCACCGGGCTTCGCCGATGTGATGTCATCTGGGAACGCTACATCGGCAACAAGCTGGGATGTCGGGCCCTTCGTCAGCGACCGCATGTGGTTGACGTCGACCTTGTCCGTCCTCGGTGGCGTTCGCTGGGATCACTATCACGTTGACGCAAACGCCGCAGGCACACCAGTTTCGACGACAACAGAATTTGCCAGCCCAAAGGCGTCCTTGATATGGGAGCCGACCTCCCATCAGACCTATTACTTCAGCTATGCGCGGTCATTTACGCCACCCGGCAACAATATCACGTCGCTCAGCTCGTCACTGGGTCTCTCGCAAGCACCCACCACGTCGAACCTAAAGCCCGAAGCCGATGACACATTCGAGGTCGGCGGCAAATGGAGCCTCCTGGAGGATCGTCTTGGCGTGACCGCGGCTCTGTTCCGCGTCAACAAGAGCAATGCATCCTACACAGATCCGACGTCGAACGTTCAAACGACGACTGATGACAAAGTTCGGGTGCAAGGTGTGGAGCTGAGCCTGACCGGAAAGATCACAGCCGACTGGGATGTGCAGGCAGCCTACAGCTACATGGACGGCAAGATCATCTCGTCTGCCATCAGCGCCTTCACCCCAACCTCTGCAGCCGGCAACAAAGTGCCATACGTCTCCGAGCACAGTTTCTCGCTCTGGACGACTTATGACGTGGCTCCCCTCATCAAGGGCTTACCAGGTCAGCTTCTTGTCGGCGGCGGTGTCAACTATCGCTCTGAATACTATGTGAACAATGCCAATACGCTGAGAATTCCGGCCGCGACAACCGTCGACGCGATGCTGTCCTACGACCCGAACGATCGTTACCACCTCGCGCTCAACGTGACGAACCTCACTAATACCTTGGCCTATAGCTCGGCCTTCGGGAACGGCTACGCCACACCGGTCGCCGGCCGCACCGTGACTGCGACCGCGGCCATTAAGTTCTGACCCGATATGCTGATCGAGATTCCCCAAGTGTTGTCATCCGAAGAGATCGCAACCGTACGAAGCACCATCGAGGCAGCGGACACGGTTGATGGGCGTGTAACGGCGGGCGAGCTAGCTGCCAGAGCCAAACGCAATCTTCAGCTCCCCGAGGGTTCACCTGCGGCGCGGAAGGCCGGCGACATCATCCTGCGCGCGCTTGGCCGGAATGGTTTGTTCAACAGCGCCGCGCTGCCGCTTCGTGTCCTGCCGCCGCTCTTCAATCGCTATGACACAGGCATGCGGTTCGATGCCCATGTCGATGGCGCCATCCGTGCGGGCCCCGGTGCCGGAATCCGCATGCGCGCCGATCTCTCATCCACGCTTTTCCTAACGGAGCCGGAGGATTATAACGGCGGCGAGTTGGTGATCGAGGATAGCTATGGCGTCCATGCGGTGAAGCTGCCCGCCGGCCATATGATCCTCTATTCCGCGGGCAGCTTGCATCGTGTCAACGAGATCACGCGCGGTACGCGTTGGTCATCCTTCTTTTGGACGCAGTCTATGATCAAGGACGATGTGCTTCGCGCGCTTCTCTATGATCTCGATCGGGGAATCATGGAGGTCCGCAAGGCGCTGAACGGCGACACGCCGGGGACGCTTACGCTTACCAGCGCCTACCACAACCTTATCAGGCGGGAAGCGGAGCTATGAAGTGCTTCATCATGCGGGCGCTCGTGTGCGCCCGCTGCTGGTCAGCAGCATTGTTGATCAGTGTCCTGATCGGAACCTCGACCAGGAAACGCTGGCATTGGTCGCCCGCGCGCAACCCTTGCCAAAACCGCCTCCCGAGGTGGCCTCAGATCGCATTGAGTTGGTGGTGCCCATCGCGTTCTCTCTTCATGCGCAGCGCTGATCACGCCATCGAGGAACGGTGGCCGGTTCTCCAAGTATTTTGTCAGTATAAAGCAATGACCCCATGGTGCGATCTGTGCAAAATCTCTCAACAAAGCGCACACCATACTTCATTCTGGGCGATCTCAAGGCAATAAAGATGACCGATCCGACAACGCTATACCGGCACAGAGTAGTGCTTCTATGGCTGACGACAGGCCTTGGTGGCCTGGTTTATGCTACAATCCAATCCTTCACCTATGTGAACGGCTACATTGCCGGACATGGCGCGACACCGGCACTCATCTTTGACGCAAGCGCTCTATGGGTGTTCGCCGTCCTCTACGCGATCTGGATCATTCCACCCTTGCTCGCCATTGCCTCGCGAACGACTTTAGCAAACTGGGTTATCCTTCTCGTCGGTGGCTTTCTGGTCATCGGCAGTACATTCGGTGGCATCTTCGACGGCTTTCGTGACGGCGGCCATATCATCGCGACGGCACTGATTGCGATTACTTTGCCTGGCGTATTTGCGCTACGCGCGACCTGGGGATTGCTGCGGACCCAGGCGAAATCGGAGGGCCCGCTCCCACACTGATTAGGCAGCCTTCCTTTTGGTTCTTAGCCTCGAAGATGGCTGCTATTAAAACGGCCCAGCCCTCCTTAGGCTTCACGATATGCAGACAAAGCGAAGTATCCAGGCTGCGAGATCGGAGATCTTTGCGCCTGACCAAGACTCTGGCTTGATTTCTTCGCTTTCATCTCGACCGCAGCGCGTCATGAAACGGAGAAAGGATCAAGTATTTGACTTCAACATATCACCACGGCGATCGGCCAGACACCGGGCAGATGATTTTCCCTGCGCTCAGCGCAGGAGTGGCGCCGTCCAGGGAGTCGACCGATGACGCATAGCAGTTCCTCAACCGCATTCAGCCCGCGTCAGCCAGGAAGGTTGAGCAGGACGATCATCCGCTTGCTTATGAAGCGGGCGACTGTCGTGCGTGCCGGACATGTCGGAGAAGGTTTCCGGGATATCACGCTGGAAAGTCCCGAGTTCAGGAATGTCACATGGGCGCCGGGCCAGAAAGTTCAGATCGCGCTGGGGTCGGCATTCGTGACACGGACCTATACGCCGATTGAATGGGACGCGGCGAAGGGGCAGACCCGCATCTTCGGTTTCGCACATGGCGCCGGGCCGGGCAGCGACTGGATGCGCAGCGTCCAGCCGGGCGACGAATGCGGCGTCTTCGGTCCCCGGGCTTCGCTGGGCATGGAGAGCATATCAGGCCCCGTCATGCTGTTCGGCGATGAAACCTCTTTCGGCCTGGCCCGTGCGACCCTGCGGCAAGGCAGGACCAGACCAGTACAATGCCTTTTCGAGGTGAACGCCGTCGAGGTTGCTCGGGCGGTCCTGGAGCCCCTTGGGCTGAACGCGGCGGAGCTGTTCACAAGGCGGCCAGGAGATGACCACCTCCGGGAGGTCGAACGGCGGCTGGCGACGTTCGCAACGGGCGGCGGGGTCTTGGTATTGACTGGCAAGGCGGCGTCCATCCAGCGACTGCGCCAGACGCTGAAGGTGCTCGACGTTCCTGCCGCCCGGATCATGACCAAGGCCTATTGGGCCTCCGGCAGGGCCGGTCTCGACTGATCATGGACGTGACAGACAACCACCGGCGCCCTCACTCATCACGCGTTCCGCAGTGCTCGCCTATACCCAAATCTGTTTAATCGATTCCGGCGGGATCGGCCGGGGTCGGTGGAGCTGGTTGTGCCGGTCCGATTTTCATGCGTCCGCTAGCCGCTGAATGTCGAGTGGCGACACCTTGCTAGGCGGAATTTAGCATTTCTGCCATATTATTTATCGATCCTGCCAACTAAATAAGAATCGTTCGCAATATCCTGCGCACGGCGGCAGGATCATGAAGACGAGAAGCATACGAGGCATAGAACGGAGAGAGGCATGGCGATTCCCTATCGGGAGGTCTTCGACCCTGAAGAAATCCCCTGCCCGGTCTTCGCGGTCGGTAGGGAACTCGTGACTGGAGGCTTCGAACAACCGCCCCACACCCACCGCAAGGCGCAACTTATTCTGGCGGTGCGCGGCTTGATCTCCTGCGAGGTCGTCAGAGGGCTCTGGATAGTTCCGCCGCAATGTGCGCTGTGGATTCCAGGCGGAATGGAGCACAGCGTCCGGGTCGTCGGTGAGGTCGAGATCTATGTCCTGTTCGTCGATCCGGAGATCGCGCCCGAGCTGCCGAGCGAGTGCTGCACGGTCTCGATCGCTCCGCTGCTGCGGGAGTTGGTCATCGGCGTCGCGCGCCTGCCATCGCTGTATGATCGCGACGGCCCCGCCGGCCGCCTGATCCACACGATGCTCGACCAACTGCAGGCTGCTCCGGTGGAGCGCCTTCATTTGCCGCTGCCGATCGACGCACGCCTGCGCAGGATCGCGGACGCCCTCACTGCAGATCCTTCGGATCGGTCGACGATCGGGGAATGGGCGCGACGGGTGGCGATGAGCGAGCGGACGCTCTTCCGCCTCGTCCTCCGGGAGACGGGCATGAGCTTTGGCCGGTGGCGCCAGCAGTTCCAGATCATGGTCGCGCTGGAGCGCCTGACAGGCGGCGACGCGGTACAAGCAGTGGCGTTCGATCTGGGATATGAGAGCGCCAGCGCCTTCATTACGATGTTCAAGAAGGCGCTGGGCCAGCCTCCCGGGAAATATCTCGCCTCATGGCACAGCCAGATCGCTGGCGGAACGAAGGACACGATAGCGGTCGAATAGCCGGCGTCGGGTGGGAAGCGACCAGCAGCGTTGGCGCGCCCGCGGCTGCCGCCGACGTCGAGAAGATCGCGGCTGGCGTCGCTCTATCGTACCTGCGGCGCTTACGTCGAATCCACCACGCTGCGGCGAATGCATGTCTGCAGGCTGGGCCCAATGCATCGGACGGTCATTTGTCCCAAGAGGCACGCTTGCAGATCGAAATCATAATACCGAGCTTAGAAAGCCGGCCGTTTCGGATTTCTGCGGACTGTCGAAAATCTGCTCGGGCGTGCCAAGTTCATGAATTTGCCCTTGGTAGAAGAAGGCCACGCGATCTGACACTTCTCGTGCGAAGCGCATTTCGTGCGTTACCACGATCATGGTCATCCCTTCTTTCGAGAGCATGCGCAGAGTGTCCAAGACTTCCCCAACCAATTGGGGGTCAAGGGCGGAGGTAACTTCGTCGAACAGCATATAATCGGGTGACATGGCCAACGCGCGGGCGATCGCCATTCTTTGCTGCTGTCCGCCGGAAAGACGCGAGGGAAACGCCGTAAGCTTTTCACCGAGGCCAACGTGGCGAAGCTGTTGGACGGCGATGGCCTCAGCCTCCTGCTTCGATTTGCCCAACACCTTCCTGGGAGCGAGCATGACGTTTTCGAGGACAGTGAGGTGGGGAAAGGCGTTCCACTGCTGGAAGACGATACCGATTCTGCGGCGAAGCTTATTGAGATCTGTGGTCTTGGCATGGACGTCGATATCGTCAACTCTGATGCGCCCCTTTTGAATGCCCTCGAGACCGTTAATGCACATCAGCATGGTCGATTTACCAGAGCCTGACCCGCCGATCATTGACAGAACTTCGCCCTTGTTCACATTCAGGCTTACACCCTTGAGAACATGCAGATTGCCAAAGTGCTTATGTACATTTTCTATTTCAATCATTGTATCCGCCATCTCTTCTCAAGCTGGGCCCCGAGCCTCGCAATAGGGAAGCTCATCAGGAAATAGATCAGGCCAGTGATAGACAGGATCAGCAGTGGCTCCTGCACTCTGGTGGTAACAATCTGTGAACTTCGCAGGAGCTCAACGATGCCGATCCAGAGCACGAGAGCTGTGTCCTTCATGACCCCGAGTGCCAAACCTATCCAGCTTGGAAACACGATCCTGGTTGCGATGGGCAGGGTGATTGCCACGACCTCCTGAAACCAGGTCAAACCAAGTGATCGGGCGGCTCGTCTCGTCGTTGTCGGGACCGCCGTTACGCCACTTCTGACGATCTCCGTGCAAAACGCCGCGGCGTAAATGCCCAGGCAGGTGCAGGCCACCAGGTAGGTCGGCCAATGGAGGCGAAGCATGCTGTTAAACGAATTGAACAGCACCAACTGGATTAGCAATGGAACGGACCGGAAGATGTCCAGAATTCCGCCAATTGGCCAACTGATCCACCAGGGCGAGCCGGCCCTAGAAAGGCCGAACAACACGCCCAGACCGGTACCGATGGCCACGGAGGCCAAGGTGACGGTGATCGTGGTAACAGCGCCATTCAACATAAATAGAATGTCGTTCCATGATAATGAGGCGCCAAAAAACATTTCCGGCTCCTCAATAACGGAACAAGCGCGACGCAACCAAACGTGCGCACAGTGTGAATATCTTGGAGATGAGATAATACAGGCAGGCTGCGGCAAAGAAGTATTCAAATGTCCGGTACGTTACGACATTCAATTGTTGCGTGACGCCGGTTAAGTCACTTGTCAGGCCGACTACTGTCCCAAGCGATGTCATAAGAATGGACCAGACCATCTGGTTCGTCATCGCGTGGAACACTGCGCGCAGCATCTGTGGGAGGACGACGTGCCACATTGTACGAATTTGACTCAATCCCAATGAGCGCGCTGCGCGTGTCTGGGTTTCCGGGACAGCGGAGAACCCACCCCGGAAGGTTTCAGCGAGATAGCCGGCATTGTTGAAGGTAATGCCCAGCAGGAGCGCGGAATAAGAGTCGACATGAATCCCAAAGGACCCCAGCCCGAAATAGATCAGGTAGATTTGAAACAAGCCAGGGGTGTTGCGCGCGGTCTCGATCCATATGTCGGCCAATGTCGGAAGCGTTTTTCCGCCCGATCTTTTTGCAAGCGCCAGCAGAATGGCGAAAACCGTGCCAATTGCCATCGCCAGGGCCGCAATTTCGAGGCTCACCAGCGCTCCCCATAGCATTTCTGGAAGCGAGTGGAGCACGGGACGCCACTGGAAGGTGTATGCCATGCGAGTACCTGTTGATACGATGGATACTGTTCTTCGGATCAGCGAAAGGCGTGTCGTCGTCGAGGATCCCGGACGTAATCGCAAGACTGCATCCGGGACGCCGCGAACTTCTACCGATAGACGCCTGCTACGGTGAGATCAGGAGTCGGGCCGCCTTCTGTCCCAACCCATTTCTTATAGAGTTCGGCATAGCGACCGGAGCGAACCTGCCGGTTCAGGAACAGATTCACGTAGTTGAGCAGCCCCTGCTCATGGCGCTGCACAAGGATCGCGCAATAGTCGGCATCGACGGGAGCGTCACCGACAATCTTCAGGCCGGGATATTTGCCGGACTGGATGATGGCAGTCGCGATCGTGGACGTTGTGTATGTCGCATCGATCTGCTTCTGGCTCAACGCCAGGAACGTGTCCGATTGAGACTGGAAGGTCAGCATCTTGCCGTTTGGGTCATTGAACCCTTTGACAGTGCCTGCAAGAGCAAGCGTCTCATAAGCGCCAGCCGGCCCGCCTACGGCGTGCCCTTTGAGGTCGCCAGGGTTCTTGATGCCGGAATCTTCCCGCGCCAGAACGATAGTCTTGAACACGAAATATGGGATCGAGAAGGCGATCGTTTTTGCTCGCTCAAGCGTGTCGGATGCGACCGCGATGCCCACGTCGGCTCGCCCTGAAATAATTGCGGGAATTCGATCTGGATCAGGCGTATCGACGATCTCGGCTTGCACACCAAGCGCCTTCGCCAAGTCATTGCAGTAATCAACATCAAAGCCGATGGGCCTGTTGTCTTTGTCGCGCGCTCCGTTTGGCGGGAAATCGAGCTCGATCGCGCATCGCAGCTTTCCGGATGAAATGATGTCGTCCAATTGGTCAGCATGCGCCGCAGTCGGGAGGCCAGATGCCAAAGCAACGGCGAAAATGGCCAGAGCGGCGGCGAAAAATGGAGAAATGCGCATTTCAGTTCCTCTCTTGTTTCGGATTGCAGGCTTCAGACGTGGTGACTGATATCGTATTTAAAATATCGTATACGATAATGATGAGATCGAATCTTCAGCTCGTGTAAGTCCAGGGAGACAAGTGCGTCACTGTACAAGGAACCCGTAGGTCAGCGGATCCGCCTCATCGATGACCCAGTTCGCAAAGCCGCAGATGGAGGCTTGCCCACTCACTTCGGGGACGACGGCGTCGAACTCCCCGACCTTCGTTTCGCTGAGAACACGTCCTTTGAAGATTGTCCCGATGATCGATTCGTTCACCAGGGCTTCTTCTTTGGATAACTCCCCATGGAGATACAATTGCGCAACCCGACCGGCTGTCCCCGATCCAGTCGGAGATCGGTCGATCGCCCGATCAGCGTAGACGCAGCAATTTGCCTGCGTCGATCCTTGATGTCGAGGTGCGCCGTAGATCATGACGCCGTACACATCATTGAACTCAGGAATTTCGGGATGAATAACGGACATCTTGGCATTCACGGCATTCTTGATCTCGTAGCCGAGCTGCATGATTTTCTGCACGTCCTCCTCCCGAATTGCGACGTCGTGCTGGCGCCCGTCGACGTAGAAGTAGGTTGCGCCGCCATAGGCAATGTCGCCGGTCACCTGCCCGAACGTTGGCGTAACAACTGTCACATCTCGCTTGAAGACGAATGACGGGACGTTCACAAACCGAACAGATCCCGCCTTCTCGCCATTCCATTCGACAAAGGCTTCGATGAAGCCGCAAGGAGCGTCTATGCCGATGCGAGTCTCAGGTGAAACCCGCTCGACCCAGCCCAACTCCACCGCAGCGGTTGCCAGCGCGATAACGCCATGGCCGCAATGCGGGCTGTAGCCCATATTGTTCAGGAAGATGATGCCGAAATCTGCTCCTGCGCTGACAGGCGAAGTCAGGTAGCCGCCATAGAGGTCCTTATGACCACGTGGTTCAAGCATCACGGCGCGCCTGTACTGATCCGCGTTTTGCTTCAACCAGGCGCTACGTTCCACAATGGTCTTGCCGGGGATTTTCGGGAGGCCCTGCGTTACAAGCCGGAACGTCTCACCGCACGTATGCAGCTCAACGGTGTTCAATATCCTCTCGTACTTCATGTCACTCTCCAAAACAGTGTCTCTCGCCAGTCCGTCATGGAGTAGCGGGCAGGCAATATCATCCAGCGTCACCTGTAGGCGCTGACCTCGAGCGGAATGTTCTTCGAACAAAATGAATCTTGTATCGAATATCGTATACGATAAACGGTTTGCGTCAAGCGGAGAAGTTGCCGCTTCGGAAGCCGGTGTAGGCTTTGCGGCTGCAGGAGTGAGTTCAGCTCCGGAAGCCTCTATTTACGGATGTTTGCCAGCAGGGACTCGCATGCCTTGGAGATGTGGTCATGCAGCAATTGCGCCGCTCGATCGGCATCGCCGTTGCGACACGCCAAGAGAATTTGGCGATGTTCCCTATCGTCAACGCCAGTTCCGCCCGAAAGTGTGAGCTGAATGCGTAGATAGCGCTCGATCCGGTCGTTAACGGACCGAATGAGGCCCATAAGAAAGGTTCGGTTGGCGTCTTCATAAAGGCATGAGTGAAACTGCCAGTTGAGCTCGGCCCATCGAGCCACATTCGTCTCGCCTGCGAACTCGTCGCAATATTCCTCTGCCCGCCGGAACGTCTTTGCCGTCATGTGCGGCACGGACAATTTCAATGCGCTCGACTCCAGCATGGCCCTTACTTCGAAGATTTGCGCGATTTCGGGCTCCGAAACACTTTTCACGATAGCGCCACGGTTGCGCTGGAATTCCACCAGGCCTTCGGCTTCGAGGCGCTTGAGCGCCTCCCGAACCGGTATCTTGCTGACATCGAACAGTTTCGCGACGTCGTCTTGGCGAATAGGCTCCCCCTCGTCAAACTCACCCGTGACGATGGCTTCCCGTATGTGCTTGGCTATGAGGTCAGATGCTCTCGGCGCGGAGCCGAGGGATGGCAGACCCGCGGGGTTCAGGGGCAATGATATCTCCAGGTCCGCAAGTGACAGAGCGCGAGTGAAATTATCAGATCTACAACTTGGCAGGTCATATTTGCAGCACTGGTGTTTTGCCCTTCACATGGCCAGCCGGACCTCAGAACGTATACGGTATTCGACATAGTATTGGGTCCGCCGGATGTCCAGTACTGCGTGCCGTTTCCAGCCGGCTTGGGTGTCAGGGCGGGTCAAACTCTGTGTTGACAAAACGTATAGCGTATACGATATTCTATTTTACGTCATCCTTAGCGCAAACGCTTTATCGTTGCAAGCTGTTGGCTGCGTCTTCGTCGAACACTGGCTTGGTGCCACTCGCATTGGTACGACATGCTCAATACCCAACATCCCCTGCCGGCAGTCATCGGCTACGTGACGCCCCTCAGTGCGAAAGCGGGTGAGGTTCTTCAGTTCAAGATCTCGTCGGCGGGTAACCGAGATGTAGTGGCAAGTGTCTTCAGGTTGGACTGTTGCGACCCCAATCCGACCGGCCCGGGGCCAAAGAGCGAGAGGGTCGAATTTGGATTGGAGCAGCGATACCCAGCAACTGAGCAGGTGCCTCATTTAGGCTCTTGCGCGATAGGACCTATGCCAAGACTTGCCGAAATCCGGGGCCTAGTGGTCCAGCTTATCGTTCAGCCAAAGCTTTCGGGCGCCTTCAGCCAGACAATGTTCTCGCTGCAGAATTTTGATGGGTCAAAAGGCTTCGCCCTGGTCCTGGTCGACGGAACTCTCTTTCTGAAGACATTGCGGCAGCCTCAAACAATCATAGACCTGAAGCTCGACCTGCGATTGAACGAATGGACCAAGCTCCGTGTCGACTTCGGCGAGGAAGGTATTTCCGTCCATAGCTCTGCTATTCATAGCCGCGAGAATTCAGAGGTGGCTGTGGCGGTGCACGATGTTTTGAATGTGCTTCGCGATGTAGATCATATTTGCTTCGCGGCAACCTGGGTCGGGCATCCCGAGGACTGCTTCAATGGCTCCATGGAAGCGCCGCTTGTAAGCGATGCCAGCGGCGACGTCCTGGCCAGTTGGAATTTCACGAACACCATCGGCCGCGAATGGGTTGAGGACAATGTCGATCGATCGCGCCGTCTTACGCTGATCAACATGCCGATGCGTGCTGTCCGGTCGTCAAGCTGGACCGGGCGCAACATGGATTGGAAAGTTGCGCCACAGGACTATGCCGCAATCACCTTCCATTCCGACGATCTGAGCGACTGCAAGTGGGAAACAACGATAGCGATTGAGGTGCCGGCAGGCATGCCCTCGGGCGTCTACGGTCTCTTCGTCGACAACGGGATCGGCACCGACATCATTCCGTTTTATGTCCTCCGCAGTCCGGAATTGCCCAGGCAAAAAATCTTGTTCCTGGCGCCAACGTTCACCTATATGGCCTACGCGAACCACGCTCGAGGTAATTTTTCCGGCGCACTGCACGCGCGGGTCAAAGAGTGGAACGCCTACCCCTACAATCCCGATGTTGTCGGCGCCTATGGGTATTCCACTTACAACCGCCATCCAGACGGATCGGGCGTAACCTTGTCATCGCGGTTGCGGCCGATCATGACGATGCGTCCGCAATACCTCACGTACTTCGACGCAAATGGTTCGGGAATGCGCCATTTTTCCGCAGATTCCCATCTGACGGACTGGCTGAGGGTCAAAGGCTTCTCGTTCGACGTCTTGACTGACGAAGATCTGGATCGCGACGGCGTGAACGCGCTATCCGGATATGATGTGGTCCTCACGGGAACGCATCCGGAATACCACACCCGTCAGACTCTTGAAGCACTCACCTCCTACAGAGAGGGAGGCGGCAAGCTGATGTATCTCGGCGGCAACGGCTTCTACTGGAAGATCGGTCGCAATCCGAATGAATCCCACATGATCGAGATTCGCCGGGCCGAAGGCGGCATGAGGGTTTGGGCCAGCCAGCCCGGGGAATACTACAATCAGCTTGACGGCGAATATGGCGGGTTGTGGCGGCGCAACGGCATAGCACCACAGACGGTCGCCGGCGTCGGCTTCACCGCCGAAGGCGCCTTTGAAGGAACCTATTATGTCCGCACCAAAGAGTCGTTTGAAACCGACCTGGCGTTCTTGTTCGACGGCATCCCAAACGATCAGAGAATAGGCGACTTCGGCCTCTCCGGTGGTGGGGCTGCAGGATTTGAGATCGACCAGGCCGCTGCGGATCTTGGGACGCCAGATTTTGTGAGCGTTGTTGCCGCTTCCGAAGGCCATGGGTCAACTTTCGAAACGACATTTGAAGAACTGCTTCTACCCGGCGTATTCGATGGAGGTCCACGACCCTATGGCGGCATCCGTTCGAACATTGTTTACGGGATGGCGGCCAATGGCGGAGGCCTATTCTCAGTCGGCTCTATCACCTTTTGCGGCAGTCTTTCGCACAACGGCTACGAGAACAACGTTTCACGCCTTCTCGAAAATTGCCTGCGGAAATTTCTCGAGGCGCCGCAATGACGACCGGACAGGCCAACGTCTGCATCAATTTCGACGATCTCCGATCTCTCCTTCGGGACATTTTTCTTAACTACGGAACATCGAACATCGTTGCCGACATTCTCGCCGCAAATTGTGCTGGCTGCGAGCGAGACGGTGCCATCAGCCATGGCATATTCCGAGTTCCTGGATATATGGCGTCGCTTGCGACCAGTTGGGTCGACGGCAAGGCTGAGCCTGACGTCAATCGGGTAAGTCCTTCCTTCATTCGAATCGACGCGCGGAACGGCTTCGCTCAACCAGCTCTGGCCGCGGGCGCGGGGTCGATCAAAATCGCGGTGGAAAGCACGGGCATAGCTATCGTTGCAATACGAAATTCTCACCATTTCAGCGCGCTCTGGCCCGATGTCGAGCCATTTGCACGTGAAGGCCACTTAGCGCTCAGCTTTGTCAACGGTTTGGCCAATGTTGTGCCATACGGCGGCCACACTCCGATTTACGGAACGAATCCCATTGCCTTCGCAACCCCAGTGGCAGACGGCGAACCACTCGTCGTTGATCAGGCGACAAGCGTGATGGCCAATGGGCAGGTTAGACTTCATGCCCTTGCGAACAGCCCGCTTCCGCCAGGGGCTGGTGTCGATAGTGCCGGAAGACCTTCCACTGATCCTCATGCGGTCTTAGCAGGCGGAGCGCTCAACACCTTCGGTGGCTACAAGGGGTCGTCCATTGCGCTCATGGTTGAGCTCATGGCCGGCGCGTTGACAGGCGGTCAACTGTCCTTCGAAAACGACTTTGGCGATTGTGTTGGCGCGCAGACACCGAAGGCTGGACAGCTGCTTATGGTTATAGACCCCACGCGCGGCGGCAACACCGGATTTGCTCAGCGCGTTTCGCATCTGTGCTCACGACTGATCGATGCCGGCCAGGATCGATTGCCAGGCCAACGACGGTATGCAAGCCGCCGTAACGCAGAACGATTCGGCATTCCAATCTCAGAGGGCGACCTTGCTCAATTAAAAGCCTCGGCTGCCTGACGCGGCGATCTTCTCACCGAAACAGGTAGAAACGCACGATCAGAATTCATATTCCAATGTCATTGGAGACAGTATGACCAACCTTATTCATGACAAAAGCAGGCTCGTCCTCAAGCGGTCGCTGACATCCTCACAGATCGACCAATTGGTGACTCTCTTTCAGGCTGAATGGTGGACAAAAGGCCGAACAAGGGCAGACACCGAAAGAGCCTTGAAAATGGGTGGGCCGATCTTCGCGTTTGTAGATCCTGAGAACGACGATCTCGTCGCTTTCGCCCGCACCATTACAGATGGCGTTTACAAGGCGATGATCTTTGACATCATCGTCAAGACCACGTGGCGCGGAACAGGGTTAGGTGCCTTTTTAATGGAAACCGTGATGAACGATCCAGCAATCGTCAGTGTTAAGCACCGCGAGCTTTACTGCCTTGAGGAAATGCTCCCTTTCTATGAAAAATGGGGGTTCACGGCCAACCTGCCGGGCCTCTATTTTATGAGGAAGTCCACCTAGAGAGGCGAGAGTAAAGTTCCATTCGCCTGCCAGCTACCTCCGCTGCCGAATATGTCTTACTTGCCAATATCAGCACGCCGTGAATGTTAATCGGCTTCCGAGTTTGACCCCGCACTAGCACTCTCAAATTGTTAGCGTGCCGATCGGCGCCAAAACTGTGTGCCGAATAACACATGATCACGACATACGGCAACCAGGCTGTCGCCACAGCCTCAAAACGCTGCGATAGCGAATGTTTTATTATCGACAAATCTAGTGGGGAGTTTCTTACCGTGATTAGTTGTATACGAAGCGCTTGGAGATTCATTCACGTGAACCTCCACGGACTTTTCTGATCAGAAAATCCCGACCACACGGGGAATTCGAAAGGACTTGCTCATAGTCGAGTCCCATTACCTGGAAGAGAACTTCGAATTGTTTCCGGGTGAAGAATTCATTCTGTGTATAGGACAACGCGACATCCGCAACGAAGTCCGCAATACGGCCATCCTCGCATTTATTGATGAGGTCTTCGCAAGCGTATCTGCTGTGAGCAGCATTCGCACTGTAATCAATGTTCAACACGTTCTTAAAGCGCCCTCCGTTTGCGGCAGGGTGCGCCCAATGAATCACGGCCAGTCCCTACATGCTTACGATGTAGAATTTTTCCCATACCTGCGGGCGACGTGACGACTAGATAAGCGTACATCGCGGCGGTTTCTCTTTTTTATAAGTATAAATATCCTTGCACCAAAAGTGTGACTCACGGGCAAGATGGCGCTACATGCCTCAGCCGAGCTGGCGGAGTTGCGCGCAAAGTACCTCGCCTGTTGACGCAAACGCGGCGCCTCTACCATGCAGACGTATTGCTTTATCTGTCCAATCGGAAGGACTTTCCATGGGCCAAAAACTGACCAGCCAGCCCCAGGCGAAAACATCTCCCTCGCGCGCTCTGACCGTTGGAGACATCATCAGTGATCGCTTGTTGCGCCTGGCCGATGTCGAAAAACTGACGGCCTTAGGACGATCAACGATCTATCGTAAGATGGACGACAATCAATTCCCCAAGCCGGTGCAGCTTGGCAGTGGCGTGCGCTGGCGGCTGTCAGAGATCGAAAATTGGATGAAGCAGCTTCCAGTCGTTTCGTAAAAAAATCCGGGTATGATTCCGTGTACAATTCGAAACGGACTTTAAGATTAACACATAAAATCAATTGGTTATTTCTTTAATTCGCCTGACACCCTCTCCGCCATAACTTGTATTTTACTGAATAAGTTCAATATCTTAGTTTACCGATAGTTGAAGATGTAGAGGACTCCCCTCCAATCGTCCGTGGGCCAACCGGCGTGCGCCGGCATGACGGCTGCGAGGTCCACCCGGTGCAGCTGACCAGCGCGCTTGCAACCGTCCCAGCGCGGCCGGCCGAGACCACTGAAGTCGCCTTTGACCAGATTGAGCGGGATCTGCCGGCCGAGCAGCCAGGGGGCAAGCAAGCCTAATGTATTCATCGGCACACAAAAAAGGCGGCCCAATAGGCCGCCCTTTTCGTTTCTGTGTTTGGCCGCTAATCCGCCTGCACGGCACCACCGGCTTTGAGGACTGGCGCCCAGCGCGCCACTTCCTCTGCGACATAGTTCCCGAGCCAGGCCGGCGTGCGCTCCTCGCCGTCCGGCAGCACGGCGCCGAGGTCGAGCAGACGCTTTCTGGTGTCCGGATCGTCCAATGCTTTTACGAGAGCGGCATTGAGCTTTTCGACCACCGGCTTCGGCGTGTCCTTCGGTGCAAAGACGGCGTTCCAGGCACTGACCTGATAGTCCGGCAGGCCCGCTTCCTTGGTCGTCGGCACGTCGGGCAGCGCAGGCGAACGTTCCGGCGTGGCGATGGCATAGGCACGGATGTTGCCGCCCTGGATCTGCGTCACCAGGTTGACGATCTGATCGCAGGCGTAGTCGACCTTGCCGCCAATCATGTCGTTGATGACCGGCCCGGTGCCCGTATAGGGCACGCGCGTCGGCTTCACGCCGATCATTACATTGAACATGGTGCAGGTGGTGAAGGACACCGAGCCGACGCCGGCATTGGCTTCATTGGCCTTGTCCTGCTGGGTCTTCAGACTGGCGATGAATTCCTGCAAGTCCTTGGCCGGATAATCCTTGCGCGCGACGATCAGGATCGGCGTGCCGGCGGCCATGCCGACCGGTTCGAAATCCTTGGTCGGATCGTAGCGCAGCTTCGGATACAAAGCGGGCGCCGCGCCATGGGTGCCCATGTGTCCCATCATGATCGTGTAGCCGTCGGGCGCTGCCTGGGCGCCGCGCGTGATGCCGGTGGTGCCGCCGGCTCCGGTCACGTTCTCGACGACGATCTGCTGGCCGAGGGTTTTCGACATATTCTCGCTGACGATGCGGGCGATGACGTCGGTCGGACCGCCGGCGGCGAACGGCACGATCATGGTGATCGGACGCGTCGGGTAATCCTGCGCCCGGGCGGCGGTCGTAGCGCCAGTCGCCACAGTTAGAATAGCAGCTGCAATGGCGAGGACCGCGAGAATCTGTTTCATGGTGGCCTCCTTGTCCGGTTTCTGGGTCGGTTGCTTATGGAACGGTTCCGTTCTCGGTCATGGGCCGAAACGGGTCGTCGACGGTTGATGTTTCCTATTCGTTGAACACCTCCTCGCGGCCTTTGCGGACCGCGGGAATGATCGCCACCACGATGACGAGTACGGCCATCAGCAGCAGGCCGGCGGATACCGGACTGGTGACGAAGGTGCCGAAATCGCCGCGCGATAAAATCAAAGCCTGACGCAGCTTTTCTTCCATCAACTTGCCGAGCACGAAACCGAGCAGCAGCGGCGCCGGTTCGAATCCGAATTTGTAGAATGCGTAGCCGGCGAAGCCGAAGAATGCCGTCAACAGCACGTCGCCCGGATGGTTGTTGACCGAATAGATGCCGATGCAGCAGAACAACAGGATCGCCGGGAACATCAGGCGATAGGGTACCTTGAGCAGCCGCACCCAAAGGCCGATCAGCGGCAGATTGATGATCAGCAGCATCAGATTACCGAGCCACATGCTGGCGATCATGCCCCAGAACAGGCCCGGGGTTTTGGTCATCACCTGCGGGCCGGGAATGATGCCGTGGATCGTCATGGCGCCGACCATCAGCGCCATGACGGCATTGGGCGGAATGCCGAGGGTGAGCAACGGGATGAAAGCCGTCTGCGCGCCGGCATTGTTGGCCGATTCGGGACCTGCGACGCCTTCGATGGCGCCCTTGCCGAAACGCCACGGCGTCTTGGAGATTTTCTTTTCCAGCGTGTAGGACGCGAAGGGGCCGAGCACGGCGCCATTGCCGGGCAAGATCCCGAGCGCACCGCCGAGCAAGGTGCCACGCAGCACCGGTAGCGCCGACTGCTTGAAATCTGCCTTCGACGGCAACAGTCTACCGATCTTGGCCTGCGCCACGTCGCGCGTTTCCGGACTGTCGAGATTGCGCAGGATTTCCGCGAAGCCGAACAGGCCCATGGCGAGCACGGCGAAGTCGATGCCGTCCATCAGGTCGATCATGCCGAGCGTCAAGCGCTCATCGCCGGTCTGCAGATCGGTGCCGACGGTAGCGAGCAGCAGGCCGATGAAGATCACCGCGGCCGCTTTCAGAATCGACGCGCGCGCCAGCACGACCGCGAAAGCGAGGCCGAGAACCATCAGCGAGAAATATTCCGCCGGGCCGAAGATCAGCGCGAGCCGCGTCAGCGGCACGCCGAGCGCCGCGATCACCAACGTCGCCACCGTGCCGGCGAAGAACGAGCCGATGGCGGCGATGCCGAGCGCGATGCCGGCCCGGCCGTTGCGTGCCATCTGATGGCCGTCGAGCGTGGTGACGACCGAGGTCGCCTCGCCGGGAATATTGACGAGGATGGCCGTGGTCGACCCGCCATACTGTGCGCCGTAATAGATGCCGGCCAGCATGATCAGCGCGCCGGTCGGATCGAGTTGGAAGGTCAGCGGCAGCAGGATGGCGATGGTGGCGATAGGTCCGACGCCGGGCAAAATGCCGACCAGCGTGCCGATCAGACAACCGGCGAAGCAAAGGGCGACGTTCTCCAGCGACAGCGCCGTGCCGAAACCGAGTTCGAGATTGCCGATGAAGGCGTCCATCCTGCTCTCCTAATAGCCCAGCAGCCAGGGCGCGACGGGAATCGGCAGGCTCAGCAGCACCTTGAACAGCAGCCAGCAGAACGTCGTCATGACGGCGGCGAACAGGATCGATTCGATGAAACGCGAATCGCGCGCAGCGAGGCTGCCGATGATGACGGCGGCGGGACCGGCGACGAACAATCCCAACGGCCGGATGGCGAGACCGAACAGGATGGCGGCGCCGAGAATGAACAAGGGGCCGCGGATGCTCCAGCGTTCGAGCGAGGCGCCGTCTTTGAGAAAGGACTGGATCACCAAGGCCAGGCCGCAGAGACCGCAGGCCGTGGCCAGCGCACGCGGCATCATGCCGGGGCCAAGCGCCCGCATGGTGCCGACCGCCAAATCGTCGGTCTGCCAAAAAACGAACGATGCGAGAGCGATCAGGAAGAGACCCGCGGTGGTCTCTTTCGGTGCGCGGATGCGGATCATCGGACCACACCGTACCAATCGATTTGGACGGACTGCTTCCAGCAAGTCGTACGCATCGCCCACCCCGCACTGCTCGGACAGATTCTTTTTCTACAAGGATTGTATGAGTGCACCAGACGATTGCACGCGAAAACCGCATTACCCATTCGCCTTCTGGAGTAGCCAAATTCACAATTTAGCGGAAAACACTGTTAACGCCGGCACCGATAGCGGACGACTTCACGTAACGCGCCATTGCTGCAAAGCAACATTGCAAATT
>Ga0255336_101328_pt1 | contig 18787 bp, 16 predicted proteins | sample MeOH1_35cm_T3_17_FD_189102 | JGI IMG/M metagenome (GOLD analysis project Ga0255336, IMG submission 189102) | Sandy soil microbial communities from University of British Columbia, Vancouver, Canada - MeOH1_35cm_T3_179 | ecosystem: Engineered > Artificial ecosystem > Sand microcosm > Unclassified ...
CGGATTCACCTCGGCGAAAGCCGAGGCGCCATGCGTCGAGCATAAAATGCGGATGGCTTCCCGCGCCGTCTCCGCGACATAGCCGGTCTCCATCCGGATCCGCGCGCGCTCCAGATAGTCGAGCGGCTTGCCGGCTCTGGCGGCCTCGTCGATCGCGGCGGCAGCACGATAGGCATGCAGATGTGCCGTCTCGATAAGCATCGCCGCCCTGGCGAGGGCAAGCTGGACGGTCGGGGCCGTCATTTGCGATTCGTAGCACGTATAGGCAACGCCTCTCTTGGGCGCCGCCTCGAGCACCAGTTCCAGTGCACGGGCCGCGAGGCCGAGCTGGGGACCGATCAGGATAAGCGTGGCGACAGGGATGAACGATGAACGATAGAGTGCCTCGTCCTTATGCGGTGTCGGATAGTTGCCGCCTATCAAAGCGGGGACCGATAGGATGCGATGGTCCGGAACCAGGACATCCTTGGCGGCCAGCGTGTTGCTGCCGGTGCCCTTCATCCCGGCAACGAACCAGGTCTCCTCTATGGTGAGATCGGATATCGGGATCAAGGCAAATCCCTGATCGATGACCTCGCCCGCGGCATCGACAACAGGTAGGCCGACGAATCCCCAATCCGCGTGCAGACAGCCACTGGACCAGGGCCATTTCCCACTGACGATCAAGCCCCCATCACCGCGGCGACTCTGGGCCTGACCGCCAAACGCGCCGGCTACGCGGGCATTCGGAGTCGCGCCCCAGACATCCTGCTGCAGCCGATCGGGCCCCATTCCCGTGAACAAGGCGCAGGCATTGATCAGCGACAGCGCCCATGCGGTCGAACCGCAGCCTTTGGCCAATTCGCGCGCTACCTCGAGAAAGGTGCGCAAATCGGTTTCCAGGCCGCCGAAGCGGTGGGGAATCATGATCTTGAACAACTCCGCCCGCTGCAGGGCAATGATATTCTCTTCCGCCACGCGCCGGCCGATCTCGGTTTGATGGGCGTTCTTTGCCAGAAGCGGTGCAAGGGCGCGGGCGCGCTCGACGAGCTTGGCGCGCAAGGCCTCGGCGACGGCGCGATCGGGCAAGGCGACCTCACCCTTGCCGAGGCTTCCCAAAGGCATGCCGCCGCGTTGCGACATGCCGCTGCGCTGTTCGGCAGGTTTGCTCATGCGAACGTCATCCTTCTATGTCGGTATCATGGAGATGGTCTGTCGAGCGCGCCGAGCGGCACGGGGTGTCATGCTTCTGGTGGCTAGCTTGCAGGCATGCCGGCCCGAATGAATACGCGCGAATAGGGTGAACCAACCGCATTACGGTGCGATTGCAATTTTCAAGTGTCGTATTACAAACGTAATCGTGTGCCGTGCAGCAGCTTGTCACCGTCCATTGCGTTCGCCACGACCGGGTGATGGCTCGTTACTCGGCAAGTTCCCTGGACTGTTTGGCGATTGCGTCTTCCCGGAGGTCGACTTGGTCTTCCGAGGCTATGACGGCTGACCATGTAGCCTTCGACACGGCATGGGCCTCCCGCCTCCGGAATTGTTCCGGCAGGGCACCCATCACCAGCCATGCTGCCATCAGGCAGAGGGCGGCGATGACATAGAGGGCCGGCGTTGTATTACCGCTCAAATCGGCGATGGAACCGACCATGATCGGGCTGACGATGCCGCCGAACTGCCCCAGTGTGTTGATGAGCGCAATACCCGCCGCGGCGCCCGCGCCGGTCACGATCTTGGGCGGCAGGGCCCAGAATGCCGGAATCGACGCGACGATGCCGGCGCCGATGATGGTCAGCGCCAGGAGAAGCGCCACCGGTTGGTCGGCGAAGATGCCGGCGAAGATGAATCCCTCCGCCGCGACGACCAGGCAACCGGCCACATATTTCCGGCGCTCGCCCGAGCCGTCGGACATCCGGCCGATCGCGAGCATGGTGATCGCGCCGGCCAGGTAAGGCACCGCCGTCATGCCGCCGATCAGCAGCGGATTCCGTGTGCCGGCCATCTTGATGAGATGGGGGGCCCAGAAATTCAATCCATAGGACCCGATCTGAATGAGGAAATAGATCAGGCCGAGCATCAGGAAACCGGGCGTCTTCAGCGCGCCCAGCATGGAATGGCCGCCTTTGATGTTCCTGGTTTCGGTCGCGATACTTTGCGCGAGCGCAACCTTTTCCCCATCGGACAGCCACCGGGCATCGGCGATCCGGTCGTCCAACCGCAGGAGCACGAGGACGCCCAGGAATACGCAGGGAATGCCGCCGGCCAGGAACAGCCAATGCCAGCCGCGCACGCCGAAGACGCCGTCGAACTGGCCCAGGATCAGCCCTGAAACCGGACCGCCGATCAGTCCGGCACAGGCGGAAGCCAGGAACAGATACGAGGTGACGCGGCCACGATAGGCGGTCGGAAACCACAACGTCAGGAAATAGAGGACACCAGGCGCGAAGCCTGCCTCGGCGGCGCCGATGATGAAGCGCAGGACATAGAACTGATTCTCGCTTCGCACGAACATCATGAGCGCCGTGGCGATGCCCCAGGAAATCATGATGCGCGCGATCCAGCGCCGAGCCCCGACCCGGTAGAGCATCAGATTGCTCGGTATTTCGAAGAGCACATAGCCGATCGAGAAAAGACCGGCGCCAAGGCCATAGGCCGTGTCGCTCAGATGGAGATCACTCTGCAGCTGAAACTTTGCAAAGCTGATATTGATGCGATCGAAGAACGCAAACATGTAGCAGCACATGATGATCGGCATGAATCGCCACGCGACCTTGCGTGCCGCGGCCAACGGTTCCATGGCCAATCTGGCCACCGCTTCTTGTGTCGTCATGGCTTGTCCTCCCCGAGGTTGGTTTTGTTCGTCTCCTGCCGCTTTGTCGGCTCCGGCTATTTTTCCGTCTTCCGCTCCCTGCCCTCATTGCGACGAATCGGCAGGGTTATTGGTGCGGCAATCAGGCTGCTGTTCGACGGGCAGAGGATGCAGGGGGCAGGGGATGCAGATCGTATGACCGCCCGGCCTTGGCGACCTGACCGGGAACATCGTGTCCCAGCAGTGCCGGTAGATCGCGCGACAGCTCGATGAGAAGTTGCAGATCGATGCCGGTCGCGATGCCCATCTCATCGCACATATGCACGAGATCCTCCGTACAGATATTGCCCGTGGCACCCGGTGCGAAGGGGCATCCGCCAAGGCCGCCCAGCGACGCATCGAAACGCCGTGCGCCGGCTTCAAAGGCCGCCAGCACATTTGCGAGGCCCATGCCGCGCGTATTGTGGAAATGCAGCGTCAGCGCCTCCGGCCGGACCAGCCGTAAAACCTCGGCGACGAGACTGGCTACCTGCCGGGGATTCGCCATGCCGGTGGTGTCGGCCAGCGTGATGCCGCGAAAGCCGAGGCGGAGATAGCGCTCGACGAAGGAAAGGATGCGGGCCGGCGCCTGGCGTCCCTCGAACGGGCAGCCGAACGCCGTCGCGACCGTGCCGTTGAGCAATGGCAGGCGCGACAACCCGCGATCCGCCAATGCCTTGGTGACCGCCGCGAAGCTCGTCAACGAGGCCTCGCATGTCATCCGCATATTGGCCATATTGTGTGTCTCGCTGGACGAGGCGACCAGGTTGATTTCGTCGGCGCCAGCCACGGCGGCCAGCTCCGCCCCCTTCAAATTGGGCACGAGGGCGACATAAATGCAGCCAGGTCGCCGGTGGATACCGGCGAAGACCTCTGCGCCATCCCGCAGATTGGGAACGGCCTTGGGCGAGACGAAGGATCCCGCTTCGATCCGCGTGAATCCGGCCGCCGACAGGCTGTCGATGAGGTCGATCTTCCGGTCGGTCGTGACCCATCGCGGCTCGATCTGCAACCCATCGCGCGGCGCCACTTCCTGTACGATCAGCCGGTCCGTTGGGCGAAACGTCATTGCACAATTCCTTCAGCTCGCAACCGCGCGATTTCGGCATCGTCGAAGCGAAGGTCGCGCAAAATATCCGCCGTATGTTGTCCGAGTTCGGGGCCGAGCCAACGGACGCTTCCCGGCGTATCCGACATTTTCGGGACGATGCCCGGCATCTTGACCTCGATCCCGTCCGCAAGCTTCGCCGATAGAAGCATGTCGCGGGCCTGGTAATGCGGATCGGCGAGGATGTCTGCGGCGGAATAAATCCGCCCGGCGGGAATTTCCGCCTGCTCCAGCTGCGCCACCAGCGCTTCGGTGTCCTGGCTCGAGGTCCAGGCAGCGATGGCCTTGTCCAGCATGTCGTTTTGAGCGACCCGGCCGTCATTGTGCTGCAAGGCAGGGTCCTCAGCCAGATCGGGGCGGCCGATGAGGGTCATGAAGCGGCGAAAAATCGGATCGCTGTTGCCGGCGATGACGATATAAGCGCCGTCGCGCGAGGGATAGATATTGGAGGGACTGATGCCCGGCAGGGCGCCGCCCGATCGCTCGCGCACGTAACCCAGCAGGTCGTATTCCGGCACCAGCGTTTCCATCAGGCTGAAGACGCTTTCGAACAGCGATACGTCGACGACCTGGCCCTTGCCGCCATTCTTCACATGCAGCAGCGACATGACGGCGCCGATGACGCCGTAGAGCGATGCGAGGGAATCGCCGAGACTGATACCGACGCGGGCCGGTGGGCTGTCGGGATTGCCTGTCGTATAGCGGATGCCGCCCATGGCCTCGCCGATGACGCCGAATCCCGGCCTATCACGATAGGGACCCGTCTGGCCATAGCCGGAGATTCGTACCATGGTCAGCTTTGGATTGAGCGCGGATAGCTCTTCCCAGCCGAGGCCGAGTTTCTCCAGCGCGCCGGGACGCATGTTCTCGATCAGGATATCCGCTTCGGCGATGAGCGCGCGTGCGATGCGTATCCCGTCGGGGCTTTTCAGGTTCAGTCCGATGGACTTTTTGTTACGGGATTGCAAGCGCCACCAGATTGACGTCCCTTTATGCATCTTGCGCCAGCGCCGCAGGGGATCACCCTGCCCTGGCGCTTCGACTTTGATGATATCAGCACCGAATTCGGCGAGAATGCGAGCGGCGAAGGGTGCGGCGACAAGCGTGCCGATCTCGACGACTCGAATACCTTCCAATGGAGCGGACACGTTTTCCTCCCCGTATGCATTGTTTATCTGCATATGGCGAAGGTCGGCGACGCGTCCAATCGCTATAGGCCAAGGCCCGTTCGCGAACCGCGAACGCCAAGGTGTCGTGGAGTCTCAGGGCGTCGCGGATTCTTCGGTCTTGTCGTGCCGAGCCACTTCGGCCTTCGATAGATGATCGAGGAGCATACGGCCCGCCGCGGACAATGTTTGCTCGCCCCGGTGCACAATCTTCAGCTGGCGCCGCGCCCAGGCATCGGTCAGTGTCACCGCGCATAAACCCAAGGGCGCACCGATGATCGCAAAAGCCCGATCCGGCATGATGCCGATGCCGAGATTGGCCTGCACCATGCGGCATAAAGCGTCGAAGCCGGGGACGTGAATCTTCAGTCGCAAGGGCGCAGCACTTTGCCGCGCCGATGTCAGGGAGCGGGCGAAGATGGCGCTATCGGCATGCAGACCGATATGATCGAAATCCAGCGTATCGCGAAAGGCGACGTCGTGCAGTTTCGACAGCGGATGGCCGGCGCCCACCACCACGACCAGATGGTCGTGCCGATAGGGAACGACCGTGAGCTCAGGCGGGCCGATCTCGCCGACACAGATGCCAAGCTCGGCATTGCCGCCTTCGATATCATCGACGATGACCCGGCTCGGCCGTTCCACGAGGTCGATCTTGATCTGCGGGTGTGAGGACAGGAACTGTTCCAGGTCCTCAGGCAAGAATTGCACGATCGCCGAGAGATTGGCCCGCATGCGGACATAGCCGCGGATACCGAGCGCATATTCCTTCAGCTCGATGCCGACATTCTCGAAGTTCTGCAGCATGCTGCGGGAATAATGCAGCATCGTCTGGCCGGCCGAGGTTGGCGTCATGCCGTTGGCGCGGCGGACGAAGAGTTCGACGCCCAGCGCGCTTTCAAGTTCGGCCAGACGCTTGCTGACGGCGGAGGGCGCGATCGCCTCACGTTGCGCCGCGCGGGTCAGCGTGCCTTCCTCGCAGACCGCGATAAACAGCTGCAGCGTCAGGATATCGAGATCCCTGATCAACCGTCTGTCCAATTTGCACCCTCCGCCTGCTGTCGCCCGGCCGCTCCCCTTCGAGCGGCGGCAGTCTGCAGGCTGGGTATCACCGGGTCAATTGATCAGCCGTATCGGCCGATCACTTTGATATTATCGTTATGATGATTCGGCGAGCCACTCTCTTGCGCAGCGCCAATCTCTCGCGCAGGAATTGTCCCGGCAGATGCCGGCAGAAGCTAACCGGCAGACACTAAGAAGCGGCGGAACGTCTATCCGCGACTGCAGGTTCGGCAGCCGGCATGCCGAAAGAGATGCCCGTCAATTGCTCGGAGATGGTCCAGAGCCTTTTCGCGACCGCGGCATCCTTGGCCTGGGGCGCTATATAAGCCGCCGCCGGCTGACCTTTCATTTCGGAGAACCCATTCGGGCCATAATAGCCGGCGCCCCTTGCCTCGGGTGATGTGGCCGCGAACAAGGTCGGCAAGGCGCCGGCGGCCGCGGAATGGCTGACAAGCGGCTGGAGGAGCAGATTGATCCTCATGAAAAAGCCACCGGTACCAGGACCGTTCGGGATCAGATCGGTGCGCGCATAACCGGGATGAGCCGCATTGCTGATCAGGCCCCAGCCATGCGCATCGCTGCGACGCTGGAGTTCGACGGCGAAGATCAGCATCGCCAGTTTTGACTGGCAGTAAGCCTGCCATGGCCTGTACCGGCGTGTCGATTGCAGATCATCGAAACGGATAGCGCCGTTACGATGGGCAAGGCTGCTGAGATTGACGACGCGCGGCCGCTGGCTGCGTCGCAGCAGGGGCAACAGTTGAGCCGTCAGCGCGAAATGGCCGAGATAGTTGGTGCCGAATTGCAGTTCGAAGCCATCCGCCGTCATGCGGCGTTTCGGCAGGGACATGACCCCGGCATTGTTGATCAGCAGATCGATCGCCTCATGCCCGGCCGCGAGCCGGCGGGCGAAATGGGCGACCGAAGCGAGGCTGGCCAGGTCCAGCCGCTCGAAGGCTACTTTGGCGGCAGGGCACAACGCGCGAATTCGGTCGACGGCTTCCTGGCCTTTATTCGCGCTGCGGGCAGCGACGATTACTTCGGCACCGGATGCCGCCAGGGCCAGCGCGGTTTCAAAGCCAAGGCCGCCACTGGCCCCTGTGACGATGGCAGATCTACCAGCCTGCGACGGCATGTCGGCGATGGTCCATCCGTTGATGGTCACGGCTTTCTCTCCCGGGCATCGCCAGCGCCGTATCGGCATCAATGGAAATGCTTATGTGCCGCCAGGCGCCGCGTTATTCAATTTTAGCGAGATTGCCCGCCTCGGCAATACGGACAATGCCGCTTTCCGTACCCCGATGATGTCGGGTGCCGTCCGTTCCGTTCGGGCGACACCCGGCGCGCCCACCGAGAAAGCTACCGGTCAGTGGAAACGGCCGCGATATCCGTAATGGCCATAGCCGCCGAAGACGAAGGTCGGGCTGAAGCCGATGCCGGGCCCGTAATAGGCCGGATAGGGCGGATAATAGGCATATGGATAGGCAGGATAGACCGGTTCCGCATAAACCGGCGCCGGCACCGCTGCGACCACCGGCTGTGCCGTCTTGTTGTTCTTCGTTGCCATGCATTGCTGATAGGCGATGTCATACCGGTCCTGCACATTGCCGGCCGATGCAGCGGCATTGCCGGCACCGACCGCACTGCCGGTCAGTAGTCCTGCGCCGGCGCCGATAGCAGCGCCGACACCCGGATTGCCGGCGGCGGCACCAATCAGGGCACCGGCGGCGGCACCGACCCCGGTGCCGACCACGGCACTGCCGACCGCCGCTTGATTGGCGGCGCCGGCGGGCGAGGCGCCACCGGTCATCTGGCTGGCATATTGCCGGCAGCTGAGATCGTCTTGCTGGAATTGCGGCAGGCTTTTGCCATCGCCCGGCATGACGGCGACGCTCGGCCCGGTGGGCGCTTCGACGGCACAGGCACTGAGCGCCAGGGAGCTGGCGCAAAGAAGGATAGCTGACAGGCGTGGCATGATGGGAGGTCCTTGGGAAAGTGGTTTATATGTTATACGTGGCACCTGTATCGATCCTGTCCGTCGATTTTCGACGTTACGCGATCCGACGTTGTTGTGGCTGACGCCTTGAGGCAATCATCTATTCCGTCGCGCCGTCCACCCGCCGTTCACCGTTGCGCGAACGGAACGGCCGAGATGCCGTGCGGTCGGTTCCGTCCCGGTACCGGGGCGAAGTGCCGCATCACGCGATAACGCGTAAAGGGCCAATGGCGCCCCGAAAGTGGCGCATCTGCCTAAAGCACCGGCAACCATCCTGACAGATTGATGTTCTGTTGTTTTAAAGGGAGGCATCTATGTCGGTTTCAAGGCTGTTTACCCGTTTTGCCAATGCTGTGGCGCGGCTCACGGGAAAGCCGGCGACTTTTGCCTTGTGCTGCCTGACGGTCGTGGTCTGGGGCGCCAGCGGGCCGATCTTCGGATTCTCGGATACCTGGCAGCTCGTGATCAACACGGGCACCACCATCGTTACTTTCCTCATGGTGTTTCTGATTCAGAACACCCAGAATCGCGACGGCGCGGCCTTGCAGGCGAAACTCGACGAGCTGATCCGGGCGCTGGAGGGCGCCCGCAATCACTTCGTCGGCATCGAGCATCTGACCGAGGAAGAGCTCGAAGAAATCAGAAAGCTTTGCGAGAAAGATGCCGCGAGCGAAGAGGAAGACCCGAAACGCCGCGAGAAGATCGGCAAAGCCAGCTTGCCGAGGCTTCACAGATCCTTGGATCGGCTCAAGATCTGAGGCGCTGCCTGCCCTTTACTGCGGCGTGCCCGGCATCAGGTCATCCCGGCATCAGGTCATAGGGATGCTTCCAGCCCGGCAGGGCGGCGATACGATCGGCCCAGGCCTTGATATGGGGAAACTGCGCAGGGTCGATGCCGGTTTCTTCCGTGAAATAGACATATCCGGCCAGGGAGAAGTCGGCGATGGTCGGCCGGGCGCCAACCAGGAAGGGCTGCGCCGCCAGATGCTTTTCGACAATGCCATAGGCGCCCAGCGCCCGGCCGCGCAGGAAATCGGTGACCGGCGTTTCCCCGGTCTTCTGGATGCCGACCATGAATCGCAATGTGGCGAAATAGCTGGTGAATTTGTGGTTGTCGAACAGGATCCAGCGCAGGATGTCGCGCTGCTCATCCTCGTTCCGGGCGGCGAATTTGCCGGTCCGTTCGGCCAGGTAGGTGAGGATGACACCGCTTTGCGTGAGCCGCGTCGAGCCATGATCCAGGACCGGTATCTCGCCCAGCCCGTTCACCTCACTGCGGAAATCGTCGCGCCGGGTGGCGTCGTTGAAGTAATCGACCCAGGCCGCCTTCCAGTCGCAGCCGCTCAGTTGCAGCATCAGCGCGACCTTGTAGCAATTGCCGGATTCTTTCACGCAGTGCAGGCGATACTCGGCCATTCCCGTTCCCCTTTGCCGCTTGAGCTTGCGGCGCTCTTTGTTGTTCCGGTCCGGTGCAGGATAGCAATCGCGCGATTCATCTGCTCGGCCAATCTGCAAGTGGGGCCGCTCCCTGGCCCGCGCACGGCGGCCCGCCGGCGGAGGGCAGTCACCGCATCGGCGCCGCGATCGGTGCTGCCACCCCGGCAGCGGAATGCAATAATGCATGGCAAGCATGGTGCCGCTCCGGATCAGGCGGTGAAAGAGGCGAGGGCAGCGAGATCGTCCAGCGGGATCAGATGCTTCGACACCGCATCGAAACTGCCGGGTGCAAGGCTGTGCAAAAGCACCAACAGCCCGATGATCAGGAAGGCGGCGCCGTAAAAGCCGGCCAGGGATTTGCCAAGCTTACCGACACCGGGCTGCTTCGATGGTGCTGGCGGATGGATGACATATTGTGCCTCGCCATTACCGAAGGACCAGTCTTCGAGGCCGTTCTCATGCAGGGTGATGAAGATGTTGCCCGCGGCGACGCCCGGATCGCCGGTTAGGTTGGCGGCGACCTGACGGTAAAATTCCTGCTTCATCGCCACGTCGCGTCCACGCCGTAAAAAGACCTGGATGAAGACGATATCGTCATCGCGGCGGATCCCGAGATAGCCGGGATCATAGATCAGTGCATTGCCGGCTAGTTCGCTGACAATTTGGAAGCGGTCATCCTGCGGTACCTGCAAGGCGCTGACCAAGGCGCGATGGACGCCCTCGCCGACGGCCTGGCAATAGTCGCGTGATTTGCCGGCCGCCAGGGTGATGCGAATGAGTGGCATGAGAGTCTCCTTCTTCGTTTGCCCGCCCTTTCGAGCGGCGTCGACTCAGACTCTGATGCGTTGTATTACTTTTTAAAAATTGATAGTTTTTAAGTAATACTTTCGATTTTCGGAACGGTCATGGCGGGTAACCTCGATATCGACATCCTGCGCAGCCTGGTTACGGGGGTTGATCTCGGAAGCTTCGCGCGGGCGGCCGATCGTCTCGGCCGATCGCAATCGGCGATCAGCCTGCAATTGCGCAAACTGGAAGAACAGCTCGGCGTCAGTCTGCTGCGCAAGCAGGGGCGCGGCCTGGCGCTGACCGAGGCGGGCGAAGTGATGCTGGCCTATGCCCGACGTCTGCTGGCGCTGAACGATGAAGCCGTGACGGCCGTGCGCGGGCCGGCGATGGCCGGCGATCTGCGCTTCGGGCTACCGCAGGATTTTGCCGAAACCTGGTTTCCGAAGACGCTGGCGCTGTTTGCCCGCGCCCACCCCCAGACGCGGATCTCGGTCACGGTCGACCGCAATGCGGTCCTGATCGACCGCCTGGATCGGGGCGAGCTGGATCTTGCCCTCGTCCTGGCCTGGCATGTCGATCGGCCGCGGATGACACCGGTGGTCAATCTGCCGATGGCCTGGATCGGCAGCCGGGATCAACCCTTCAATCCAGGCTCGGAACCGGTGCCATTGGTCATGTTCGAGGCGCGTCCCTTGGCGAGAGCGGCCCGGCACAGATGCGGTTCAAGGAAATCCTGCTGGAAACCTGCCGCACGGCCATCGGCGGGGCGATCGGCCCTCAACCGGCATCAGTCGAAAGGATGGCTTCATTGTAATGGTCGACCTGTGGCATCGGGTCGTAGAAATGATGCAACAGGGCCCGCCATTGCTGATAGCGGTCCGACCGGCGAAAATCCTCCGTGTGATTTTCCAGGCACTGCCACCACACCTGCAGCAGATGCCGGTCGGGCACTTCGATACATCGGCGCAGCTCCAGCCTGACGAAACCCGGCGTCGCCTGGATCAGCGGCAAGGCCTGCCGCATGGCAGCCTCGAAAGCCGGCGTCTGGCCCGGTTTCACCTGCAGGAGAGCATGTTCCAGAATCATGTCCAGCTCCGTATCGGCCAGAAATCAGCGATTGTCGATGCCGAGCTGGCGCGTCACATCCTTTCGAAACTGAAACCCCGCGAGATCTCTCAAGCCGGCCGGCACGTGTCCATATCGGATTGATTTAGTTAACGAATTATAGAGGGCCGATAAGTTAAAATCACGCTATTTCAATATATTGTCTAAAATACTTGTTGTTTTGCATTTAATATTCGGCTTAACTACCATTGTTGTGTATTGCTAAGCAAAATGCGAGACGGCGTGGAGACACAGTTTGGCTTCGGGGTATCTGCGGATCGCCAGCGGGGGGTCGAAAATCGGACCCGCCAAGGATGGGCGCAGGATGCCTGAGCCGCTGGGGGCGGCGTTGATGGCGGCAGAAAACACGGATGTTCAGCAGCTGCTGGCATTGGCTCGGGAGAAATCGGAGCAGGCACGCAGTCATCTCTTCGAGGTGATGGGTGACTTGTTCATGGATCAGGCGCGAATCCTGACGGTCCAGGAGCGGGCCCTGATGGTGGATATCCTGGAAAAGCTGATCGGTGAAGTCTCGCATGATATTCGCGTCAGGCTGTCTCAGCGTCTGGCCGGTGCGTCCAATATTCCCCGTGAATTGGCGCTTCTCCTGGCCAATGACGAAATCGACATCGCGGCCCCCATCCTGATGCAATGCAAGGCGTTGCAGCAGGTTGATCTGATCGAAGTCATTCACCAGCGTTCGCGCCAACACATGCTGGCGATCGCCATGCGGCGCGATCTGCCGTACCAGGTATCGGATGCATTGGTGGATAGCGGCGACACCGATGTCATTCGCACGCTGCTGGAAAATGCCGATGCGCAGCTTTCCGAAGCGACATTGGCCTATATCGTCGAACAGTCGCGCACGATCGATGATTTTCAGGGGCCGCTGGTCCGCCGCGATGACCTGCCGCGCGACCTCGCGGTCAAGATGTGCTATTGGGTTTCCGCGGCCTTGCGCCTTTTCATCCTCGACAAATTCAAGATCGATGCCAACGAGCTCGACGACCTGCTCGAGCCGACCCTGCATGACGAGGTCAAGGCTCTCGAAGGGCGCCCCGCGGAAAACGAAGCGGGTGAGCGTCTTGTCGGAGAATTGCGGCGCAGCGGCAATCTCACGCCGCGCTTCATGATCCAGACCTTGCGCCGCGGCGAAGTCCAGCTCTTCGAAGCTATTCTCGCCGAACTCAGTCAGCTGCGCGTGTCGCTGGTGCGCCGCCTGCTCTATGAGGATGGCGGGGAAGGGTTGGCGATGATGATTCGCGCCATTGACCTTGCGCGCGAGGAATTTGCGACGATTTTTTTGCTCAGCCGCAAGACCAGACCGGGAAGTGCGATCACGGATCCCGTCAGTCTCGGCACAGCTTTGGCTTTTTTCGACCGAATCACCCCTGAAAACGCAAAACAGGTGATCAACAGATGGCAGCGCGACCCCAACTACCTGTACGCGATCAAGCAGATCGAGCAGACGGCACGAGCGGTGAGCGACCGACCGCCCCAGGATTAGGCAAACCGTCGGCAATCGTTACCGATTGGCATCCGGTTCGGGATGCCCAGCCGTCGCCGGAACAGCTGCGCGATATCTTCCATCGCGAGCTGCTGGATTTCGGCCCGGCGCTTTATTTGGCGGATCGCGACGGCGTGGTGAGATGGTGCAACGTCGCCTTCCGCCGCATCGTCGAACTGCCGATCGATGGCGGCCAGCTGATGGAAATGATGCGCTTCCGCGACATCGCCGAAGAGGTCGAACAGAATCGCGCGACCGTCTATCGGGAGCAGCGGGTGAAGACCGGCGGGGCGGTCCATTTCCTGCGCTCGCGCCACGTGCCGCTCTTCGATGCGACCGGCGAACTGACCGGCTTCGGCGGCCTGCTCAATCTGTTTGCGGAAAACACCATCGGCTTCGAAGACAGCAGCGTGATCGCCGATCGCTATACCGACTTCCTGCGACTGACCGCGGATTGGGTCTGGGAGATCGACGACCAGCTGAATTTCGTCATGGTCTCGCAGCGCGTGATGAATGCCATCGGCCGCGCGCCGCAGGAACTGATCGGCACCAATCTGCTGCAGCTTGGCATGTCGCCGGCGCTCGTCGCCGAGGTGAAGCGGCGCTTCGACCGCCTGTCGCCTTTCCGCGAACAGGCTTTCGAAATGATGGACAGCGACGGCCGTTCGAAGATGTTTCTGCTCAGCGCCGTGCCGGTCTTCGATCGGCGCGACGGGGCGCTTCAGGGTTTCCGCGGCGCCGCTACCGATGTGACGGAACTCAACCGCCGCGAAAGCGGCCTGAGGGCGGCCAAGGAAGCGGCCGATGTCGCCAATATGGCGAAGACCCAGTTCCTCGCCAATATGAGCCATGAATTGCGCACGCCGCTCAATGCCATCATCGGCTTTTCCGATGTCATGCGCATGGAGATGGTCGGCCCGATCGGCAATCCGCAATATCGCACCTATGTCAGCGATATCCACAGCAGTGCGCTGCATCTGCTCGGCATCATCAATGACGTGCTCGATGTGTCGCGGATCGAAGCCGGCAAGGTGCAGTTGATGGAAAGCGTGGTCAATCTGGAGGAAGTCTTCGATTCGGTGTTGCGCCTGGTGCGCGAACGCCAGACCGAGGCCGGCCTCAGCCTGAGCGCGGAGCTGCCGCCGCGTCCGCCGCGGCTGAATGCCGACAAACGCAAATTGAAGCAAATCCTCATCAACCTTATCGGCAATGCAATCAAGTTCACGCCCAGCGGCGGGGTGATCAAACTCTCTGCGCGTCAATTGCAGAACGGCGATCTTGAGATTGTCGTGGCCGATAACGGAATCGGCATCGCACCGGAAGATATCGAGCGCGTCTTGCAGCCTTTCGTGCAGGCCGACTCGGCCTTGCATCGCAAATTCGATGGTGCCGGTCTCGGCCTGCCGCTGTCGCGCGGGCTGGCGCGTCTGCATGGTGGCGAGCTGGAAATCGACAGCGCTCCCGGTCGTGGCACGCGGGCGATCGTCACCCTGCCGGCCGAACGTGTGATGGACGGGCCGCAGCTTACCAAGATCAAGTAAAGCCTATCCGCAACGCCAGCGTTACACGCTCATCCCGCATGACATCTGCGTCATGCGGCGTGGCACGTCGCCATTTTTTGGTGCCTGTGCTACCTTGACCGCCCCAGGACAAGGCGGGACAGGTGAGCGTGGGGAACGCCCAGTTCGATTTGTTGCAGCTGGCTGATATCGCACGCGACCGCAGCGCTCAAGGTCGTGCGCGGCTCTTTGCCCTCTTGGCGGCCTTGCTGTGCGAGCGATGGCGGGATCTGACGGCGCGTGAGCGCGATCTCTTTGCCGATTTGCTGCAGGCGCTGTCGCCACGTGCGGAACAGGCGGATCGCGACCGTCTCGGCCGGTATCTTTCCGCGTGTCCCGACGTGCCGCAAAGCCTGTCGCCCTTCGTGATGCCCGCGGAACCGCTTGCGGGCGTCGCCATCGGGACGGCGCCAATCCGTCAGACGATAGAAGATGAACCGGCGGCCTTTGAGACAGAGTCCACCGCCGAGACCAAAGCCGCCGAGGTTGCGACTGTCATCGCCGAGTCGCCGTCGATTGACGAGCCGGCATTGCCAAAGCCGCTCGTCACGCCGCCAACGGTTTTGGCGCGGGTCACGATGCCGCGACGGCAGCAGGTAACGGTCGTCGTTTCGCAGCCGGTCAAGGTCACGAAAGCGGCCGAGATCCCGTCACCGCCCCCGGCCGAATCACCAGCGGATCCGGCGACCTTCGAAAGCGCGCCCGGCTTCGAAAGCGCACCCGGTCCCCGGACCTTATCCGCTTCTGTTGCGATGGCGCCGATATCGCCCGTGCCTTTGCCGGACCGCTTGCCCAATCCCTTCCCGCCCGGTGCCGCCGCGCCTCCGATGCCGGCACCGGCCATGCGACGCAACATCGAATCCGATCCCTCGCCGGAGGACAGCCTATCGGCGCCGCGCGACAATCCGCATCGCCTGACGCCGGATCTGCTAGGGCAGGCTTTGGACCAGGACGAACTGCCGCGTTTCGAAGTCATGCTGGCCCATCTCAGCGGCTTGCGGGCCCCGCTCTTGCGTCGGCTCTTGCGGGATGGCGGCAATGAGGGTTTCGCGATCGTCGCCCGTGCCGCCGGCTTCGATGCCGCCGGCTTCGTCGCGCAGTGGCAGGACTGGCGGCGACGGCAGGCTGACTTGGGCCGGGCGACCTGGCGTGCCGATGGTCACGACGCGAAACGGATCGGTGATTTCTTCGCCGCTTTGACGGATCGGCAGGTGGATCGCCTGATCCAGCGCTGGCGCAGCGACGGCGACCGGCTTTTCGCCGCGTCCCGGACATCCGACGCGGAAGGGCTACCGTGACCCGCTACACCGGATCATGCCATTGCGGTGCCGTCACCTTCCGCATCGATGCCGAGATCGCCGAGCTCACGACCTGCGATTGCTCTCTTTGCGTCAAGAAGAATGCCTTGATGACGAGGGTGCATGAAAGCGCCTTGACGATCCTGTCCGGCGAAGACGTCCTGTCGCTCTATCAATGGAATACCAAGCGGGCGAAGCATTACTTTTGCTCGGAATGCGGCATCTATACATTTCACCGCAAGCGGGCGGCGCCGGATCACTACGGCGTCAACATCCTCTGTCTGACAGATTTCGATCACACGACCGTGCCGGTTCGGGCGACGGAAGGCGCCAATATGTCGCTGGTGGATGCTGCTGCCCGTGCCGAATGGCCCGGCCCCCGCAGCGGCGACTAACCATCCGCAGCCACATGGCGGCGGCTATCGTCTATGCCGCAAGTCGCGCAAGGCATTGTCCAGCCCATCCAGCGTCAGGGGATGCATTCGGCCGCCCATCAGCTGGTCGATCAGTTTCAAGGATTGTGTGAATCCCCAAAGCTGCGGGTCGCGGGGATTGATCCAGACGGCGCGGGGATAGTGGCGCAGCAGGCGCTCGATCCAGGCCTGACCCGATTCGGCATTCCAATGTTCCACGCTGCCGCCCGGCACGGTTATCTCGTAGGGCGACATGGTGGCATCGCCCACCAGGACCAGCGACCAGTCGGGACCATAAGTGCGCATGACTTCCTCGGTCGGCGTCGTGGCATCGAAGCGCCGGCGGTTGCTGCGCCACAGCCGCTCATAAGGGCAGTTATGAAAATAGAAGGTCTCGAGATGCTTGAACTCGGATTTGGCGGCACTGAACAGCTGCGCGGTCTCTTCCACGTGGTCGTCCATCGATCCGCCGATATCGAGCAGCAGCAGCACCTTGATTTTGTTGTGCCGTTCCGGCCGCAGCTTCAGGTCGAGCGCGCCGCCATTGCGCGCCGTGGCGCCGATCGTCTGGTTGAGATCGAGCTCCGTCGCTTCGCCCTCGCGGCCCCAGCGCCGCAAGCGTCGCAGCGCCAGCTTGATGGCCCGGGTACCCAATTCGACATCGCCGTCGAGATCACGGAACTCGCGCTTATCCCAGACCTTGACGGCACTGCGATGGCGCGACCTGTCCTGGCCGATGCGGATGCCTTCGGGATTGTAGCCATAGGCGCCGAAAGGCGAGGTGCCGTTGGTGCCGATCCATTTATTGCCGCCCTGATGCCGTTCCCGCTGCTCGGCCAGGCGTTGCCGCAGCGTTTCCATCAGCTTGTCCCAGCCGCCGAGCGATTGCACCGCCGCCTGCTCTTCCGGCGTCAGATAACGCTCGGCCAATTTGCGCAGCCATTCCTCGGGGATATCGGCCAGGATCTCGCCGCCGATACTGCCGATGCCCTTGAAATAGACGGCGAAGATGCGGTCGAAGCGGTCGATCTGGCGCTCGTCCTTGATCAGCGATGCCCGCGCCAGATAGTAGAAGTCCTCGACGCTCAGCGCCACCACGCCGGCCTGCAAGGCGCCCATCAGCGTCAGATATTCGGTCAGTGAGACCGGCACGCCTTCATGACGAAGCGCGGTGATGAAACCGGCGAACATCGGGTGGCGCCTGCCTTCCCTATTGGCCGCGCCGCGCCATGAAGGCGACGCGCTCGAAGAGATGCAGATCCTGCTCGTTCTTGAGCAGGGCGCCGTACAGAGGCGGTACCACGACCTTCGGGTCCGTCGATTTCAGGACTTCGGGCGGGATATCCTCGACCATCAGCAATTTCAGCCAGTCGAGCAACTCCGAGGTGGCCGGCTTCTTCTTCAGCCCGGGCACCTCGCGGATCTCGTAGAACAAGGTCAGCGCCTCGCGCACGAGATTGGCTTTGATGTCGGGATAGTGGCTGGCGACGATCCGCTCCATCGTCTGGCGATCGGGGAAGCGGATATAATGGAAGAAGCAGCGGCGCAGAAAGGCGTCCGGCAATTCCTTTTCATTGTTCGAGGTGATGATGACGATGGGGCGATGGAGCGCCGTCACGGTCTCCTTCGTCTCATAGACGAAGAATTCCATGCGGTCGAGTTCCTGCAGCAGGTCATTGGGAAATTCGATATCGGCCTTGTCGATCTCGTCGATCAGCAGCACGACCGGTCTGTCGCTGGTAAAGGCTTCCCAGAGCTTGCCGCGGATAATGTAATTGCGGATATCGTGGACTTTCGCCTCGCCCAGCTGACCGTCGCGCAGCCGCGCCACCGCGTCATATTCATAGAGCCCCTGTGCCGCCTTGGTGGTGGACTTGATATGCCACTGGATCAGGTCATAGCCGAGGGCGCGCGCCACTTCGGTCGCCAGGACTGTCTTGCCGGTCCCCGGCTCGCCCTTGACCAGCAAGGGACGTCCCAGAGCGATGCTGGCATTGACGGCGACTTCCAGATCGCGCGTTGCAATATAGCTGTCGGTGCCAGTGAAGCCTTGCGTGAAGCCTTTGATGTCGGACATGGACCTGGTTTCTCGATTTGTTTGCGCTGACGGCATGGGCCGGGCTGCAAACTAGCATCCGGCCCAGGATGGGGCAAAGATGCGGCAATGTGGCATGCGCATGGCTGATGTCCTCGCTGGGGCAATCGCTTGACTCTGGCCTCGCGGCGGCCATATCGATCCAGGCCATTTATAAATTCGCCCCATTTACAAATTCGCCAAAGAGATCAACATGCCGAAGCGACCGGTCACACAAAGACGGTACGGTTAAGATGCGGGTTGCCAAATACAAGATCGGGGATGTCGTGCGTCATCGGGTCTATCCCTTTCGCGGAGTGATTTTCGATGTCGATCCGATCTTCAATAATACCGAGGAATGGTGGCAATCGATCCCGGCCGAAGTGCGGCCGCATAAGGATCAGCCCTTCTATCATCTGCTCGCCGAAAACGATAAGAGCACCT
>Ga0255336_101330_pt1 | contig 18769 bp, 17 predicted proteins | sample MeOH1_35cm_T3_17_FD_189102 | JGI IMG/M metagenome (GOLD analysis project Ga0255336, IMG submission 189102) | Sandy soil microbial communities from University of British Columbia, Vancouver, Canada - MeOH1_35cm_T3_179 | ecosystem: Engineered > Artificial ecosystem > Sand microcosm > Unclassified ...
TTGACAAGCTCTCGATCGATCCACGCACCTTCATCTGGTTTAAGTTTTTTTATCATTTCATAGCATAGGTATCCTTATTAAATATAAGTTAACAGAATTCACGATCGAGATGTGGGTAATTGCAAGATACGCGAGACGGATACCATGGTGGTCGACACCGCGACGCCAATCGCCGTAATCGTCGGCGAGTGCAAGAAGACACCCAAGGGGTCGTTCAAGAGCAAGGTCCACGATCTGTCTATGAGCGGCCAGATCAATCTCTTTGACCATCATTGAACGCCGCGTGCCGGCCGCCTCCCAGAGACCTGACCTGTAAGTCTTTTGCGCGCGGCGACCTGCTCTCAAGCTTGCGCCGCCGTCCAGCACCCGCAAGCAGGCAATTCTTTTCACGTTCGGTCCGCCCCGCACGCTCGAATCACACCGTGCTACTCGGCTAGAAGGGGCTGCGCATGCCGCCCACCGAGTTCGCGAGGGAGATCATCCGCGCTCAGCCGAGATTACAGATCAACCGTGTTCGTGCGGCCACGACTCGGCACGCACTACTTGCGAACATATTTCGCCAAGTTTGCCCGCTCAGACGGCGTTGACCGCTTGGTGCCATCGCGGCTCCCACTATGACAAGTCTGTGAATCTGGCGTGATGCTGCAGAAAGACCTTGCTTACAGTTCAGCCTCGTCTATACGTAAACGAGTGCCGGTGTGATTCGTGCAGCTGCGTATGCCCCGCAAGAACAACGCGATCAGGCGCGGGAAGCTCGGGCGGGTTGCGCGTGAAAGCCGCGGCACTCGTGTGGTGCGGCGCAACGAAATCAGGGTCCTACGGCGTTTGGCTCAGTAAGACAGGACGGGGAGACAGGCACGAGCCGGAAAGGCTGTTCGGATGGGCGCCCGCTGTCCGTCCGCATTGCTTGAATCCTGAAGTCATCCCATTGGACCTTGGTCCAATGGCCCCCCAGCGGACCCTTAGCTACAGTACTTTTAGGTGCAGACAACGGGAAATCGCCCCAAAGACGCGGCAATGGCCCTCGGCCTTCCGTCATCGCTCGCTGATCGTCCGGCGATTATTGTTCGCCGCTCACACTAGATGATGATCTGGATACCGATGGTTATCGCGGCATCCTTTCGTCGCGCGCATTCGCCGATGAGGTCACATGGACACTTTAGCAGCGAAGAAACGCATCTTAATTCTGGGCGGCGGATTGGGGGGTGCCTATACGGCGTTGCGTCTCCAGAGGCGGCTCGCGGGCGCGCCGGACGTCGAAGTCATGCTGGCTGCGCGCGAAAATTACTTTCTATTCACGCCCATGCTCCACGAAGTTGCCGGGAGCGACGTAAGCGTCACCGATATTGTGCAGCCGCTGCGGAAAATGTTGAGGCGCACCCGTTTCGCGATCGCCGAGAGCGAGGAGATTGACCTCGCTCAGCAGCAGGTGCGCATCCCGCACAGCGGTCTGGGAGGCACCTACGATATAGGATACGACCAGCTGGTGCTGGCGGTCGGCGCGGTGACGAACGTCTATCGAACGCCCGGCCCAGAAGAGCATGCTCTGACGATGAAGACGCTGGGCGATGCCATCCCCGTGCGAAACCGCGTCATCGATGCCCTGGAGCTCGCGGACAACCAGGGCCAGGAAACGGAGCGCAAGACGACGTTGACTGTCGTGGTGGCGGGCGGCGGTTTCGCTGGCGTCGAAACCGTGGATGCCGTGAACGATCTGCTGCGCGAGTCGATGAAGTTCTATCCCAAGCATGGACGACGCACTGTCGTGGCGGAGATTTCTGGCGTGCGGTTCTCAGGAATAGTCGCCTGGTGGCTACGGCGTGCCTACTATCTGAGCGCACTTCCCGGCCTGCAAAAGAAGGTTCGGGTCGCACTGGACTGGACGCTCGATCTGATGTTTTCGAAGGATCTCGTCCAGTTGCCGACAGTGCGGCCCCTACCTTGTCGAAGGTCGAGGAGTCCGTGCCTCCTCAGCGCATATGAACACCGACCGCCCGTCCGTGAAGCGCACGGAGCGCGAAACGAGAAGAGACACAGCAGAAACGCTCGTGCGTCCGCAGCGGACGTCGTGTACAGGCATGCGGGGGTGACGTGGGCTGCATATTGCGTACTCGGCCGGCTTTGCCGCGTACATAGAGGAGTACTGCATGGACCTAGATCCCGTTTTTCTATCGCGGCTGCAATTCGCCTGGGTGGTTGCATTCCATATTGTTCTGCCGGCCTTCACCGTCGGGCTTGCCTCTTTTATCGCCGTGCTCGAGGGGCTGCATTTGAAGACCAAGGACTCGGCCTATCTCCAGATCTCGATGTTCTGGATCAAGATCTTCGCGATCTCGTTCGGCATGGGCGTGGTTTCGGGCCTCGTCATGCCGTTCCAGTTCGGCACAAACTGGAGCCGATTCTCCGATGCGACGTCAAATGTGACCGCGCCACTGCTTGGGTACGAAGGACTCACGGCATTTTTCCTTGAGGCTGGATTTCTCGGCGTGCTGCTGTTCGGGCGCCAGCGCGTGCCGCAGAGCGTTCATTTCTTCGCGGCGCTGATGGTGGCCACTGGGACCTTGATCTCGACGTTCTGGATTCTTGCGGTGAACAGCTGGATGCAGACGCCCCAGGGCTTCGTGCTCATAGACGGCCGCTTTTTCCCCGACGACTGGTTCAAGATCATCTTCAATCCATCGTTCCCGTACCGGATCGCGCATACCGTCATCGCCTTTTATGTGACCACGGGTTTTGTCGTGATGGGCGTAGGCGCCTACACGATCCTGCGGGGCGCGTATGTTGCCGAAGGCCGTCGCATGGTGTCCATGGCCCTCGGGCTGCTCACGGTGCTGGTACCCCTGCAGCTCATCGTGGGCGACCAGCACGGCCAGAACACGCGCAGGTACCAGCCGGCCAAGCTAGCGGCTATCGAGGCACTGTGGGAATCCAAATCGCCGATGCCGCTGACGCTGTTCGCGATTCCCGACGAGAAAGGCGAACGCAACATGTTCGCCATTGAGGTCCCTTATCTCGGCAGCATCATTCTGACGCATAGCCTCCGTGGCACCGTCCGCGGGCTGAAGGACTTTCCGGCGGCAGACCGGCCTCCAGTCGCACCTCCTTTCTTCGCGTTCCGCATCATGGTCGGAATGGGCATGTTGATGCTCATGACCGTAGCCCTCGGCTGGCTCTTGCGCTGGCGCGGCCGACTGTTCACGGCGCCATGGTACCTTCGTATATGCCAGATCATGGCGCCGGCAGGCTTCATTGCGGTGTTGGCGGGCTGGACCATTACGGAAGTCGGGCGGCAGCCGTGGACCGTGTACGGGCTACTCCGTACGTCCGAATCCGTATCGCCTTCGCTGACGGGTTCGGATGTGCTGCTCACACTCATCGGCTACATGCTCGTCTATCTGATCGTGTATCCGACCGGAATTCTGCTGATGGCGCGCCTGGTGCGCGCTGGGCCGACTGCGATGTCGACCGCGGCCGCACCGATCGAAAGCGGCCTCCCCGCTCAGCCCATCCTCGCCTTACCCGCTGAGCCGAAACAAGAAAGGAGCGCGCCATGAGCCTGCCTGCAGTCGATCTCGTAGGCATCTGGGCTGCCGTGCTCGCGCTTGCCTTGTTCATGTACGTGCTGCTAGACGGCTTCGACCTGGGCGTCGGCATCCTGTACATTTTCGCGCCGGATTCCGCATCGCGCAGTTTGTTGATCCACTCGATAGCGCCCGTCTGGGATGGCAACGAAACGTGGCTTGTCCTGGGCGGCATCGCGCTGTTCGCCGCGTTTCCGCTGGCCTTCGCGATCATCGCTCCCGCAGTGTACTTTCCGATTTCCGTCATGCTGCTCGGGCTCATATTCCGAGGCGTTTCGTTCGAGTTCCGTTTCAAGGACGCCTCGCGCAGTGGCTACTGGAACTACGGCTTCTTTGGCGGTTCAGTGATCGCGACGTTCGCGCAGGGCATGGTACTCGGTGCATTCGTGCAAGGCTTCCAGGTTGAAGGGCGCCATTTCAGCGGCAGTTCGTTCGATTTTTTTACCCCGTTCACCATTTTTACCGGCATTGCACTAATTGCGGGTTACGCATTGCTCGGCGCCGGCTGGCTGATCCTCAAGACCGAAGGGCCGCTGCAGCAATGGGCGCGCGGGCTGGCAAAGCGAATCTTCTGGCTGTTCATGGCCGCGATCGTGCTTGTGAGCGTGCTGACAGCGCAGATGCAGCCGGCCGTCGCGGCACGCTGGTTCTCGTGGCCGAACATGCTCTATCTCTCGCCGGCGCCGGTCGCCACGATGGCGCTTGCGGTGTGGGCATGGCGCTCGATCAAGGGGCCCTCCGAGTTCGGCACTTTCGGCGCCACGGTGGGTCTATTTCTCGTGTCCTACATCGGGCTTGCCATCAGCATGTGGCCCAATATAGTGCCGCCTTCAGTCAGCCTTTGGGATGCCGCGGCCTCGCCCAAGTCCCAGGCATTCCTGCTCGTCGGCGTCCTCTTTTTGCTACCTATCATCCTGATCTACAGCGGATGGTCCTATTTCGTCTTCCGGGGGAAGGTCCGCGCAGAGACCCACGATTGAAGTCGTCGTGTGCGATGTGAGGAGCAATTGAAATGAAACACCTGAGCCTGCGACCAATCGCTCTGCCGCGGTCACCGCTTTGCCCTCAAGCGACAACCCGATGCCTCGCCCTACCGCGAGGAGCTCGGCGTACTCTTTGCCGCCTCGCACCGTCTTAGCGAAGTCACCCAGAATCGGTCAACAGCGTCAAAAGCGGCCAACGTCAAACGCTGCGGTGAGCTGCGCCGCCAAGATGACAATGCCGTTGGGCGCCCGTGCCTCATCGCCGGTCAAGACCCTGTTGGTTGCTGATGCAACGACGTGGCTACTTCTAGCCTCGAAGCCGCGTGATTTTCTGACCTTGCATTCCAAGGCCGGCCATCAATCCCGGCTGCCTAAAGATGGCGCCGCGCGTACAAACGTGCCCGCTTTTTTTGCCAGCTATTGGACCAAGGTCCAATAGCCTTTGAACGCTAAAAGCACTAATAATCTTCTCAACCGTAGCGAACAACAAGTGGTCTTCGCCTTGGTGACGAAGGCTTTAAATTGGAAAACGCGGCCTCAGCCTATCCGGAAGCGCTCTACCAAGCGATTCGGCATCTGGCAGGAAATTGACCATCGACTTTGTACGGCAGTTGGACCCAGTGGTGACGGAAGCTGTCGTCGCTGCGGGTTGACGGATGCCAGAGCCACGGGCACAACCAGCAGACGAAACGGCAAATCGGTCGCGAACGACTTATGGGACTTTGAGCCATGCAACGAATTGTTCGGTACTGGATCGGCTTGGCGATGCTCTCGCTCGTATTTGCAGTAGAGGCGCAACAGCCCATCATTTATCCCGCTCGCGGCCAGAGTTGGGAGCGCCAGCAAACAGATACCGCGGAATGCCACTCGTGGGCGCAACAGACCACCGGGGTCAATCCTGTCGCGCTCGCAGAGCAGATGGCCAACAGTCCGCCCCCGCAGCAGCAGGGCGGACGGCTGTTCCGCGGCGCCGCGGGCGGCGCGTTGTTCGGAACGCTGATCGGCGGTGCGACTGGCGGTCACTGGGGCGAGGGAGCGGGAATCGGCGCGCTCGTCGGCACGATGGGTAGCGGCATGCGGATGCGGCGCGAACAGCAGCAAGCGGCCACGCAGCAGCAAGGCATGCAGCAGCAAGCGTCGAGTCAGCTTTCGACGTACAACCGCGCGGTGGGAGCATGCATGACCGGCCGTGGCTACACCGTCGAGTAGATAACGGGTCAACGCACCCGCGCGCCGGTCACCCGGTCCATTGCCCGATTGTTCGCTCACTGATTCACGACAGGCAGGAGGAGCAACCATGCTGAAGACACTGCGGGTAACCGCCCTCGCGATCCTTGTTTGCTCCGCACCTTCGTGGGCGCTCGGCGCAGACTTCGACGGAAGCAAACCGCTCTTATGCGCCACCATCGACGCGCACTTCTGCGAGGTTGGCGAGGTTTGCTATCGGACGCTGCCGGGAGTACTCGGTGCACCGCAATTCATACGTATCAATTTCGCGAAGAAAATCGTTGTGGGGCCGCAGCGTACCACCGAGATTCGCTTTATGGAATCAGGCGAAGGACAACTGCTCCTTCAAGGCACGGAATTGGGCTACGCCTGGGGCATTGCTTTGGACACGAAGACCGGCGCCATGTCGACAACGCTTGTCAGCCACGAAAACGTGTCTGTGCTGTTCGGCGCGTGCACGCCGTCCTAGTTTATTCGTGGGGACGGGTTCAGCACTGTCTGGTTGAGCAAATGCGAAATAGGGCTGCGACGCCGAAGCAACGCTCTACCGTCCCATCGCGATCGTCCTGGTCCCGGCCCCGCGTCGCCCGGGTGCTCTGCTTGCCGGGTCTCGCTGTTGCGACGGCAATACCCACGGGCTCGCTTCACGCAATATACCATCGTTGCGCTGAGTCCATATCCGGCGTGCTCCAATATGAACAGTGAAGACATCCGCGAGCAACGGAACGGTCTAGTAATGCTGGCAATCGTTTCTCTGATCGTTGGCGGAGCCTCTGGGTTGCTGGGAACGCTCTTTCGGTTTTCGCTCGAGCGCGCGGACGAATTGCGCGATGTGTTCATTACCTGGGCGCGCTCCGAGCACGCCATCGGCCTGGTCATTGTGCTGCTAGCCGCATCGGCGTCGACTGCGCTCGCGGCGTGGCTTGTCGGGCGTTTCGCGCCAGAAGCGAGCGGCAGCGGCATTCCGCAGGTTGAGGCCCTACTAAACAGTGACCTTCCGCCCGCGCGGCTGTCCCTTATTCCGGTGAAGTTCGTCGGCGGGGTGCTCGCCATCGGCGCTGGACTCGCGCTTGGACGTGAGGGTCCCACCGTTCATATGGGAGCGTCTATCGCGCATGTGCTCGGGAAGAGCTTTCGCCGCAACTCGCACGACTGCATGGTCTTGATGGCAGCAGGCGCCGGAGCCGGACTTGCCACGGCATTCGATGCGCCCATAGCCGGCGCTGTATTCGTCCTAGAAGAACTGACGCGGCGATTCGAGACCCGCACGGCCGTCGCGGCGCTCGGCGCGTCCGCCAGCGCAATCGCAGTGGTTCGCCTGATGCATGGCGGCGGCGCAGAATTCCAACTAGCTGCGCAACCGTTCCCAGGATTCGGCACGCTTCCAGCACACCTCCTGCTGGGCATGGTCGCAGGGCTGCTGGGTACCGCCTATTGCCGCGCGATACTCTGGGTGCTCGTCGTGTCCGACCGACTCGCGGGCTGGCCGACGACAGCGCGTGCCGCGGTTGTCGGCGCCGCGGTCGGAATGCTCGCGTGGTACGCACCGGACATGGTGGGCGGCGGGGATTCAATCACACAGCGAGCGCTTGCGAACACGGGCGCGTTTTCCGCCATCGCGCTCTTGTTCCTAGTCCGCTTCGGTCTCGGCGCCGTGTCATACGCAGCGGGTACGCCGGGTGGTCTGTTTGCGCCGATGCTCGTGCTCGGCGCGCAAACGGGCCTTGTCTTCGGCAGGATCTGCCTTTACTGGTTCCCGAGCATCGCCGCTTATCCCAGCGCGTTTGCCGCTGTGGCCATGGCAGCCTTCTTCACGGCGGTGGTGCGCGCGCCGATAACAGGCATCGTTCTGGTGACGGAGATGACGGGCAGTTTCACCTTGCTTTTGCCGATGCTGGCGGCGTGCTTCACGGCGATGATTGTCCCAATCATACTGGGCTGCCCGCCGATTTATGATTCGCTCGCTCGCCGTCTACCGAACAGTGGCCGGAGTACAGAGCAATCAAGGTCCTGAAAACTAGATATGCTGGTGGCAACCAACCCGCGCTAAGACACGGCTAGGTGGATGCGGACTAATAGGTTTCGCCACGGAGTTGAACCGACATACCGCTCCTCGACCTAAAACTAAGTGGCAAAATCGTCGAGCACGCGGGTCAAGCGGGTGCCAGCCAGATACGGATTCCTCAGCGTTATTTTCAAGATGCTTACGCCCTCAAACAGGCGATTCGCGTCGTAATGGACCGGATTTTCCAAGCGGCCGGGAAGGTGAAGGAAATAGCTCCGCAGCGAAAATTGTTTCGGCCAACCGTGTTGCCTCACGAAAGTCCGTTACTCCGTCGGCGTCGGGAAGTATCCGTATTACCCGTCCCCTCGCACGATTCGATCACACGCCATCATATTTGCTTCGAATGTCCGTCGCCTCCCCGACCCATACCGACCGACCACACTTACTCGAAGCGGCTGTTCAAACTTAGGACGTTTGACTCCGTGATACAACGTTCCGCCGCACACCAACTCGCCCGTCAGCAAGGATTGCTCTCCACTCGTGATGGCAACCTTAGACAATGCCTCGGCTCCGTCACGTCCGCATTCAATCATGGCGCCGTTGATGTTGGTCGGGGTGATCGATTCGCAGGTCTCGCGAGAGGCACTGGAGCCAAACTCCAGTGTTCGTCTGAAACCCGACGAACAGTGCAGTGCGGCGGCCGTGGATGTCCCACCGTCTACGTTCGTTCCTTCTCTCGGCCGAAGACCGCTTCTCACCCGCTCGCGAGAAAATTCTGGGCATCGAGCTTCCCAAAGATTTCGATCAGGCCCGCAACGACACCCGTCCATCCCGTTTGATGACTGGCGCCGATGCCGGCGCCATTGTCGCCATGAAAGTACTCGTAGAACAGCAAACTATCCCGCCAGTAGGGATCCTTCTGGAATTTTTCGGATTCCCCGAACACCGGCCGCTGGCCGGACTCATTGCGCAGAAAGATCCGCGTCAGGCGATCGGCAATTTCGCGGGCGACCTCGAACAGGTTCATCAAGTTGCCTGAGCCCGTCGGGCACTCGATCTTGAAGCTGTCGCCGTAATACGCAAAGTAGTGCATCAAAGCACGAATGATCAGTGCATTGACCGGCATCCATATCGGCCCCCGCCAGTTGGAGTTGCCGCCAAACATGCCCGTATCCGACTCTGCCGGTAGGTAACCCACTCGGTATTCCCGATCCTGCACCGAAAAAACATAAGGGTTCTCGGCGTGACAGCGGGACAGCGACCGGATCCCATGGGGACTGAGGAACTCGCTCTCGTCGAGCATTCGTGTCAGGATTCGGCGCAGCCGAGTCTCATTAACGAGAGCGATCATGCCGCGTTCCGCCACACCATAGTGGCCTGGCCCGGTAGCATGCATGGACTCGCCCAGCTCCGGCATGCGCCGCAGGCGCTCACGCATTTGGGCCGTCAGTCTGGGAGACTGATCCCGCTGCCACTGCTCGACGACCGTCGCGGCGCACAGCGGCAGCAAACCTACCATCGAGCGGACCTTGAGCCGCGTCGCGCTTCCGTCGGGGAGGCGCAGGACATCATAGTAGAAGCCATCCTCCTCGTCCCACATGCCATCTACACCCACCGCATTCATGCTGCGGGCAATGAGCATGAACTCGATGCCGAAGCTCGTCGCCAGATCCTCATAGGTCGGGTCGTGCCCTGCAAGCTCGAAGGCGATCTCGAGCATGTTCTCGCAGAACAGGGCCATCCACGCAGTCCCGTCCGCCTGCTCCAGATAGCCGCCAGTCGGCAACGGCGCACTGCGGTCAAAGACACCGATATTGTCCAGACCGAGGAACCCTCCTTCGAAGACGTTCTTGCCGAAGCGGTCCTTGCGGTTCACCCACCAGCCGAAATTCGCCGAGAGCTTGCCAAAGACCCGCTTCAGGAAATCGACATCGGTGCTGCCCCGCAAGGTCTGCTCCATCCGGTAGAGAAAGATCGCGGCCCAGGCCTGTACCGGCGGGTTGACATCGCTGAAGTTCCACTCGTAGGCCGGGATCTGTCCGGTCGGATGCAGGTAAGCCTGGTCGAGCAGGAGCACAAGTTGCTGCTTGGCGAAATCGATGTCGACGGTCGAAAGGGCAAGGGTGTGAAAGGCCAGGTCCCACGCGGCAAACCAGGGGTATTCCCACTTGTCCGGCATCGAGATGACATGATCGCTGATCATGTGGAACCACTCGCGGTTGCGAACCTGGCGGATCGACGGTCGCATTGGATCGGCGCCATGTTCCTCGAGCCATTTGTCGACATCGAAGAAAAAATACTGTTTGCTCCACAGCATCCCGGCCAGCGCCTGCCGCATCACATTGGCCGCATCTTCGCCAACACGGGCAGGTGTGATCGCCCGGTAGAATTCGTCGGCTTCGCGCCGGCGCTGCTCGATCGTTTGATCAAAATTGCCGAAGGGATCGTCCGGCGCAGAGTTGCCGAGCCGAAGCCGGATCACTGATGTCATCCCCGCGGGCACATCGAGCTGATAGTGCGCTGCCGCTTTGGTCCCGGTCCGGTTCGGATTGACGGTTTCCTGCCTGCCCGCCACGATGTAGTCGTTGATCCCGTCCTTCGCATAGGGGCTAGTGTTGGGGGTGCCGAAGACCCTCTCATTGTTGGTCTCGTTTTCGGTGAACAAAAGTTGCGGATTCCCATCGCACTGCAGGAAATAGCCATCGAGATCGACGTGCGACGCGGCAATAGTCGCGATCCCCTCCTTGCCTGTCACCTCCCGCAAGGAGGGTTTCGGCTGCTCTGGCCACCATGTCCAGCTGTTGCGGAACCACAGGGTTGGCAGCACATGCAGCGTAGCGGCCTCCGGTCCCCGATTGCACAAGGTGATTTGGATCAAGGTGTCGTTGGGCGTGGCTTTTGCGTACTCTACAAACACGTCGAAGTATCGGTTTTCGCTGAATATACCGGTGTCGAGCAGCTCGTATTCCCAATCATTCCGGCCACGCCGCCTGTTAGTATCGATGAGGTCGTTGTACGGGTATGCGTTCTGCGGATACTTGTACAAATACTTCATCAATGAGTGGGTCGGTGTGCTGTCGAGGTAAAAATAGTATTCCTTGACGTCTTCGCCATGATTGCCCTCAGCATTGGTCAGGCCGAAGAGACGCTCTTTCAGTATCGGGTCCTTGCCGTTCCACAGGGTTAGTGCAAAGCATAATCGCTGTTTGTCGTCGCTGAAACCGGCCAGTCCATCCTCACCCCAGTGATAAGCCCGTGACCGGGCTTGATCGTGAGTGAAGTAGTTCCATGCATCTCCGTTCTCGCTATAGTCCTCGCGAACTGTGCCCCATTGGCGTTCGCTGAGATAGGGTCCCCATTGTTTCCACGGCACGCCCTTCTCTCGTGCTTCGTCCAGACGCAGTTCTTCCGTTGTCCTGGCGCCTTCAGTGCTCGAATTCTTGGCCATAATTATCTCGTCGGATGAGGCTCACGAACTGACAATCGCTGTTGAGAAGTGTAAAAGAGCGTCGTAGATACGGCTATTGGACCTTAGTCCTATCGCCCACGTAAAACGATCTGTCCTCCCGTCTCAAACAGAAAGCGCCTGGCGAGCACCACGGCACCCAAAAACACCAGCGCCGATCCGCGCGTACTGACAAGGCTTCAAAACGCTGTCGCTGTGACCGGTTGACCGGGCCGGGATGGTGTTCAGCTAAATCGGACGTTGAGAGAGCGCCTTCACCGGCTTGATGCGATATTGCTGTGCGTGCGGTAACGCTTGGCCTACTCTCCCGGTTTTCATACCCACGTTCCAAGGGCGAGGCACTTGTCTGTCACCTCAGAGCGATGGACCGCTCGTGCGAAACGGGTCCGTCGACCAACAGCGACTCGCCCCCCACGGTCCGCTTTCCGAACCGGCTCAGACCTGTTCAGTCCGCGGCGCACGGGTGGACTCCATCACAATCAGCAAGTCGCCTTCTTCAATTGTGCGCGGCGCGTCCTCATAGAACGAGAACATACGGCCGTCGTGGACCAGCCCGATGATGAGCATACCTGTAACCGCATTCGTCGCTCGACCCACTTCCCGCGGCGCGGCGGGCCGCTCCAGTAGCGTGACGCGTCCACGCGCCGAGAGCAAGTCGTTGACGAACGGAACGATATACCGGCTTTCCACCGCATCGGCCAGTAGCAGTCCGCCGATCTTGGTCGACGACACAATCACGTCCGCACCTGCCTGCCGCAATTGCCGTTGGAACACATGCTCCTGAATCCGCACGACAATTTTTGTTTCCGGCGCGATGCTGCGGATGCTTAGCGTGAGCAGTATCGCGGTCGGGTCATCGGAAACCGCGACTATGACGGCCTTCGCAGAACGAATCCCCGCTTGTTGCAAGATGTCTTCGCGCGACGGGTCGCCAAGCAAGCCGACAACACCCAGCGCCGTCGCCGATTCAAGCGCCGGTTGCTGCCGGTCAATCACAATGATCGAATCGGGATCCAAGCCGCTTTCAAGTAGCTCGCGAACGGCGACCGAGCCGCTGAGTCCAAGGCCGCACACAATGACGTGGCCTTGCAACCGCTTTTTCAGGCGTTTCATGCGAAGCTCCTCGAGCACGCGTTGAATGACGAATTGATACGCTGTGCCCAGAAAGACAAACCAGATAGTGATACGTATCGGCATGACGAGGAACGTGACGATAAGGCGCGCGCGGGCTGTCACGGGCACTATGTCGCCATAGCCAACTGTCGCGACAGTGACCATTGTGAAATACATCAGGTCGATTACGCCGAGCGTCGGCTTGGTCGCATCGCGCAGCCCTTCGCGATCGATATACACCACGACAAAGGCAAGCACGCATAATCCGATCACAAGGTAAAAGCGAAGCAACAGGACGCGTCGCGGGGAAGCCGTGGGCCGCATGAACAACGTGCGTGCACGCGGCGCATGCCATGGTGAGCGCGTTCGACGCGGCAAATGGAATCGACTCGATCTTCCGCGCTTCAGGCCCACGCGCGTCTCCTGAAAAAGGACATACAATTCTATGACACTTGGACTCGCGCCCGATAGACCCGGCACATCCGAAGCGGAGCAGATTCTGAACGCATGGGCACCTATACCGCAGGTCCAAGAGCCGGCTGAAAAATACGCAAATAGATCGCCGTAGTGAAAAGTAAACTGTCGACCTTGCGACAATAATGATGTCAACTCGCACGCACGTCATTCGTCTGTTGCGGTCTAGCCTTGCGAAATAAGGGTCTGCCGAATGCGAAATAAAGGTGTCACCGCCCGTGCGGAGCGAACAAATATGTCACTCGCACAGGCGGAATGCTAGTTCGCGCGCTCTTCGCCGCGAAAGACGGCAGTCGGGCCATCTTCGGACGTTGGCCCAGACTTTCACGCGGACGTTCGAACGTCCGCTTCGATTTTAAGGACACCGGATCTTCTTGCGCGGGGAGATGTCAGTCGCGTCGGCCGCAGCGTACTTTCGATCTGCGCCGGCCGTAGCATTTGTTAATGTCCGATCTCAAAGACGCACCGATAGACTCTGCGGTGCTGAGAGGAAGTGGCTGCAACTGCGCAGCGTAGCTTCGGCTATCGCCTCCATGAATGCGTCTAGCCGTGCTCCCCGATTCTTCGCACAGAGCGCCCATTCGTTCGCGGTCTTGCGATAGGTGGTCAGACGCTCGGCGTTCCAACCCTTGTCGGGCCAGCGATCGGCTAGGAGTCCAGAGATGAAATCTGGTCTATGGCTAGATCAGAAAACCGGCGATAGTGATGAATTTCTTTGCGCGCACGTAACTCCTGGTCGAACTCCTTCGAAAAGCTCTTGATGAACGTACCGAAGTCCAACCGGTTCCGAGGCGAAGCCGCAGCGATTGCGTAGGAGTATTTCTTAAGCCGCTCCTTGCACTGGTAGATGCAGCCGAAGAACATTTCACACACATTGCTGAGATGTTCATGGCGGCTCACGGGTAGCCCGCGAAATGGGTTCCGTCGAAATGGCTACCGTCGAAAGTAACACTCGCATGATTTTACCGATAACACGTTGTCCATCAGCTCCAGATACAGTGTCACCACATCGTGCTGCCGAGCGATTTCGATCGGGAACTCGAACATTTCCGGCGTCCTATCCGGGCTCAGGCCCAGATCGTCGGAATCCATTGCACGATGCATCCGAGTTTTTTTGAAATTCTCGCCAGCCTGGATAAGCATCCAGTGGATGTGCGAAAGCGCTCGTTGCCGGATGCTTTGATGGCGCTCGCACATGCGGGTCCAAAGTATTTCAACCTCACCGCCAGATCAACAAAGACTCCCAACCTGACAGCACGCTATTCGCGCAGGCACACGCGGCGCAACCTAATTTCATGAGAGCCATAAAGATCATGCAAGACGCACATGTGCTGTTGCCCGACGCGCTGGTAGTGCTCGCGATCGTGATCGCCTCCCGGTTGGGAGACTTCTGCTCCGAAGCAACGAACTGGCGTCTTACTTACCTCGTCGCACTCCTGTCGTCGGCCGCGGCGGGCGTGTGGTTTGCGATCCAATCATTCGATTCGCATCAGTACTATTTCTTCTCGCGGATGATCGTGATCGATTCATTCGCGAGCGTGATGAAGGCGGTCGTGTCGCTTGGCTTTGCTGTCTCGCTCGTCTATTCGCGTAGATATCTCGAAGATCGCGACCTGTTCCGCGATCACGTGTTCCTGCTCGGCATGTTCTCGCTGCTCGGCCAGCTGATCATGATTTCGGGCAACCACTTCCTGATTCTGTACCTCGGTCTTGAGCTGATGTCGCTGTCGCTGTACGCAATGATTGCGTTGCGCCACGACGTCGCCCAATCGAGTGAAGCGGCGATGAAGTACTACGTGCTTGGCGCGTTGGCTACGGGTTTCCTGCTGTACGGCATCTCGATGCTCTACGGCGCGACGGGCTCGCTCGAACTGAACGAGGTACTGAAGGCGGTGGCTTCGGGCCGCATCAACGATGCCGTGCTGCTGTTTGGCGTGATTTTATCGTCGCAGGAGTTGCATTCAAGATGGGCGCGGCGCCGTTCCATATGTGGGTGCCGGACGTCTATCAGGGCGCGCCGACCGCAATGACGCTCTTCGTCGGCGGCGGTCCGAAGGTCGCGGCGTTCGCGTGGGGCCTGCGCTTCCTCGTGATGGGTCTGCTGCCGCTCGCCGTTGACTGGCAGGAAATGCTCGTGATTCTCGCGGCGCTGTCGATGCTCGTCGGCAACATTACCGGTATCGTCCAGCCTAACGTCAAGCGGATGCTCGCGTACTCGGCCATTGCGAACATGGGGTTTGTGCTGCTGGGCCTGCTGGCGGGAGTGGTCGACGGCAAGGCCGGAGGCGCGGCCAGCGCGTACAGTTCGGCGATGTTCTACAGCATCGTGTATCTCGTTACGACGACAGGCGCGTTCGGCGTGATCATGCTGCTGGCGCGCCGCGATTTCGAAGCGGATACACTCGAGGACTTCAAGGGCCTGAATCAACGCAGCCCGGTCTTCGCGTTCGTGATGATGATGATGATGTTCTCGCTCGCCGGCATCCCGCCTACGGTCGGCTTCTACGCGAAGCTCGCGGTGCTCGAAGCGACTATGAATGCCGGTCTCACATGGCTCGCGGTGCTGGCCGTGATCACGTCGCTGGTCGGCGCGTTCTACTACCTGCGCATCGTCAAGCTGATGTACTTCGACGCGCCGCAGGACGCGACGCCGATCTCGGCCGGCGCCTGCAACCGCACGCTGCTTGCGCTGAACGGCGTGGCCGTGCTGGTGCTCGGCATCGTTCCGGGTCCGCTGATGACGGTCTGCCTGCAGGCTATCCAGCACACGCTGCCGCTGTAATGTCGGCAGCAGGCTGGTTTATCGTGCTGTTGGCGCTCGTCGGCGCCAACGTGCCGTTCCTGAATCAGCGGCTCTTCGCTGAAGTGAACCCCCTGCGCTGGACAGGAAGCCATGCTCGTCGGGTGCTAAGGAGAGCGCCAGAACTGGATTTCAGGGAAATTCTTCGGCAATCGTGGAAACTCGTAGAAGTTCGAAAGCATCCCGGCGTGCCAATAGCGCAGCACCGCGACACTTTTTTTCAGTCTTTTATTCGCCACCCTGGCTTCGATGTGCGCGGACCTCGATCGTGCGACGCGTTCCAGAAGCCCACATCCCGGTAGCGGAAAAGGTCACCGGCGCGCCGCATGGTTGATGACGTCAATTCGGGTCCTTTGCGCCGCGTTGCGTAAAAGTCGCACAGAAAGCCTGCTAGGACGCTCGGCGTAGATGAATTGTTGCGGGATTACAGGTCTTCGTTGCTCATGGCTGTTCCGCAACAGGTATTGAACAGGAAGTTGGCAATCGCAGGCACTGACCTACGTTTGGCAACGCAATCTTCGCACGGAAGACACCGCAGAAAATTGCTTCCCACATATTGATGGTCGGGATACGGTTGCATCAAGATGACTTCTGCGAGTGCGCGTATGACGCCCGGTGCGTGTAGGGCTTGCGTGAGATGTCATGTCGTTCACGAGAGGTATGTCGTCGAAACGGACCCTTGTGGCAGTTGCGCTGCACATCCTTCAGCCGGGCCTTGCGTTTCTTGATTTCCTCGAACTCGAGCAGGTCTTCTTCTGTAGGTTCTCGCCTGTCTTCCAGCGCAGCAGACGAAAATACGCCGGTCATGAGGGTCAGCGCGTTTCCCGATTCGGCGATTTGCCATGCGAACAACCCTGGCACAAGGATGAGCAGAACGCGAATACGCCGAGCGCCCGCGAGCGCCAGACAAGTCGCCGGCTTTTCCCTGAATCCGTCGTGAAGCGCGACCTTCCACTGGGCGGCGGACAGATCGAGCGACGCCACCTCTCTCGTCCCGGTTTCCAAATGGCTTGCTCCGTCGCGCACCGGCACCTCTCATCCGGTATCTGTGCATTCCTCAATCTTGCGCGTCAGACGGCGTTCATTGGCTAGGTTCGACCAGCATTGAAAATGGGTGTCAATGACTCCGCGCGTGCACTATCATCATTTGTAGAAGAAACGCTGCGCCCGACTGAACACAGCACTCGGCGCCAGCCAAGGCCTTCACGAGTTGATGCGCAGACAATGGACCGGGCATTGTGATCGGCAACGTGATTCGCGAGGGGACCGATGGCATCGCCGACTTCCTTAAACTGGAATCGGCGGCCGGTTTGCTGCTCGTGGCTGCAGCCGCCCTCGCGCTGATCTGCAGCAACTCCCCGCTTCGACACGCGTACGACGATCTGCTGAAAATCCCTGTGGAGATGCGCTTTGGATCGTTCGCCGTTGCGAAGCCGCTTCTACTTTGGATCAACGACGGCTTGATGGCCATCTTCTTCCTCCTGGTCGGACTGGAGGTCAAGCGCGAAGTGATTGAAGGTGAGCTGTCTACTCCTGCACAGATAGTGCTGCCTGTCGCGGCCGGGGTAGGTGGAATGGTGGTGCCTGCACTCATCTATTTCATCTTTAACCGGGGAAATGGCGCGGCCTTGAATGGCTGGGCGATTCCCACGGCCACTGACATTGCATTTGCGCTCGGCGTTCTTTCCCTGCTCGGCAAGCGGGTCCCGATGTCGCTCAAAATATTCCTGACCGCAGTCGCAATCGCCGACGACCTGGGCGCAATCGTCATCATTGCGCTGTTTTACACCGCCGAGCTTTCCCTCCCAATGCTATTTCTGGCAGCGGTGGCCATCGCCGTGCTGATCGCCTTGAATATGCAGAAAGTCACGCGCATCGCGCCTTACGTGATTGTCGGCGTGATCCTGTGGGTATTCGTTCTGAAGTCCGGCGTTCACGCAACGCTTGCAGGAGTTGCGATCGCTTTTGCCGTGCCATTGAAAGCGACGGACGGCCAGGGCCACGCTCCCCTGCACCAGCTTGAACACGGCCTCCACCCATGGGTGGCCTTCGGCGTTTTGCCGATCTTCGCTTTCGCCAATGCAGGCGTCTCGGTCGCTGGCGTTACGCTTACGGCGCTAGCCGAGCCGCTGCCGCTCGGCATCGCCGCAGGTCTCTTCGTGGGGAAACTCGTCGGCGTCGGCGGGGCGAGCGTCATGCTGATTCGGCTCGGCCTGGCCAAGCTTCCCGAGGGCGCCAGTTGGCTTCAACTGATCGGTGTTGCCGCGCTGTGTGGCGTCGGCTTCACCATGAGCCTGTTCATCGGCTCGCTCGCATTCGACGGCCCCGAATATTTCACGCCGCTCCGGTTGGGCGTGATCGCGGGCTCAATGCTATCGGGTGTTACCGGTTATCTGTTGCTCAGGTTCGCGTCGGCTCCTCCCAGGACAACCCCATCGCACGGGGCTAATTAAGCGACCCGTCAATGGGAGAAGAATATCGTGAGCCTCGACACGCTGGAAACGCTGATGGCCGCGGCCCTTGTTCTTCTGCTCGGGCGACAGATCCTTGCCCGGGCAGCGCTACTGCGAACTTACAGCATCCCCGAGCCGGTTGTCGGCGGACTACTGGTAGCGCTGCTGGTTTTTGGGTTACGCCGCAGTTTACAAATCGACGTGCGTTTCGACACGACGCTTCAAGCGCCGCTGATGCTCACGTTCTTCGCCACCATCGGTCTTAACGCCGATCTGGCAGGGTTGAAAGCTGGCGGGCGTTCGTTGATTGTGTTTCTCGGCGCCGTGGTCGGCTTGCTCGTGATGCAGAATGTGCTCGGCCTTGGCCTGGCCTGGGCGTTGGAACAAGAGCGCCTGCTCGGCCTGCTCGGGGCGTCTGTGACCCTCTCCGGCGGCCATGGCACCGGTGCAGCCTGGGCGAAGGTGTTCGCGGAGCGTCATGGGCTGGCATCGGCGACGGAGATTGCGATTGCCTGCGCCACGTTCGGGCTGATACTCGGGGGATTGATCGGCGGCCCGGTTGCGCGTTTTCTGATCACACGCTATAGCCTTGTCCCCAACCCGGAATCCGATGCCGCAGGCACGAGCGGTTTTGAGCAACCCAAGGCTGTTCGCCCGATCACGGCGA
>Ga0255336_101331_pt1 | contig 18746 bp, 17 predicted proteins | sample MeOH1_35cm_T3_17_FD_189102 | JGI IMG/M metagenome (GOLD analysis project Ga0255336, IMG submission 189102) | Sandy soil microbial communities from University of British Columbia, Vancouver, Canada - MeOH1_35cm_T3_179 | ecosystem: Engineered > Artificial ecosystem > Sand microcosm > Unclassified ...
AGTCGCCACAATCAAGCATTTTCCGCTGTCCGCTGTCCGCTGTCAGCTGTCAGCTGCCGCTGCAGGCCAAGCCTGGCAAGGGTTGGGGAGAGATTTTCAGTTTTCGGGGGATGGGCAAAAATAGCCATGTATGGCTACGGCTTGAGCGAGGCGCGCTGCGGGCAGGGGCTGCGCTGGTGTCCGCGTGACCAGTATGTGCTGTCGACGAAGGTTGGACGGCTCCTGAAGCCGCGCAAGCGCGCCGAGATCAACTTCGCGCCGTGGGTTGATGGACTGCCGTTCGAGCCGGTTTTCGACTACAGCTACGACGGCACGATGCGCTCGATCGAAGACAGTCTGCAGCGGCTGGCGCTGGAGCACATCGACATCGCGCTGATCCATGATATCGACGTCTTTACTCACGGCGAGCGTCAACCTGAGATGTTCGAGGCGGCGATGGCGGGCGCGTCGAAGGCCCTGCTGAAACTGCGTGACGAAGGGGTGGTGAAGGCGGTGGGGCTGGGTGTCAACGAGTGGCAGGTCGCCCACGAGGCGATTCGCCGGCAGGATTTCGACTGCCTGCTGCTGGCGGGGCGCTACACGCTGCTGGAGCAGGATGCGCTGGACGGCTTTCTGCCGCTTTGCGAAGAGAAACAGGTGTCGGTGATTCTCGGCGGCGGCTACAACAGCGGCATTCTCGCGACGGGCGCGGTGCCCGGTGCCAAATATAACTACGCGCCCGCGCCGGAAGCGATTCTGGAACGCGTGCGCAAGATGGAGCAGGTGTGCCGCGAGTTCTCGGTGCCGCTGAAGGCAGCGTCGCTGCAATTCGTGCTCGGTCATCCGGCTATTCCTACCAACATTCCGGGCGTGCGCACGGTTGCTCAACTGGAAGACAATCTTCGAACCTTCCGGGCTGAAATTCCAGCGGAATTCTGGGCGGAATTGAAACGCCGCGAGTTGATCCGCGAAGATGCGCCGACGCCGCAGTAGGGTTTGTATATGGAGTGCGCCTGGCCAATTTAGCGGAAACACGACATCTGAACGTTGGACTAACAGACAGGCAATTTGTTAATTTATATTATGTCAAATATTGGATTTAATCCCAGGACGCTCGATCCTCCTATCGTTCATTCGCTTAAACGAACCGCCAGCCTGTTCCGGGCTGGCCTTACTCATCCCCACGAATCAAGATTGGCGTTTCCCGCGCCCACCAGCGGGTTTGCCAGCCGGCTTACGTGACCCCGCAGTTGGCTTGCCGGCGGGCTTGCTACGTGGCTTTTGCACGCTGAATGGGCTACCGCCCACCAGGCTTGTGCCCTTACCCACAGCCACGGCGCATTGCGCCGCAAGCTTGGGTTGGTTTTCGCCACTTTGCGGGCGCGGTTTTTTGCTGAGCACCTGCATGTCGCGCGGCGCAGCGTGCGGCACTCTGGACTTCTTGGGTTTTTTGGGCTTCCTGATGATCTCGCCCGTCGCGCTAGTTTGCGGCACGCGGTGTTCTGCTTCAAAACCCGGTTCTTCTTCACGGCGCAGCGTTTGCCGGATCAGTGCTTCAATCGCGGCCAGTTGCGGCGCTTCATCGGCACACACAAGGGACACCGCCACGCCGCTGGCGCCCGCGCGGCCGGTACGGCCAATCCGGTGCACGTAGTCCTGCGCCACGATCGGCAGATCGACGTTGATCACCAGCGGCAGATCGTCGATATCCAGACCGCGCGCAGCCACATCGGTGGCTACCAGCATCTGTACTTCGCCCGTCTTGAAACGTTCCAGCGCACGCAAGCGCGCGGGTTGCGGTTTGTCGCCGTGGATGGTGTCGACCGCATAGCCCGCTTCATCCAGCATGGCCGCCAGGTAATCCACGCCATTGCGGGTTTTGACGAACACCAGCGCGTGCCGCCAGTTGTTCTCAGCCACGAGGTGCATGAAAAGGTCAGGCTTGTTCTTTTTATCCACCGTCACCACCCACTGCCTGATCTTGCTAGCCGTGGCATTGGGCGGGCTGACGCTGATATTGAGCGGGTCGCGCAAAATGCCCGCCGCCATCGCGCGGATATCATCGGTAAACGTGGCAGAGAACAGCAAGGTCTGGCGCTGAACGGGCAACGCAGCAAAGACGGCGTTGAGCTCGCGCGCAAAGCCCAGATCCAGCATGCGGTCGGCTTCATCCAGCACCAGCGTTTGCACCTGATCAAACTGCACGGCGTTCTGGCGATTGAGATCCAGCAAACGGCCCGGCGTAGCGACGAGCACATCCACGCCTTTGCGCAGCTTCATCATCTGCGGGTTGATACTCACGCCGCCATAGGCGGCCAGAAATCGTAAGTCGAGGCCTTTGCCGTAATCGATAAAGCTTTGCAGCACCTGTTCGGCCAGTTCACGCGTGGGCACCAGTACCAGAACACGCGCGCGGTTGCTGGACACCGCCGGGCCGTGTTGCACCAGCCGTTGCAACAGTGGCAGCGCAAAACCCGCCGTTTTGCCAGTGCCGGTCTGTGCCGCAGCCATGACGTCCTTGCCACTCAGCACAGCAGGAATCGCCTTGGCCTGCACCGGCGTAGGTGTCTGGTAATTGAGATCCTGCACGTTACGCAGCAAAAGATCGATCAGGCCAAGTGAGGCAAAGGACATTGGCGTATTCCGGGCTAAAGCCGCAATTCTAGCGGGTACTTTGTCACGCGAGTTGTAGAACCCATTGACTGCGCCAAAGCGGCGCTTCAAATGGAGTGGAAAAATACTGCGCCGTGTGAATCCTCACGAACCCCGGCGTGCGAGCGGACTGAACCCCGTGCCATACTTGCGGATCCTCCTGCCTCTATGTCAACGACCGTGATAACCGCCCTTCCCGCGTCCATCGGCTTTAACCTCAACCCGCTGAACCGCCGCTCCGACAAGCGGGACGACCACGCCTACCTCGAGCATCTGCGCAGCGACCCGGCCGCGCGGTTTCTTGTCTTCGACGGCGACGTCCCCTTGCTCAAGCGAGGCAGCGAGCACGACCCGTGGTTCGTCTCCAGCGAGACCGCAGCCTTCGGCCAACCTCTGCATAGCGTCTTCCTCGGGGAAGACACCGACGGCAGCGGACGGTTCGCGCTTGGCTTCGCGCTCGACCTTGCGCCAAAGGCCCCTTTGCCAGGCACCGGCCATGAGCGCATCGACCTGCGCTCGCTCGCGCAGCAGGGCCTCGTCGCTGCGGGAGCGCTCGGCATACTGGCCGAGGCGAAGTCGATGCTCGACTGGCATCGCCGCCACTCTTTCTGCGCGAACTGCGGCTCTGCAAGCCGCGTCGCGATGGCCGGCTGGCAACGCGCCTGCGATGTTTGCGGCGCACGCCATTTTCCCCGGGTGGATCCCGTCGTGATCATGCTGGTGATAGACGGTGAACGTTGTCTGCTCGGCCGCCAGCGCCAATTTGCCCCCGGCATGTATTCGGCGCTTGCCGGTTTCGTTGAGCCGGGCGAGACGGCGGAAGACGCCGTGCGCCGCGAAGTGATGGAGGAGGCTCGCCTGAAGTGTGAACAGGTTGTCTACTTCGCGTCTCAGCCGTGGCCCTTTCCTTCATCGCTGATGATCGGCTGCTTTGCACAGGCGAGCGATACCGACATCGTCGTCGATACGGCCGAACTCGAAGACGCTCGCTGGTTCACGCGCCAGGAGGTCGCGGCAATGCTCGCGGGCACGCATGCGGACGGGCTGTCGGCGCCCAAGCCGTTCGCCATTGCCCATCATTTGCTGCGGGCGTACGTCGAGAAAGGCGGCTCGATATTGCTCGGCTGAGGATCCCGCAAAAAGAGCACTGCACTTACTGCACGGCACCACCGCGGTGATTCCGTTGCCCGCGCGCCGCAGGCGTATCAGAAGTTCGGCTATTGAGTCAGTCGCGGAGATTGCGTGCGCGACTTTGAGGAGTCGGCCGGCACGGCAATCACCAGCGCAACAACCGTGGCCCCAGCAGCGCGCCGACGATCGCCGGCAACAGCATTCCAAGCACGTACCACACACCCCAGAATGGAATCCCCATCTCCGGGCAATGCAGGCAATACGCGAGCGTCGCGATCGACCCGGCCAGCAGGCCGCCCACGGCGCCTGTCAACACGAGCCGGGTCGGCGCCAGTCCTTTGAGTGCCCAAAACACGGCCACAAAGCCGGGAATCGACAGCATCGCGATATTGAACGGACAGACCCGCCAGGTTTTGCCGAGCACGAGTGCGAGTCTCGCGTCGCCCGGTGCGGCCATCAGTACATACGCACCGGCCAACCACACCGCCGCGACGGGCGCCGCGATCAGCCAGCCGCTGCCGCCCGTGCGCAAGCCGGGACGGGCAAGCCGCGTCGACATCCACAGCGAGCCGATCATCACGCATAACGGCAACGCGATCTTGGCCCAAAAGATCGGCGTGACCGCCACTTGGGCGAGATCGCGCCGGATGCCGAGCACCAGCGCCATGATCAGCGTCGCACCGGCCGCGCCGGCCAGCATCGCGACGCCGAAGCGTTTCGTGAGCGCGTAACGGTCCACCGGCGCGACGCCGGTGGCAAGCAGGGAAATAAAGTCATCCGTTTTCATCGCGTTCCTCGAATCTTTGCAGCCAATGCCTTGAGTCCACGATGTACGCCAATCTTGACCGCGGACTCCGACAAGCCGGTCAATTTCGCGGTCTCCGTCACGGACAGCCCTTCGAGCTTCACATGCACGATCGGCAGGCGCTGGCGATCAGGCAACTGTTCGAGCAGTTTCCCAAGGTCGCGCTTTGCTTGCGCCGGTTCGAGATCGGGTGCGGCGAGCAACTCGAACGCGTCGTCAAGCGGATCGTTCAGCGCGTCGTGCCGGGCGCGCGCCCGAAAGTAATCCGTCAGCTTGTAGCGTGCGATCGCGTGGATCCATGCGGTCAGCGGTTCCTGCGTGCGGTAGGTATGCCGTGCGTTGTGCACTGCAAGCAATATTTCCTGCACGAGATCTTCGGCGTCGGACGCGCCGTCGTGAAGCCGCCTGCGCAGGAAGCCGCGCAAGTGCGCGCCCAGTTCCGCGAGAAATTGCCGGTACGCGGCACCGTTGCCGTCCAGCCCACTCAGGAACAGGGTTCGCAGATGCGCCTCTTTCGCCTGCGCTGCGGTGATATCGGTAGTTCGATTCATCTGGGACGTCGGTTACAGGAAACAGGAGTTTATTCCATCACCCCGTGCACTGGAGCGCACGACCGTGCCGCACTGCCCTCTTTTTCCGTTTCGGCAAAAAAAATCGCGCCTGCTGTAACCGCGCCGGCACTCGTGGCGAACTACCTCACAGATGCGGAATGACGACGCATCGGTAGTTGCCGGAAAGCAGGTTCACCTCATAAACACACGGATCCTATACGCCGCTTAGGCCGCACGGTCCGATCAACAATATTCAAGGAGTTGCCATGAAAAGCATTGCAATCGCAGTATTCGCCGCAGCGTTGCTCGTCGGCGGTGGTTCGGCGTTCGCCCAGGCGAGCGGCGCCATGTCCCATGATTCGATGTCGAAAGACGCGATGAGCAAGGACTCGATGGCCAAGGACTCAATGTCCAAAGATTCGATGAGCAAGGACGCAATGGCCAAGGACTCGATGAGCAAAGACGGCAGCAAGATGAAACCCGACGCGATGAAAAAAGGCGACGCGATGAGCAAGTAAGTCCCCGGGGTGCGTTCCCGGCCCGCCGGCCGCGAATGCACCTCCGGATCCTCATGCCGTTTCGCCTGCCCAGCGGGAGCCGGTCCTGAACGAAGTTGCCTCCACCGCCAACGCGATTACCGGAGATTCACTATGAACGCGCTCCCTGAACCCGGCGCATCGCACGACAAGTCGCGCACGATTCAACCCGCGTGGGTACGTATCACGCACTGGCTCAACGCACTGGCCGCGGTGCTGATGATGCTCTCAGGCTGGCGAATCTACGACGCGTCGCCGGTATTCGAAGGTTTCAGGATTCCCACCGGCATCACGCTCGGCGGCTGGCTCGGCGGTGCGTTGCAATGGCACTTCGCGGCGATGTGGCTGCTGTTCTTCAACGCCCTCTTCTATCTGGCGATGAACCTCGTCACCGGACGCCTCAGCTCGAAATTCTTCCCGCTGTCACCGCGCGCGATCCTGCACGATCTCGGCGAGGCGCTGAAAGGCCATCTATCGCACGCGGACCCGAGCCGCTACAACGCCGTGCAGAAATTCGCGTATCTGTTCGTGATGCTCGACATCGCCATCCTGATCGTATCGGGGCTCGCGATCTGGAAATCGGTGCAGTTTCCGTTGCTGCGCGAACTGATGGACGGATATGACACTGCACGCGTCGTTCACTTCTGCGCCATGGCCTTGCTGGCCGGCTTTATCGTCGTCCACCTGACGATGGTCGCGCTTGTGCCGCGTTCGTTGCTTACGATGATTCGCGGCCGCTAACGGGGAGTAAAACCATGAAGCTATTCAAACCTTCGTCGCTGGGCGTGGATCGCGAGTCGCTGGCTATCGACGTGCGCCGTGAACTCGATATGCCGTCACGCCGGCTGTTCGGCAAGCGCATCATCACGCTCGGTGGTCTTGCGATGCTGACAGGATGCAGCCTGTCGGACGATAAATCGGTCGAGACGTTCTTATCGCGCGTGTCGAAAATCAACGACAGCGTGCAGGGTTGGCTGTTCGATCCGGATCGTCTCGCGCCGACCTACACGGAAGCACAGATCACGCGTCCGTTTCCCTTCAACGCGTTCTATGGGATCGACGATGTCCCGCACGTGGACGGAAGCGACTTCCGGTTGAAAGTCAGCGGCCTCGTGCAGGAAAAAAAGACATGGACCCTCGATGATCTGTACGCCTTGCCGAAAGCCGAACAGATTACGCGGCATATCTGCGTAGAAGGATGGAGCGCGATCGGCCGATGGGGCGGCACACCGTTTTCCGAATTCCTGAAACGCGTGGGCGCTGATACATCGGCGAAATACGTCGGCTTCAAATGCGCCGACGACTATTACGAAAGCATCGATATGCCGACGGCGCTGCATCCGCAGACATTGCTGACCTTTACCTACGACGGCCAGCAATTGCCGGCAAAATACGGCTATCCGATGAAGCTCAGGATGCCTACCAAACTCGGTTACAAGAACCCCAAGCACATCATGGAGATCTTCGTAACTAACACGTTTCCGGGCGGCTACTGGGTCGATCAGGGCTACAACTGGTTCGGCGGTTCGTGAACAGCGAGCTGAATGCGATTACGTTCGAGCACCGGAACCCGCAAAGAACCGGTTCTCAGGCCGCGGCAGCCCCAGATTCTCTCGCAGCGTGGCCCCTTCGTATTCGCGCCGGAACAGCCCTCGCCTCTGCAACTCAGGGATCACCTTGTCGACGAAGTCGTCGAGACCGCCCGGCAGATACGGAAACATCACATTGAATCCGTCGGAGCCCTCTTCCACCAGCCACTGCTCCATCTGATCGGCGATCATGGCCGGCGTGCCGACCATCTCAAGTCCCGCGTAGCCGCCAATGCGCTGGGCCAACTGGCGAATCGTCAACCGGTCGCGCTCCGCCCATTCGAGCACGCGCTGCCGCGAGGTGCGGCTCGCATTGGTTTCAGGAATGTCGGGTAGCGGGCCGTCAGGATCGAAGCCTGACACGTCGTGCCCCAATGCAATCGACAATGAAGCGATACCGCTCTCGTAATGAACGAACGTGTCGAGTCGCGCTCGTGTTTCGAGCGCCTGCTCCAGCGTATCGCCCACCACCACGAAGGCGGCCGGCAGGATCTTCATGTGATCGCGTGAGCGCCCCAGCTTCTCCATGCGGCCTTTGACATCGGCATAAAAGCGCTTGCCGTCCGCCAGTTGAGTTTGCGCGGTGAACACCACCTCGGCCGTTTCGGCGGCGATCTGCCGCCCGGCTTCCGACGATCCCGCCTGCACGATGACCGGCCAACCCTGAACCGGGCGCGCGATATTCAACGGCCCGCGTACCGAGAAGTTCTCGCTTTTGTAGTTGAGGACATGCAGTTTCTGCGGATCGAAGAATGTGCCGGTTGCCGTATCGCGGATAAAAGCGTCGTCGGCCCAACTGTCCCACAGTCCGGTGACGACATCGAAGAATTCGCGGGCGCGCCGGTAGCGCTCGTCGTGCTCCACATGTTCGTCGAGGCCGAAATTGAGCGCGGCGTCCGGGTTCGACGTGGTGACGAGATTCCACCCCGCGCGGCCGCCGCTGATGTGGTCGAGCGAGGCGAAACGCCTTGCCACATGATACGGCGCGTCGAATGTCGTGGACGCGGTGGCAATGAGCCCCAGCCGCTCGGTGACCGCAGCGAGCGCGGGGAGCAGCGTGAGCGGCTCGAACGACGTGACCGTGTGGCTGTGCTTGAGCGCGTCGAGCGGCATGTTGAGCACCGCGAGGTGGTCGGCCATGAAGAACGCGTCGAAGCGCCCGCGCTCCAGCGTCTGCGCAAAACGCTTCAAATGCCCGAAATTGAAGTTGGCGTCGGGATAGGCGCCGGGATAGCGCCACGCGCCGGTGTGAATCGTAGAGGGACGCATGAATGCGCCGAGGCGAAGCTGACGTGACATTAAACGATCTCCGTCCCGAACTGGGTCGAGCCAGTTTAATCCGGCTTCGGCGCGGCTGCTTGCAAGCCCTCGGCGCGGGTGTGGTCGGCGCTGTTGTCGCTGCTGTGCCCGCCGCTATACCGCGCCGCTATCCGGCGCGATGCGCCGGCCGCCGCAAGCCGAGATTGTCGCGCAGCGTGCGGCCTTCGTAGTCCTCGCGGAACAGGCCGCGTCGGCGCAATTCGGGCAGCACCAGTTCGACGAAATCGGTCAAGCCGGTGGGCAGCAATGGCGGCATCACGTTGAAACCGTCCGCGCCGTAATTCAGGAAGCGTTCTTCCAGTTGATCGACGATCTGCGCCGGCGTGCCGACGAGTTGCCAATGACCACGCGCTCCCGCCACCCGCAAATAGAGCTGGCGGATCGTCAGATTCTCGCGGCGGGCCAACTCGATCGTCAGCACTTGCCGGCTCTTGCTCGCATTCGTTTCGGGCAGATCCGGAATCGGCCCGTCGAGCGGATAGCCGGACAGATCGAAGCCGCCGGTCAGTCCGGAGACGAGCGCGAGCCCCACCTTCGGGTCCACGAGCGACTGCAAGTGCTCGAACTTCTCCTTCGCTTCGTCCTCGGTGCGGCCCACGATCGGGAACACGCCGGGCATGATCTTCAGGTCGTCCGGACGGCGGCCATAGGCCTCCAGTCGGCCCTTCACATCGGCATAAAAATCGACGGCGTCCTGCAACGTCTGCTGCGCCGTGAAAATCACCTCGGCGGTCTTCGCGGCCAGATCCCGGCCGGCTTCGGACGACCCCGCCTGCACGACGACCGGATGCCCTTGAGGAGAACGGGCGACATTGAGCGGCCCCTTGACCTGGAAGAAACGTCCCTTGTGATGCAGCACATGGCGTTTGGCCGGGTCGAAGAAACGGCCTTCTGTCTTGTCGCGAACAAAGGCGTCGTCTTCCCAGCTGTCCCATAGCCCCGCCGTGACTTCAGCGAACTCGGCGGCACGCTCATAACGCTCGGCATGGTCGAAATGCCTGTCGCGATTGAAGTTCTTCGCCTCATGCTCGCTTGACGAGGTGACCAGATTCCAGCCCGCGCGTCCCCCGCTAATATGATCGAGCGACGCGAACTTGCGCGCGATGTGATACGGCTCGTTGAAACTCGTCGAGGCCGTGCCGACCAGGCCGATGCGTTCCGTCACGGCGGCCAGCGCCGACAGCAAGGTGATCGGTTCGAACTGCGCCACATAGCTGTGCGCCGTGCGGCTGAGAAAGTCGACGTTGTCGCCACGCGTGCCCACGCCGTCGGCGAGAAAGACCAGATCGAACTTTGCAGCTTCCGCCGCCTGCGCGAGCTGGACGTAATGACGGAAATCGACACCGGCGTCCGCCCGTGCCTCGGAATGCCGCCACGCCGCAATATGATGCCCGGAAGGGTAAAGGAAAGCGCCGAGGCGCAAGTGCCCGCTACGTCTGCTCATGGAAGTCCGCGAATCAGGAATGGATGGGACGCGCCGCACCTGCCCGGCCGAACGCGCGCGGCACCGTGTCGGTTCGCCAAAGAGCAGCGCGGTATGCGGCCGGCGCTGACAGGCGAAGGCGTGCGACCTGTCTGATTCTCGTTGTGTTCGCCGCCTTGCGCCACGAACAAATCGGCAGATCCATATTCGCCAATGCACTAACGAAAGCTGGCGGCCCCTGTTACCCTTCGCCCGCCATGAGAGCATTTATCGTCAGTGAAAGCACGCCGACCAGCACGAGACTCATCGCCCAGACAGTGTCCAGATTGAACCAGCTCCGCGCTACGAACCTGAGCCCCAGGTAGCGGTAGACCAACCATGCCAGCAGCCCGCCCACCACCATCATGGCGCACGCATGCACACCCGAGACCAGCAACGCCATGCCGAGATTGGCTTCGATCAGCGTTTGCGCGGCCCGGTGGCCTTGCTCGTCGTAGGCGCGGCAGAGGCCGAGATAGATCGGCACGAGCATCAGTCCGGCGCCGTGCGCGAGCGCAATGGTGAAGGACCAGAGCGTGAGCCGTGAGGGCGGAATCCGCCTGAGGATGCGCGGATGGCGTCTGCGGATCAGCAGGAATACGCCGAAGCCAATAACCAGCACGCTGGCGCCGATCTGGATCTGGCGCTGCCAGGCGAGCAGCATGGTTAGCATGGCGAACGGCAGCATCATCAGCAACACCGCCAGCATATGCCCCGCCGCGAGATAGACGAGCGCGCTGAACAGCGCCCGCGCCCGTCTTTCCATCAAACCGCCCGACACTGCGAGCGGCCATCCCATTGCCGGGTTGATGCCGTGATAAAGGCCGCTCGCGAGAATGGCCAGCCAAAGGCCGGTCTGCGACCAGCCTGCCCCGATCAAACGCCCACCGACGGGTAACAGAACGAATCGGTCGAGCAGTCCCCTCCTTCGAGCCGGATCTGATGCGCGCGGTATCCGTCGGGAAAGTCCACCCAGTAGTCGTCGGTCAGCTTGAGGCCGCCGCTGGGTTCGGCCCGCGCCATGACCTGTGCCGCGGGTACGCCGCCCGGGTAGAACTGGTTGTCCCAGGTCGAATAGAGCGAGTTGGTCCAGTAGACGCGCTTGCCGTCGCGGCTGATCTCGACCATCTGCGGGCCGCCCGCGAAGGTCTTGCCGCCCGGATGCGGCGTACGCCGCGCAATCCCGCCTATGTGAACCGATCCCGTGAGCTTCGGCTTGCGGGGTTCGGTCACGTCGTACTGGCGCATTTCGCCGGTTCCCCAACACGCGACGTACAGGAATTTGTCGTCGATGGAGAGATCGATATCGGTGACGAGCGGCGGCACCGCGCCGAAACCCTGAAGCAGCGGCGGCAGCAATTCCGTGGCTGCGGGCTCGGGCGGAATGGTCGCCGTTTTCTCGATGTGGAACTGGCCGCCCTCGCGCCACCATGTCCAGATCGAGCCTTCCAGATTCGTCGTATCGACCACGACGCCGACGAAGCCGTATTCCCGGCTGGGATCGTGCGCGGGCCGCACTTCGAGCGCCATCTGGTGGTTCGCGCCGAGGTCGATTGTCTGCACGTTGCGCCTGCCGCTCAGATCCCAGAAGTGGATGCGGTGCCCGTATTTGTTCGCCAGCAGATCCTCGGCGACGATCCCGTTCTCGAACTGCGGCGGCAACGCCCATTCGCTCGACACCATATAGTCGCGCGGCAGGTTCCACCAGAAATCGTAGTGTTTCTCCTGCAAGCCGCGGTCGATCTCCCAGCGGCCGAGCACTTCGAACGTTTCGCAGTCCATGATGAAAATGCCGGGCGGCCCGTCGGTGCCGTCTTTGCCTGCGCCGCCGAGCGTGCTGATGTAAATCCCTTCGGGTCCGCAATGCACGGTATGCGGGCGCGAGTAGCCCGTCTTGCGGAAGATTTCCTCCGGCTCGATGATCTTGTGAATGCGCGCCTGGGTGGGATGCGGATGCGTGTCCACAATGTAGATACGCGAAGAACGCATGCCCGGAATGATCAGGTAGCGCCGTTCGAGGAAAGCGTGGCCGGTCAGCGGCGACAGTGAGGACGAGCAGGCATTCCAGCCGAAATGATGGAATTCGTCGCCCTTGTACGGCACCGGCACGGTGTGAACCACCTGGCTGTAGGTCGGCGAACCGGGTTTCACGTCGATGACGGCAAGCGCGTCCGGCTGCGAAAAATCGGGGCTGAGAAGTACCGTATAGGCGTACTCTTCCGCCGGCGCATCCATCGCGAGTTTCGGTGATGCATGGAACGTAGGATCCGGACGCATACCCATGACGGGAGTCTCCTTGTCTGTCGGGTTCGGGGCCGTGGCACAGCTCTAGATTTGTAGTCCACGGTGGCGGCGAGAGCAACCGGGAGTTTCGCCAGTTTTTGTGCACTGCGCCTTTGCCGTAGCCGGGCGCCCTCTCACCATATCGTAGTCGCCAACACCGAATAGCGCTACAGGATCGTCGCTCAGCCGTTAGTGCTGCACGCCCCAGCGCCGGACGGTCACGCGCTCCAGCGTATCGAACACCAGATGCTCGATCAGCAAACCGATCACGATCACTGCGGCGAGACCCGCAAAAACGCGATCCGTATACAGTTCGTTGCGATTCTGGAAGATGTACCAGCCAAGGCCGCCACTACCGGAACTCGCGCCGAACACGAGTTCGGCCGCGATCAGCGTGCGCCAGGCAAATGCCCAGCCCACCCGTAAGCCCGCCAGAATCGCCGGCAACGCTGCCGGCACCAGAATCAGCAGCACATGGCGTATGCCGGTGAGCCCGTAGTTGCGGCCCGTCATGCGCAGCGTCGCCGGCACCGATTGAAAACCGGAGTAAGTGTTCAGCGCGAGCGGCCAGAGTACCGAATGGACCAGCACGAACAGCAGGCTGCCAGTGCCGAGACCAAACCAGAGCAGCGCGAGCGGCAACAGCGCAATGGACGGCAACGGGTTGAACATCGCCGTCAGCATCGACAGGACATCGCGGCCGAGGCGCGTCGACACGGCAAGCGACGTCAGCACGAACGCGAGCGCGGCGCCGAGCAGATAGCCGCGCAGCAGCACGGACATCGACACGGCCGTTTTTTGCAGCAGCTCGCCGGACCACACGCCTTGCACGAACGCGCTGAACGTGGCGCCGAAGGTGGGCAGCAGCAGATCGTTGTCGATTGCGCGCGCGGCGATTTCCCAGATGCCGATCAACACCAGCGCGATCAGCGTCTTGCGCACCCAGCCTTGCGCGAAAATCCGCTTGCCGAGCGGCAGCGGGGCTTCGAGAACGAGTTCGCCGAGCGGTTCGAGCGGACGCTCGTATTCTTCGCGAACCGGCGGCAGCAAGGTGGCGGGTGAGCTCATTGCGCGCCCTCCGTCTCTTCAAACAGCAGATGATGAATACGCGCGACGCTGCGCTGGAAATCGGTGCGCCCGAAACTGTCCTGAGAGTACTGATGGCTGTTGAGCTCCGCGCGCACACGGCCCGGATGCGGCGACAGCAACAGAATGCGGTTGCCGACCACGAGCGCTTCTTCAATGGAATGCGTGACGAACAGCAGCGTGAAGTTCACCTCTTCCCACAAGCGCAAAAGCTCTTCCTGCATCTTGCGGCGGGTGAGCGCATCGAGCGCGGCGAAGGGTTCGTCCATCAGCAGCACGCGCGGCTGCATCGCCAGCGCGCGGGCAATCGCGACACGCTGTTTCATGCCGCCCGACAATGTATGTGGATAGGCGTTGGCGAATGACGCAAGCCCCACCTTCTCCAGATAATGCAGCGCCCGCTCGTTGGCTTGCACGCGCGAAAGCTTCTTCGCGACACGCAGCGGAAAGGCGACGTTCTGCAGAACCGTCTTCCACGGCGGCAATTGATCGAATTCCTGGAACACCACGATACGGTCGGCCCCCGGGCCTCGCACAATCTGGCCGTCGAGCGAGATGCTGCCGGAGGTCGGCTCGATAAAGCCGGCCACGGCCTTGAGCAGGGTCGACTTGCCGCAACCCGACGGCCCCAGCAGCACGAAACGATCGCCGCCGTAGACGTCGAAACTCACGTCATGGGTCGCGCGAACGATCCGCTCACGTGTGCGGTATTCGAGGTTGACGTGTTCGACCGCGAGCAGTTTTCCGCTGGTCGCCGCAGCGGCTTCATTACCGTGGTTCGGAAACAGCGAGGCAGGATTGGCCACCATCAGATCGCTCCCTGTAAGCCGACCGCTCGGGCCGACAGGTATCCGGCAAAGCGCGGGTACACGTTCACGGTCAGCTTCCCGCCGCGGTTGCCGGGTCGTCGAAGAAGTAATCCTTCCAGGACTGCGGGTCGTTCCTGATCACACCCACGCGGTGCATGAACTGCGCAAGTCCGAGCGTGTTTTGCGGCGCGACCTTGAACTGCACTTGCGGATCCTTGATGACCTTCAGCAACAGGTTGCGGTCGATCTTCGACTGATTGGTGCGGATGTAGATGTCGGCTGCGGCGTCGGGATTCGCCGTGATGAAGCGCGCCGCGTCCGCCAGTGCATCGACGAATGCGCGGTAGGTCTTGGGATTGTTGTCGCGGAATTTCTCCGTCGCGTACAGCACGGTCGCCGAACTGGGTCCGCCGAGCACGTCGTATGAATTCAGCACGATGTGCGCCTTCGGATTGCCGGCGAGTTCCTGCTCCTGAAACGGCGGATTGCCGAAGTGTCCGGTAATTTCCGTGCCGCCCGCAATGATCGCCGCGGCCGCGTCGGGATGCGGCAGCGCCTGCGTGAACTTGTCGAGGCGGTTGTAATCCTTGTCGCCCCAGCGTTTCGCCGCCGCGTATTGCAGCACGCGCGATTGCACCGACACATTGACGGCCGGCACCGCAATGCGGTCCTTTTCGGTGAAGTCGGCGATCGTCCTGACGTCGGGATTGTTGCTGACGAGGTAATACGGCAGGTTGCCGAGCGACGCCACGCCTTTCACGTTCTGCTTGCCGCGCGTGCGGTCCCAGATGGTCAGCAACGGACCGACGCCCGCGCCGGCGATATCCACCGCGCCGGAGAGCAGCGCGTCGTTGACGGCGGCGCCGCCGGAGAGCTTCACCCAGTCGACCTTGATGTCGATGCCCTGCTTGCGCCCTTCTTTTTCGACGAACTGCTGGTCGCGCGCCACGTTCAGCAGCAGGTAGACCACGCCGAACTGTTCGGCCACGCGGATCTGCCCTTCGGCATGCGCGGGCACGGCCGCGCCGAGGCCGGCCACGCCCGTCGACAGGGTCAGCAGCGCCGCGGTCAGACGGCGAGCAAAAGACGACCGCGCAGCGGTCGGGCGAAACATGGCGAGCATCGGAACTCCGGTCAGCGTGTGAGAGAGGTAAAACGGACCACGTTGCCGTCAGAACGGCACGTCGCCTTCAATTGTCGTGCGGTACAGTTTGCGGCGCAGATGATCCGGCGTGCCGGCCGCGAGGTGCATCAATGAGCGGTTGTCCCAGAACACCATGTCGTGTTCGGCCCACTGATGCCGGTACAGATGCTCGGGCCGCACGCTATGCGCGAAAATTTCCTCGAGCAGCGACTGGCTCTCATCCTCCGGCAAGCCGATCACGCGGGTCGTGAAATGCTCGCTGACAAAGAGCGCCTTGCGCCCGGTCTCCGGATGCGTGCGGACGATCGGGTGCGTCACCGGCTTGACCTGGGCGATCTGCCCGGCGGTGAGATCCGGGCGCCACGGGCTGCGTTTTTGCAGCTCCGCGTATTTCGCGAGATACGTGTGTTCCGCCGAACGCCCTTCCACTGCGGCGCGCAAATGCGCCGGCAACGTGTCCCACGCCAGATGCATGTTGGCGAACAGCGTGTCGCCGCCCTCCGCAGGCAATTCTTGCGCATGCAGCAGTGAACCGAGGCTCGGCGTCTCCTTGTAGGAGAGATCGGAATGCCAGAAATGGCCGGCGTCGCCCAGACCGATCGGCTGGCCGTTCTCGACGATGTTCGAGACGACCAGCACCTCCGGATGGCCCGGCAACTGGAACTGGTGCAGCACGTGAATCTGCAGCGGACCGAAGCGGCGGCTGAAGGCGATCTGCTGATCCGGCGTGATGCGTTGATCGCGGAACACCAGCACGTGATGGTCCAGATGCGCACGGTGAATGCGCTCGAAATCGTCCTGGCTCAGCGGCCGGCCGAGATCGAGGCCGAGCACTTCCGCGCCGACGGGGCCGTCGAACGCGCGAATCCCGATGTGCTGGGCAGGGTTGGCAAGGCCAGCCTGGCTGGCGGCGGTAGATGCAAAGGCAGTCGTCACAGGACACTCGTCGTCGAATCTGGTCGGAAGACGCCAGCGGGGGCGCAGTCAGACGAATTTACCGGCGCGCGCGCGCTCCGGCAACGAAGCAAATCCGATACGGATATCTGCTGAAGTGATAAAGCCGATGCTTTAACGCGTTGCGGCCGCGGAGCGAGCTCCGCCGCCTCATGCGGCCGCCCTCGCCTACGCGCACGCAGGCGCCTGTCATGGCTGTCCCGCATGTCCTAGCGCCTTTCAGCCCTTGCCGCGCAAGTCATAATGGCTCTTGAGCATACGTTGCAGCAGCCGATTCCTCGTTTCATCCGCCTTGATCGCGTCCCAGGTAGCGTCGGGAATCCTGTATTGGGACGCGAGATCGGTCAGGCGTTGCGCGCGCACTTTGCGTGTCACCGGGTCGATGGTCGCGCGCCAGACGGGCGTGCCGTCGAGGTTGCGCACTTCGAGCTGATTCGGTCCGTGGGCAACGGCACAATATCCGTCTCTGAACAGCCATGCAATGTTGTTCTGCGCAAGCCATCTGGACGCCTTGCCGATCTCCGTCGCTGTCCATTTTCTGGCGTATTCGATAAATAGCTCCTGACGTTCGATGCCCGGCACTTGCGTGACGAATCGCGTTGTCCCTGGCGGTAACGCCGAATCGGGATTTCTTGCGAATTCGTAGAGCCTGAACCGGTTGCCCGCCGAGTTGTTCAGGAAGGAGTGCAAGTTGACGGGCGGCGGTACGACCGCTTTCCCGTTGAAGCCGGTCAAGCTCCAGGCGGATCGACTACCGAGGTCTTCTCTCGACACATAGGGGTAGTACGAGTATTTGCCGACGCTGAGAAACTTGCGATCCTCCGCGTGAATGAGATGATTGCCGATTTTTTCAAAAACGCCATTGAGATTAGACGGATCGGACGGCACCGAGCCGGCGTAGAGGTAGCCGTTGTTTCCGACGCGAAGCACCCGCTTGTTGTCATTGGCGAGGTGAAAGCGGCCATCTTCGCCCATCACGAACTGGCTTGTATTCCCCGGAACATCGACCATGCCCGAATAATCGAAGCAGACATCGCCCTTGCTGTCGACGTAGAGCTTGGTTTGCCATCTGGAATCGCCGTACCCCCACATGGTCATCGGCCCGCGATAGTCGAGACCCGTGGCTTGCCGGTTCGCGAGATATTCGATCTTTGACCGTGCATGGTCGTAGAACTCGGCTTGTGTGCGATTCGGATCCTGGTTGAGCTGCGGGACGGCGGATTTGCCGTCGTATGAGACGCGCGACACAAACGGGCTGTGACGCTTGTCGCTCCAGCCCGAACTGTCGACTGGATAACGCGCCAGTTGCGGCTGGGCGCCGGCCGTTTGCGTCTGATCGTAGACGTCCCAGCGGTAATCCGGGTTGGGAAAGAACGGCTGCAGCCTGCCGTCTTTGATGCGTTGCCAACCCACGATCTGCGTGAAGTCGATATGCCCCATCGCCGCCTGTTCGTGGCGTTGCGGGTCGCGGGCGCCGGCGCCGAGACTTCCATTGACATCCACCATGTTCGGTGTCGGTGCGACACGGTAGATGTACCCGTCGCTCGAGCGGGACGTGAGTCGGTCCAACGCTGTGCTGCCGCGCTGGAAAGTGCCGAGATAACCCGCTGAGTCGACAACTGACGGATTCGAACTCAGGTCGAAATCGTGCATGTCGAGGCTCACGTCTTTCAGCGGCGTGTCCTCGACGTTGAAGCCGCCCTGCGCCTTCAGTGCTTCAGGCGTCACCGTCGATGGGCGGAAGAGCACGGTGTGCGGAGATTGCTCCGGCGGGTCGGCGGATCGTTTCCGGACCTCGTCGCGAGGCAGCGCGAGCCTCTCCATGTCCGGCTCAGGCGGCAGAGCTATAGGCGGCACGGCTACGTGATGCGCTTGCGCGATATCGGCTAACGTGACGTTGTTGATGGGCGATTCTCTCGCAACAGCGAATTCGGCCTGGCTGGCGCCGCGCACGGGCCGGCTTCGGTTCAGATTGGCGAACCACGTGGTCGCCGCGTGGTCAGTGCCGCCCTCCTCCGTATGCTCCGTGCCGTACCGGCTGCTGATTGAGGACGACATATCGGCAAAATTCCGATAACTGAAAACACCGACTGCCGGATCGTAGATCTGGTACGCGTCATTCAGATAATTTGCCGATGGCTTGACTCTTTGCACGATTACCGGGGGATCCGCTGGGCCGACGTTGTCTTGTGGACGGGCACCCTCCCCGTCAACCGGACTGCCGCGGGACGTGAACCGGATTTCCACGAAGTCGTCGTCGTAGCCCCGCAGGCTGTTGTCGCGAACATAAGGATGTCCAAAGTGCTGGTTGAGTTCGTCTGAACCGCCCCGGGTTTCCCGGAGGCTGTTTTGCTTGAGTCACGCCGCGATGGCGGACCCAGCGAGTTTTGAATAATAAGCGGCTTCTGCCTCGGCAGGTGGAATGTTGCCGATGGGGCCGAAGAG
>Ga0255336_101332_pt1 | contig 18704 bp, 14 predicted proteins | sample MeOH1_35cm_T3_17_FD_189102 | JGI IMG/M metagenome (GOLD analysis project Ga0255336, IMG submission 189102) | Sandy soil microbial communities from University of British Columbia, Vancouver, Canada - MeOH1_35cm_T3_179 | ecosystem: Engineered > Artificial ecosystem > Sand microcosm > Unclassified ...
CCAAAAATCGAACACCTATACGCCCAGACAGGCAATTTGAACGTAATATACCCAGGAAGAAACGGTTCTTTATGAATAAGAAATCGGCATTGTAAATTATTTGATACTTAGATTGACGACATTGATTTACCAAAGGTAAAAAACAAGAATTCGAGACCTTGATGATGTATTATTGGCTTAATACCATTGAAGGTGATGATAGTGGTTATTGGCAACAGTACTTGGAGAATACCTTACCATCTTAGCAAGCAGAATAAGGTATATGACTATGCCGATTGTGTTTAGAGGTTAATTCTTTATTAATTACTGAACTATGTAAAAATGTATAAGCTAGGGAAATTAAAAATGTATGGTGCATTGTGTAGCGTTGTTGAATGTTCGTCGGGTATCAAGAAGCAACATTTTTACGTAGAATGCTAGTTACTGAATCCGTTTATCAGATCGTTCGTTTGTACGGTCTGATTTTTTGTCTTTTCTTGGATTATTATTGCTTTATTGGGAGGAGTTTGAGGAGGAATGTGGAAAGTAATTTAGAAGTTAAAAAGACGGGTGTTACTACTTAAACCGCGATATTTAAGAGAGTGATACCTTTAAACCAGAACAAAGAAAGAGGATAGAGCTATGGAAAATTGCTTATTAGAAGGCAATCGTATCTGCTCGCTCGATATCAATAACGAATATGGTAATGAAGATTATAACCTTATACGAAAATGGAAAAGTGCTCAGAACAAGAATTTGCTCATTTGCGAAGACTGTGGTATGCCTGTTGATTTTAGGGCCGGTAAGGTTAGAACACCATATTTTGCTCATAAAAAGGGGTATACACAACGCGCCTGTTATTATAAAACTCACAAGGAAACTGAAGAGCATAGGGATGCTAAAAAACTTTTTTATGAGTATTTCAAATTAAAATACTCCAATTCCTTGGTCGAAGCAAATAAAAAGCTCCCAAACGGCAAACGTTGTGATATTTTTGTTACATTTAAAACAGGCGAAAAGCTGGTTATAGAATTTCTTCGAAGTTTCGTAAATCTCTCGGAATGGGAAGAAAAACACCTTAATATGGCACAAGCAGGAATCTTAGACCTATGGTTTTTCAGTATTAACTTGTTCAATAAAGAGAGGAGAGTGTCTAAGAATCTTGAATTCCTTCCATGGGTCACCGAAAGAGAAACATCCGGTGAAACAGCCTTGTTTTTAAACGTGGAGGGTAAATCACTAACACTGGTCAAGAAAATGGAATATAAAGATGACGCAGGAAAAGTAAAGTGTCAAGAAATTTTCTCCGAGGAATACAACCTGAAATCTGTGGAGATTCAGCCAAATGGATTCATTTTATGTGAATTTAATAACCAGTATCAAGAAGCAAAAGCACAATTTTTTGCAACCTGTAAGTTTCGTGAAGATGAAGAAAAGGCTTGCAATGAAAGAATAAGGATCGAGTATCAAGAAAAAAGCGATTCGTATAGCAATTATCAACGAAATAATCAACGTAATTATCACCGAAACAATTTATCTATTGAACGCACGCTTTCTTCAGCAGAGATAAATGTATCTAGAACACCATCCAAGTGGGAAGTGGAAATGAGTAACCAAGGATTTACGAAAGCCTTGGAAATACTTGAAAAGTGTAAGCAAACACAGCGTATGAAAGAACTGTCTGGCGTATCAACATATAAAAATCCTAATGACGAGGGCATGGTCAAATTAATGAAAGCAGCTGAAACCATGCTCGTGAACTGGAAGGTTAACCTTATTCCAGCTAACAAAAATCGTGCGATAATGAGAATAGATAGATTAGCAAGTCAGGTGTTGGGTCGTTAATTTGAATAAACTACAAGGCAAATATCCCCGAACCGCGCTTGCACCTTTCTACGCGCCATTAGTAATTGATATACTTTCGTACTATTATCGTGGTCGGTAGCTCCGTTACACTACCTTAGCAAAGCCCTATTCTGGACGAACCCGCCGGGGTTGAATCTTGGGAAACGAGTTCGTTTGAATATATTATGGATTACTAGTATCCTTGCCAGGGGAAGATAGTGAACCCAGTCGTGGCGTAGCCCCCGCCGGGTTAGGATTGAAAAACTGGGCGTAGGGGTATGTGTAGTGTTTACCACTTAACTTATTTGCCAGATCGTTTTTTTGATATAACGGTCTGGCTTTTTTATGTTTCTGGATTATTTTGTTTTGCTATCTCGGAAGGAAGTAGCGGAAATATTAATAGGTATCATAAACGGATTGTCTAGGCCTATATTGCCGCAATTCCAGTAACTCACACTCACATTCAGCACCCTTCGTGAAAATCCTAGATTAATACAGCTTTCATACCCTTTACGCCTTTGGATTTGACTGAATCCTTTAATTTAGAGGCTTTTGATGCAGGGGTGTGAATGTCAACAGTAAAGAAAATAGATGTTTCATTGAAATTTAATACAGGAAACTCACCAGTTGTTTAATGATAAAATAGTTCTTTAAATAACGATAATTGAGTCAACATTTTTTTGTCCCGTTGATGAGTTAGAATAAAAATATGAGGATTTTTCAAGCTATATATCATTGGTTTTTGCTTCCTGCAGCATTATACTGGGCTAAACCCGCTCCGGAGCGGGCACTTGTTGTAGTTTCGCGAAGGGCCTGGACCTACGCGAAACTGCAAATTTTCCCACTGAATATGTCTTGAACTAAAAACCTTATGTCAAATATCTCAATGATGTTTGACATGCATAACTTAGTGATGTAAGATGTGCATAACAATATGCAGGAGGTCATACATATGGGGAAGGTGCGTCAAATGATTCAGAATCAACTTGAAGCGATTGCTATGGCTGAAGACGCAGCACAGAATGCTGAAAGGGTTTCGATTACTATGCCACATGTTGACAACCGTCGTGCTGAGTATGCAGCTAAGTATTTGGGAATGTCAAAATCAGCTTTCATTGCTAGCGTGGTCAATGCAGCTTTGGGTGAATTTGAAGAAGAAGCAGGAATATTTAAGGATGGGAATTATTTTGCTCGATACTATAATTACATGTTAGGTTCTAAGCCCATTGAAGATTTTGATAAGTTTATGGCTTCACAAGCTAAGAAAGAAGAATCTAAAGATGAGTAATCTTAGGGTGATCAAATCCCAGCGTTATGACCATAAAGCGATAAGGGGGACATATCGAAGGGTTAATATATATTTCGAATAGGAGGTTTATCGATTTGTCATTGGAATTAGGTAATTTATTTGAAGATGCTACAAATACACGTTTCTTGAACCTAGTGAAAGATAATGAATCTGTGAAGATGGAAATTGATAACCTGTTTGACGTTTCTAAATTTAATGAGTTATTGGCTGTAACTTATGTCTCATCATCATCGTTTTTTCTGCGGATTGTCAACAAGTTTGATAAAGCCCAATTAATTAAAGGGATTGATGATAGTGATGTTCTTAATCGTTTTAAAGAAGGGATAGACAAGATTTGTAAACCTGAAGAATCTATTAAGTTTTGGGAGTCTCTAGATGAAGAAAGCAAAGAAAAAATACGATCAAATCGGCTATCGATCCGTTATGGAAATATGGGACTTGTTATACATTCGAAATTTTATCTGCTCAAGGGGGAAGATCATACCAGGGTAATTATTGGATCAGCAAACCTCACTAAAACTGCATTCTCAGATAAGGATCAATTTGAAGAATTGATGATATTTGATAATTCCCCTCTGTATGATCTTTATTTGCAACGTTATCAAGAAATTCTGGCTAATACGCTTGACTATATTCCTGAACGTTTATCAAAGGCTAGTTCGGACCAATTATTACTTGTAACTGACCCTAACTTATTAAATGATATTCTCCTTGAAAATGTCGCACATAAAAAAATTGTGATATCGGAGAATGTCATGGAACAACTTAAAAACAAGCCCCAAGAATTAGCCTCTGAGGCCCGTGAGGGAGAAGATCTAGTTCAAATGATCGAATTGATTACAAAGAAGCAAGTTCAGGGAAAAGGACGTGCTATTTTATCGCTTATAGAATTAAAGAGTAAAGTGATTCAGATAAAAACAGTATTATCAAAAATCAATGTCAAGTCAGATTCTATAGATACAAGACAAGGTTTATTCTATAGGGATAGTGATAATACGCTTTTAAAGCAAGAATCAAATGCTAATGCGTCACTAGAGACTGTAAGTAAACGTATGAACGAAAGGCAATTAATTCGGGATCGATTGTTAAATATCAATCAGTTCATAGAGGCTTATCGTCTGTTTACGACCAGTAATAATCCGGAAACGTTATCTAGAATTTGTGAAATAATCCTTTATGCTTTTATGTCACCCTACTTATGGAGAATCCGTCAACACTTTGTTAGTGAAACAGGAAGAGAAACATCTAGACAGTCTATTCCTCCCTTCATGATCGTAGCAGGTCGAGCATATTCAGGAAAAACTACAGCTATTGAATACATCAGCATATTAATGGGTAATCCTTCAAAGTATATGCCGTATGAGCACATTTCTGGTAAAAATGTAATAGCAGATTTCTTTAAGTCAAGTAACCTTATGCCGATTTATACGGACGAGATTAATACAAACTTTTTCACAAGTAAACTAGCATACAAAGGAGAGCAATTTATAAAAGAGGTAACAAATTCCTATGATTCTAAACATCCGGTATTAATAGGAACGACGAATGCTTCCCAATTTGATGTTTCCCATCAGATTAAACGAAGGATCTACTATCTGGGGGTAAATAATGCTTTTGATACAAAACGCAAACAAGAAGCCGAAGAATATTTGAGTCAAATCATGGGTGCCGCAGATGAATTGCTTTTTGCTGATTTTTCGTGGAGAGTGGCTCAAAGTATTAATAACAACGAAAATTTCTATCAACCGAATGATTATCTCTATCTCGCTCGAAAAATATTTAGAGACTATTACAGAGAAGCGGAATTGCCAATCCCCGATTGGTTCCCGGTTGGTATTTTTGATGATTATAAGGATCGTGGTCGGGTAATTTGGAAGGAATTATATGAAACACGTCAGAAACACTTCGTTCAAAGAAGAGGCAATAGACTGTCGGTTGATATAAGCCAATTTAGTACTGGTGATAAGGACAAACAAGGAAAGATAAATTATCTTCCACCGGATTGTGTAATAGAAGATAGTCACGTAGTGGTGTTAAATAGCAAGGAGTTTTTCAACTTTATTAGGGTTAATCCCCCCATGATGGATAGAATACGACGAATGATTAATCCCTAATAATGGCCAAATTCATTGGTTTTTTATATCGACCGATAGGTTATTGATAGGCGCGTCGAGACCGTTGTCTCAACAGAAAACCAAGCTAAAAGACGCTAGTGTTTTCAGAGCCTGACTTTAATTATCGAACAATTTACTAGGACTAGCCACGGCCAGGGAAGATGTTTGTAGGGCTTGGTTTAGACATTACTGGGGTATGGCGAGCGCGCCGGAACAGATTGTATATGAAATGATTCCATTAGAATTGTTATTTTTTCTGGAGTCAAAAGGGAGCCAATGAACTAGACTTGAAGGGTCAGATCATTTTAGATGATCTGGCCTATTTGGATTCTTTCTGCCAATCCCGGATTATTTTGCTATCCCGGAAAGAAGTTAAAGAACCAGAATTGAGTCAACATTTTTTTGTCCCATAGACGAGTTAGAATAAAGATATGAGGAGTAAAGCTAAGTCCATTGGATTGTGTCTACTACAAATTTGGAGTTCATTGATGGGGATTGTCATAAGGAGTAAAATTATGTAGATCAAACAAGCGGTATCCCTGATGATTCGTCCTAATTTGTATATTTTGGATTAATTCTATTACCTTGGGAGGACAAACAGGAAAGATGTGGAACCTTAAAGTTAAGAACAGTGTCAAATTGAAAGTTCAAAGAACCCAGATATCATTGAGTGAGGTGATCTATTTTGAAAATCAAATTATACTGGCCGCGCTGTAACTTTCCGAGTAAGCAACGAGCGGATGAGGAGATTGATTCGTATTGGGTTGAATGCACATTAGAAGAAGCAGAGATAAATGTATTTCCACGTTTATCTCTCGCCCAAATAGAAATAAGCAAGAAAAATTGGGAACCAAAAGAAAATGATTCTAAAGATATCGTGATCGATACTAATTCTCTTTGCTATCTTGTATCAAAGAATTTACGTTCGATAACCTCATTTCCATGGTATTATCCCTATTCTGGTCAGTGGAACGGCTATAGCCCCTTCGAAGAGATGAGAGAAATAGAAATAAAAGACTTGAAGGATATAGCAACCATAATCAACGAAGTGTAAAAGACGTATTAGGTGTGGCGTACTAAATAGAAGCGCACTAAATGCGGTCAAGATAGTCTGTAAAATGGCGGATGGGGGTCTGGAATGTATCTTATCAACAGAGAACTAAACAGGGTATCGAAAATCAAAGAGATGACTTTTTCCGAACTTGGATTTAAGGAACGAGAGAATCTTCAGGAATGGCTGGCGAATGAGCCAATGATTTTCGGTGAGAAGTTATTAATTATTCAAAAGGAATTTGATGGATTTTCGGATACAAAAGAACGACTTGATTTGTTGGCTATGGACACCGATGGAAACCTGGTCATCATCGAAAATAAGCTTGATGACTCAGGAAGAGATGTGACATGGCAGGCACTAAAATATGCTTCGTACTGTTCGAGTCTCGCAAAGGAAGAAATCAGGGAGATTTTCCAGGGATATTTAAATAATATGGGTAATGGAGAGCTCGCTGAGGATTTATTATGTGACTTTTTCATGAAGGATTACGACAATATCATTCTAAACAAAGGTACCAGTCAAAGAATAATTCTTGTCGCAGCGAAATTTAGAAAAGAAGTAACATCAACTGTTCTCTGGTTGATGAATTTCAACCTTAGGATTCAATGTTTTAAAGTGACACCGTATCAAAAAGATTCTGATTTAATTATGGACATTGAGCAAATCATTCCTATTAAAGATACAGAGGACTATGTAATCAAAATGGCCGAAAAGGCACAGGATGATTCAATCACAGAAGTAAAGATGAGAAACAACGAACAAATCAAATCTGATTTTTGGACAAGCCTTTTAAAGGAAATGAATACCAAGAGCGATCTTTTTAGAAACGTACATTCCAAAAAAGACAGCTGGGTAAATACTGGAGCTGGAATCAGTGGAGTTTCATATAGCTACGCTGTGACGAAAAGCAATGCTCGAGTGGAACTATATATAGATACCGGTATTAAAGAATCAAATAAGAAAATGTACGACTACTTATTCGAAAGAAAAAATGAAATCGAAAACTCATTCAACGCTGAGATGATATGGGCTAGGTTAGATAATAAAGATGCATCTAGAATTTATTACTATATTGATCTAAGTTATTTAGATAAAGAGAGTTGGCCTGAGCTGATCAGCTCTTTAAACAACGGCATGATTGCACTCTTTAAGACCTTCTCTTCCCATTTGGCAAATTTTAAAGGTAAATAATTACCTTGATTTGTTTGCAACCTTGTAGCTTTATAATCATGGAATTGGTTACTGTAGTAGTCATAAGGCCCCGGAACCGTGCTCAAGGCGCATATATGGCGAACCCAGCCGGGGTGGCGGCTTGGCAAACGTATGCGTTATTATATTGGTTGGGTACTGGCATCTCTACCATAGACGATGGTGCATCCGTTTGGTGTGTCCATATTTGGACTCTGGTGAAGTAGACCGCGAAGGGCAAACTCTTTCTAACTACGAGGAAGTGTATGGGCTGATCGGCGAAGGAATTGGCATTATTAGCTAACTGCGTAAACTTTCTGCAGGGTAATCTTATGAAGAAGTTAGGGGGAAGGGTATGGAGAGCTTACAAGTTATCTTCAAAGAAAAGAACGTTCCATTTGAACTAATCAACCATAAGGTTCCAATCCATACTGCACAGGAGGGTGCAACGTTCTTTGGGATAACTATCGGTCAAACTGCCCCGACATTAATTCTGAAGACAGACAAAGGTTTCTTCGCGTTAATCGTGTCCGGAGACCGTGGCCACATTGATTTTAATGAAGTTGCTAGTATTCTAGGATGCAACAAGGTGAAGCTAGCCGAGGCAAGAGATGTTGAAAAAGTAACTGGTTGCGCAGTAGGAAGTATCTCCATGGTGGGACATAATTTGCCGTGTGTTGTCGACAAACGATTGTTTCAATACTCTTCTATATATGGGGGCTCAGGAGAAGCAACTTGTACATTGAAAATTAACCCAAGTGTGTTGGAAAAAGTAAATAGAGTTGTTGCAACTCTTGATTAAGCTATCGTTATTTAAGTCGCATTTCTAGTCCCGCAAGATCACGCCGGGGTGGCGTCTTGGGAGACATGTGCGTTTGTATATAGGTTGGTGACTGGTATCTCTACCATGGGAAGATAGCCTATCCAGTCCGTGGCGTAGCCACCGCCGGGGTGAAGGATATCGGGAACTGGGGAATATAAGATTGTTCTTCTTTAAAAGGGCAAGCAGAAGGGCACAATTAAATGTAAAAATCAAGAAAATTTCCAATGCCACCGAGTTTAACGCTAGACATTAAAAATCCAGATTCATGGTCTATAAAAATCAGAGGTTTTTTGATAGCTACTCAAAGCTGGTCTTTACGTCAATTAGAAAATCAAGTAAAACGTGATGGAAGTTCCTCTCCTGGAGTTCTGGCAGGGATCAGGATTGTCAAACAAGTAGTTCCTTGTCCAGTCGAGTGGTATTGTATAGATACATTTTATCTTCTACGGTTTAGACTAGGTAAAGGTACATACGAGTATATAGAAAATCCCCCACCAAGTGAGTTTCATGATACGTTGATGAATGCAGATACACAATGGCATGAGACTTTTGATCCGAGAAATCAGGATGTTTGGATGATAGTACCAAAGGGTAAACCATTCGAAAAGTATTTTCCAGTTTCAATGCTTAAACAAGCCATAGAATCTATGATAAGTGACGAACAGGATCGGTTAGTGCAGTTGCGTGGTCAAGTACTGGATGCTCTTGGATTTCGACCAATTGAGATACGCATTCCAAGCGGAGAACCGGACATACGTATAAAATCTGTGACTAGAATGATTGGTGGTCAAGTAATTAAAATTTCTGCATCAGATTTAGTAAGTGACATGCAAAGAAGTTCAGGATTGCTCACGATTTGTCCTGATGACATTGAACAAGTCATGCAGCGTGCAAGATTATTATATGTGAACGCTTACCATGAATGGGAATTCTTCACGATTTCAGTTCATTATGTGGTACTGGCATTAGAAGCCTCTCTGAGGGCGTTGTATGATGAATGGCTTGGAACTGCGGATGTTGAGGTTTCAGCAGAAATTGAAGGAATCCAAGTTGTAGAAATAATGTCAGGGCCTCGAGAAAACATATTGAAGTGGGCCAATGGAAAAGTAGCAAGAAAAGTTACAGCCAAGGGCGATCCGCTTCCTCGAAACAAATCCCAACTTCTTGACCATGCTGTAAGAATTGGAGTGATATCGCTTTGGGAAAGGGAGAGGTGCGCTTATTTACTAGTGCTTAGGGATGTTTTTTCCCACCCCAAGGGAACTTTTATCGAATGGATCAGTTGGGCAAGTGGAGACATATTGGAATCTTGTTTATGGATCAACCTCATGTGGGCTCGATTTTATAAAACGTTGCCCTATGAATTCGCGTGGGAACGGAAAACCATGCATCACTTAGATCAGGCAATCGTATGAGAGAGGATATCGTTTCTAGTTTCGGTTAGGCGGAGATTTATATCCTAGAGACAGGGCACGTTGGTGTTACTTCATTGAAAGCCATGATTTAAGAGGGTCCTAGAGTAGGATGTTATATTTATGGCGTCGTGGTGTGTGCTTGAATATATTTCATTTGGATTGCCAGATCGAGAGGTGTGGATATTTTGTGTTTTATTGGATTATTCTTGCTACCGTGGGAGGAAATGAGAGGAATATGTAGAAATGTTAGAGAAATCTTATTGGGGTTTCAAAAACGTACGCTATAGGAGTGATGTGGGGCTCCTACGTAGTTTTAATGTTAGTGATAGTTTAGAGAAAGAGTGTGAAGGAGTTTACTATGAGCAAAAACGTTACTGTACGTCGTGTAAAGTTAACTAGGCAAGACGAGGATTTATCTGTTATGCAACTTGAGCAAAACGATGAAGTGTACAGGGTTTCATTTTCGGAAGAAACAGCTCCTGAAATTGTTAGATTTGTTGAAACTATTATGCTGCAGGTAAAGGGAAATAAGCAGTATGAGGATAAGTTGTTATTTTGGGAAGACCTTCTTGTGGCTTTAGAAAGTGAAGATATTACATTTAGCGAGTTGCCAAACCATGATGGGGAGGTAGCGTTAAGTATTAATGTGGCAAACGGAGATAAATTGGTATCATATAAAGATACTATAACAGGTCAAAATGTCCCTAATGAAATTGTACGCAACATTGCTAGTGTTGTTAGCCGGGTTTTTTCTGAATATGGAATAGATACCATTAACCAAATTGAAAATGCCTTAATGCAAGAGGACACTCAGGGTGCTTATGAACTATTAGTAGAGGGCCAGGGAAAAGGGTTACTTCACTTCGGTTCGAAAAATACTTTGACAAGGCTATTTCATCTTATTGACCATGTTCTTCCAGTATCCCTAACATCTGAGGAACGGAAAAAACTATTTGAGATCAAGTTCGTGCTTGGAGAGCAAACAGGCCTTTTTACAACTCTTTATGCTGATGCTTCTCAATATATTGAGGAGTTCGGTGATCTGGTAGAGCCGAAACTTATTCAACAATTGTTGTTATTAAAAGCTAATGCAGCATCCCAGCAGGGTAAGAGCGAACTTGCATTTAGTTTGTACCAAAAAGTTATAAAAGAGTGTACTGATGATTTTGCAACTATTGCTTGGGCCCATCGAGGGTTGGCTATGACGTTGGGATATGAAGATCCAGACGCGCTTTACCACGAAAGTATGGCAGCGGATGCATTTTTGTTAAGTGGCAACAAACTTATGTTTGCTCAATCTAAAGCTGTATTAGCTCAATATACTAAGTTTTCTGATCCCGAAAAAGCAATTGGGCTACTGGAGGAAGCAATATGTGTATTTGATGCTAATGACCCTCTCCAAAAAGAGAAAATTGCTGCACTCTCACTAAATAAGGCTGAAATATATAATTTATGTGGCCAAAATGAAGCTGCATTAATAGAAGCAGAGCGTTCGATCACGTTCCGTGGTGGTTCTGGTCAATTCGGTAATGAATCAAAGACTATCGCTTCTCTTCATGCTGCTATATTGTTTGAGCAAGCTTTAGAAGTGGATGAAACAAAATGCCCATTAAAAGACAAATATGAAGGAAAGATAAAAGAGTTAGAAAATATAATGCTTGATGAGGATAAAGTATCTTATTCATTACTAAAGAGACTATCAAACGCTCTATTAGAGAAAAATTTGGTTGAGCTTGAACAAATGAAAGAAGAGGTACTAAATCAGGATAGTTCAGAGATAATTGTATCTTTTTGGGTAGCGGTTATAATTGCAAAAACAGATGCAAGTTTAGATAATAAGCTCGAATTACTGGAAGAAGCCTGGGCAGAAGCTATTAAACCTAAGGTTAGGAACGATTTGAGAGCTAACGTTTGTAGCCTTTTTGCTGAAATCTATAAGGATAATGGAAGTGATGAAAAGGCATTAGAATGGTATAAAAAGGCTTTGGACCTTAATCCATTCATTTGGACAAATAGACAAAATTACGTTGCATTACTTTGGAAGAACAATAAATGGAAAGAAGCGGTAGCATTTTTTGAAGAACAAAGAGGACGTTTTGGGGATTTAACCTCCATTATGTTTGGCTATGGCAAATCGCTAGTTGAGGCAGGGGAACCAGGCAAAGCACTCCCTATTCTCCGAATTGCCCAAAAGAAAAATCCAGATGCTGTATACATTAATGAATATTTAAGTAAAGCATTAGATAATCTTAACGGGGATTTTCAAACTATACCCACTGTTCCGAATATCAGTATATCTGCAGAAGTAGTTACTCTTGCATCCGTGGAACAATGTCTAGCCGACTTTATTCAGTTTATCCAAAAGGATAAACGTATGACGTTTTGGAAATTTGACCTTATTCAAAAGAAACATAACTGGGTTCCTTCTCCAGAGCAGCATGGCCAAAATTTATTACATACGTTTGTTAAAGCGCGTTTTGGAAATAATGTGGAAGCATTAGAAGAGGTTGGAACAGGAGCGGGTAGAATTGATATTTATTTGCGATTTAAAAATGGCCTAAGAACAATAATAGAGCTGAAAATGTGTGGCGGTGGTCGCTATTCCGAGGGATATGCCATTGAAGGGATTCAGCAGCTAACTCATTATTTAGAAAACAAAGAAACGCATCTTGGGTACCTTGTTATTTTTGACGGACGAAGGCGCGACTGTGGTAAAGGTATTGAGCCCCAATATTTATATGAGAAATTCACCATACGATCTTATGTTGCTGATGTACGGCCACAAGTTAAATAAAGTATCTGCTCGAGCAAGGGTTCTCTCACACAGTGACAAAGTTGACCCTGAGATTATACAAGGAGACTTCGATGTCTTTTGTTTTCAGATTAGAAAAGATAGATTTTCAGCCCTAGTTTCTCATAGGGACGCTCAAAAAAACGAGGTGATCATATGCCAATACACAAGAAAGTTGCAATTATTTATAAAGGTAAAGATATTGGTAGAGTCATCCCCTTTCAACCCAATGAGGATGGTGACTGCGACTTCACTTTGAGTTTTTTGAAAAATGAGTACTATATCCAGATATACAAGCTACTAATGACAGAACCTTATTACTATATGGCAGATGAGGATTTAAGAGATTGGGAAATCACCTACCATAGGCATACGCAGACGCAACCTACGAAAATTCATTCGAAACGAATCAATGAACAAGGCAAAAAAGTATATAATCCACTTGGACTAGATAGTTTGCGTGACCCAACCATTCATTCAGAGTTCCCGATCCCTCTGTTTAGAATACAAATACCAAAGGTAGACACATACAAGGACTACGAGCAGAACTCTAAAAAGCATATCGTGGTGGATTTAGAAGATTGCAATATTGCAGAGTTTTTCCTAGTTCCAGCTAATTTCGATTACACAAAGTTCTCGGATAAGTGGCCGATGCTCAGTCACCATTTTTGGTCAGCATCATTCCAGTCATACGCGGCAACTGGTCTAAAGTTCTAAACCCTTCCCATGTCAATTACAAGGCACATGACCAAAAATTAAATCCAATCATCAGGTTGGATTTAATTAGTCTTATCTTGTTTGTAACAGTCTTCCGGCGACCCCGTTGACCACGGAATGAATTTTTCGTCGAGGGAACTTTTTGTTAAGGGGGTTGCACACTTTACGCTGTTCAACAATGTGTCCGAGAGAGGTGATATAATCAAGCTAGCTATGGAGGCGCAATTTTACAAATTTATAAAGGTCTGAAGTTAATGCGCTAGGCTTGATTTGCTTAAAATTAGATGTCGGTGATTGAAAAATCAGTGCAAGGAGTGATATGTTGACCACAGCGTCAAATATTAACATCAACGGTGTCATGCGTTCCGCCTTCCTAAAGCATCACCGCGGAATTGGTTCCTGATGACCCACTCGAGAAGAAATAATGTCTGATAATACAACAAACTAATGGCAAAGGGGTACCTTAATGCTTGGAGCAATAATCGGTGATATTGTTGGCTCACGGTTTGAGTGGAACAATATCAAGACAAAAGAATTTGATTTTTTTACATATCGCTGTGAATTCACGGACGACAGCGTGATGAGTCTTGCCGTGGCGAAGGCTCTGCTTGATAGCGGTGGCAATTATCATAACCTCGGGACTCTTGCCGTTAAAGCACTGCAGGAAGTCGGTCGCCCGTACCCTAAGTGCGGCTACGGCGGTATGTTCCGTCAATGGATGTATTCGGAGAATCCGATGCCTTATAACAGTTTCGGTAACGGGGCGGCCATGCGCGTATCCGCATGTGGGTTCACAGCGAAAACGATGGACGAGGTGAAATTTTTCTCACGGAAAGTCACCGAGGTTACTCATAACCACCCCGAAGGTATAAAAGGCGGTGAAGCGACTGCCTCCTGTATTTTCCTTGCCCGTGAGGGAAAGAACATTCTTGAGATCCGCGACTATGTGAACGAACACTTTTACCCGATGAATTTCACGCTCGATGGTATACGCGATAGCTATCAATTCAATGAAACCTGTCAAGAAACCGTACCGCAGGCAATTATGGCCTTCCTTGAATCAACGTCCTTCGAGGACGCTATCCGCAACGCCATCTCCATCGGTGGGGACAGCGACACCCTTGCCGCTATCACGGGCGGCATAGCTGAAGCCTACTACGGCATTCCGACCGAAATCCGAAAACATGCGTTGACGTTCCTTGATGAGCGTCTGTTGAAAATACTGACTGATTTTGAAAACGCCTACCCGCCTGCGCTTGAAAAGAGTATCGTAGATAATGCTGTTAAGGTGAATGGGCGCAAACGTAAAATCGCCGGCGATACCCGCTCTGAAGTTATGCAGATGTCAATTCTTGCTGCTGACGTGGATTTGGAAGACACTTTCACTGCACATGAGGAAACGACGAGCGAAAAACTGTTCCGTCATATTTTCGGAGCTTGTAATATTCTGCGGGGACCCATAAATCAAGATGAGTACAAGAGCTATGTTACACCGATACTGTTTTTCAAACGACTGTCAGACGTGTACGATGAGGAAACTTTGAAAGCTCTTGAGGATTCTGGCGGCGACGAGGAATTCGCCGCTTTTCCAGAAAATCACCGTTTCATGATCCCGGACGGCTGCCATTGGAACGATGTTAGAAATGAGCACGAGAACATCGGCAAGTCAATTATCGATGCGATGACGGGGATTGAGCGCGCCAATCCGGATACTTTGTTCGGAGTGTTCTCCAGTTTCGATGACGCGAACTGGACAGACAAGGGCAAGCTTTCAGACGAGCGTCTTAAAGACCTCGTGGAGCATATGTCTAAAATAAAGGTTGGCAATGAGAACTACTCCGCAGACGTGATGGGCGACGCTTACGAGTACCTAATAAAAAAGTTCGCCGACCTGTCCAAAAAGAACGCAGGCGAGTTTTACACGCCTCGCATGATAGTCAAGCTACTGGTTATGCTCCTTGCTCCGAAAGCAGGAGAAACCGTCTATGATCCAGCATGCGGCACTGGCGGGATGCTCATTGAGGCTATCCTTTATATGAACGATGACAAACAGGCCTACGGCAAGATATACGGGCAGGAGAAGAACCTTGCCAATTCTGCTATTGCCCGGATGAATCTGTTCCTTCACGGAGCGAGGGATTTCAATATCTTGCAAGGCGATACCCTCCGCAATCCGAACTTCCTGTATCGCGGTGAGCTTCAAACGTTCGATTGTGTTATCGCCAATCCACCGTTTTCTCTGAAAAGCTGGGGCGCAGAGCAGTTTTCAAGCGACGTTTTCGGGCGCAATCTTTGGGGAAGTCCGACTGATTCCAATGCAGACTTCGCCTGGCTTCAGCATATGGTGAAGTCAATAGATAAGAAGCGTGGACGGCTTGCCGTCGTCCTCCCGCAAGGTGTTCTCTTTCGCGGGGGCAAAGAAGGCGAAATTCGCAAACAGATGATTGAATCTGACAAGCTCGAGTACGTCATCGCGTTGACGAGCGGTATTTTTTACTCGACGGGTGTTTCAGCGTGCATTCTCGTGCTGAACAACAACAAACCAGATACGCATAGAGGCAATGTTTGTCTTGTGGATGCTTCCAACACATACACTGCTCAAAGGGCGCAAAATGTAATGACCGAACAAAACGTCGAGGACGTGTATAAACTCTGCTCCGACTATGCAGACGTTCTCGAAAAGGTGAAGATAGCGTCGCTTGACGACATTCGCGGTATGGACTACTCTCTTTCAGTAAGCGGCTATATAGAAAGAGCTGAACGGGAAACTGTATCGCCCGCCGTGGTGCGCAAGTGTTTTTTCGCCGCTCTCGAAAACGTCCGAGCTGCCGAAGGAAAACTGAAAACACTGCTTGTGGAGGGAGGGTACATAGATGAGTAAGCGAATTACGCTTGACGAGCTCAAAAGCTACCTATGGAACTCCGCTGTTCTGCTGCGTACACACATTGATGCTGGATCCTACAAACAGTACATCTTTCCGCTTTTGTTCTTCAAACGAATTAGCGACGTATACGACCAGGAATGTGATGCCATTCTTGAGGAGTACGGCGATGAGGAAGCGTTGGACTTCCCCGAAAACCACCGCTTTGCCATGCCGAATGGTTATCACTGGCGGGATGTTCGGAGCGTTGCCGAGAACGTTGGTGTGGCGATTATCAACGCCTTTCGTGCCATTGAGCGGGCAAACGTCGAAAAGCTCCAAGGCGTATTCGGCGACGGTGCGTGGACGAATAAAAACCGTCTACCGGATGAGCTTTTGAAAGATCTGATCGAACATTTTTCCACGCTGACTCTCTCGATCGCGAACTGTCCAGAGGATGAACTCGGACAGGGCTACGAGTACCTTATACGCAAATTTGCGGACGACAGCGGTCACACAGCACAGGAGTTTTACACCAACCGCACAGTCGTCCACCTGATGACAGAAATGCTCAAACCAGAGTCCAGTGAATCGATTTACGACCCGACCTGCGGCAGCGCAGGGATGCTTATCTCTGCAATTGCCCACCTGAAAGCGCAGGGTAAGGAATGGCGAAACGTCAAGATTTATGGGCAGGAGATCAATGCGCTGACATCAGCTATCGCACGGATGAATCTGTTCCTCCACGGCGTAAAAGACTTTTATATAGTGAACGACGATACGCTCATGAACCCTGCATTCATCGAGAATAACCGACTGATGACGTTCGACATCGTGGTAGCCAATCCGCCGTATTCAATCAACCAGTGGAACCGCGAGGCATTCGCCGCAGACAAATATGGCCGAAATTTTCTCGGAACACCGCCGCAGGGGCGCGCCGACTACGCATTCTTTCAGCATATCCTCAAAAGTCTTGACCAGAAAACGGGACGGTGTGCGATACTCTTCCCGCATGGAGTGCTATTTCGCAACGAGGAGAACGCCCTCCGCGAGAAACTGATAACCTCTGACCTGGTAGATTGCGTTATCGGGCTTGGCGCGAACCTGTTCTACAACTCTCCGATGGAAGCGTGTATCGTAATCTGTCGGATGAACAAACACCCTGAGCGGCGCGGGCAAATACTGCTCATCAATGCGGTAAACGAAGTTACGCGAAAGAATGCCCAAAGCTGCCTCGATGACGTGCATATCAAAAAAATTGCGGACGCTTATCAAAGCTACGCCGATATTGACGGATTCTCGAAAGTGATTACCATTGAAGACTCAAAAAAGAACGGCTATTCGCTGTCAATTCCGCTATATGTCCGCGAGGTCGTAAGCGAGGAAGCGGTGGACAATCGCTCTGTGACGGAGTGCGCTGCCAAATGGCTCGACAGGGTATTTGAAACGCGGATAGCATTCGAGGATTTGAAATCTTTGATTGGGGGTGAGTGCGATGAAGGTTAAACTTGGCGAGGTCGCAAGAGAGAGACGCGATACTCTGCGCGGAAGCAAGCGCGGACTGCCCGTTGTCGGGCTTGAACATATTAAGCCAAGCGAACTTACGCTGACCGAATGGGACGTTAACAGAGGGAACACGTTCACCAAAGCATTCCGCAAGGGACAAATCCTGTTCGGACGCCGCAGGGCATATCTGAAAAAAGCCGCTGTCGCGCCCTTTGATGGCATCTGCTCCGGTGACATTACGGTTATAGAAGCTATTCCCGAAAAGTTGTTGCCGGAATTGTTGCCGTTTGTTATTCAGAACGATACTTTCTTTGATTATGCTGTGGGGAAATCGGCAGGCTCGCTTTCACCTCGTGCTAAGTGGGAGCATTTGCAGAACTTCGAGATCACCCTACCTCCAGTCGCCGAACAACGCAAACTCGCCGACCTACTTTGGGCGGTGAACGCTGCGAGGGCAGCGTATAAAAAGCTGCTTGAAGCAACAGATGAGCTTGTCAAATCGCAATTTGTCCTACGGATATGGTGCATGGCACACTCCATCCTTTTTATTAGAGGAGGAGCTTGCTATGAGATATAAATTCGAGGATATTGCTATCAACAGCACAGCAAAAAAGAAACCGACTACCGCCGATAAAGACACATATTTAGGGCTTGAACACCTCGATTCGGGATGCCTTACTGTCACGCGCTTCGGCTCTGAGGTTGCGCCGATTGGTGAAAAGTTGATTATGAAAAAAGGCGACATTCTTTTTGGAAAGCGCCGCGCTTACCAGAAGAAGGTTGCAATAGCCCCTTTTGATGGGATTTTCTCCGCACACGGAATGGTGCTTCGCCCAAAGGAAGCGGTTATAGATAAAGATTTCTTCCCGCTGTTTATAAGCTCGGATTACTTTCTTGATGCAGCGATAAAAATCTCGGTAGGCTCTTTATCGCCGACGATCAACTGGCGGGATTTGAAAGAGTTAGAGTTTGACATTCCGACTTTAGAAGTACAAAAACGGCTTTCTAAAGTGCTTTGGGCAATGATTGAAGCGAAAATAGCATATAAGGAACTCCTTGACCTTACTGAACAACTTGTGAAGTCGCAATTTGTCGAGATGTT
>Ga0255336_101333_pt1 | contig 18694 bp, 18 predicted proteins | sample MeOH1_35cm_T3_17_FD_189102 | JGI IMG/M metagenome (GOLD analysis project Ga0255336, IMG submission 189102) | Sandy soil microbial communities from University of British Columbia, Vancouver, Canada - MeOH1_35cm_T3_179 | ecosystem: Engineered > Artificial ecosystem > Sand microcosm > Unclassified ...
GCAGGCAATGGTCGAGCCAGTGCGCGCCGGCACCATGAATATTGTCAGGCCATGGATCCGGGTTGGTCGAACCGACTTCCGTCCCGACGCACTCCTTCTCTGCATAGAGATACATGTCATGTCCACTAGGCAGCTTGAATTGCAGCGCACGGCCAACGAAGGGCAACGAGCCTTCGGCCATCAATTCCACCGCAATGCCGTACTTCTCGATGCGACTTTTCAACTCGTCAAGATCGGCATTCGACCGTACCTTATACGCGACATGATTCATGCCCGCCCGGTCAGACGGGGTCAGAACCACGGAGTATTTATCCCATTCATCCCAGCACTTCAGATACACGTTGCCTTGCGCGTCGCGGTGAGTGATCGTCATTCCCACTACTCTCTCGTAATGAGTAGCTGCGGCGTCGATATCCATTACCCGGATACTAATGTGGCCGATTCGCATGATTCCCATCCCAGTCTCCTTGATAGTTTACGGACATTCATCTGTCTGATGGACTCGTTACGGACCCGTTCTGCTCACCACCAAAAGGCGAACGTTCATATGCGGTCAGGTACTCGTGACGCTCACGGATGGCGGACAACAGCCTTCCGCATCTTGCCGACTACCCGAAGCTCAATATCGCTACGCGGCGCCACGCGGCAAGCCAGTACGACCCCCTGCGTCTCTTCTTGCGCAGAGACATGCGCGCGACTCATTGGCCCAATTTTACACACGCAGCCGCGACTCACTTCGACCTTGCACACTCCGCACCCTCCGTTCAGGCAACCTGTTGGGATACCCCGCCGCCCGAGCCGTGCCATGCCCCGCAAGAGGGTCTCTGCTGAACCACAGCGATATGTCTCGCCCGTTTCCGAAAAACGAATCGTATAAGACTCTCGTGTCGACCCGCGTAGGTCCACTTCACCTTGCGTGAACTCCGCTTGTTTGCCGCTCATACTGTCACTCCCTCAAAAGAGTTTGCCCGGCAAGGTGCCTGGCACGGCGCGAGCGGCGTCATACCCTGTCGCCCCGTTCTGCCGACGGCGTCATATAACAGCCGCACAGTTGCGCAGCAACTTCCAATCGCAAAATCGATTTGCCGTCGAATCGATCATGCTGGAGCAAATCCGGAGTCCATCTCGCCGATACCCTTACTGACGTACCGTCTCGGGATTAGCCACAGGCAGCTTTCCCCATATTGCTGCGTCTCATCGATGGAGGCGCAGGCCGTTCACGTCACAGCAGTTCCAATGTCAGAAGGGGTAGACGACATACCGCGGCAGAATTCTGGTGTCGTAGATGGCACGTTTTTCCCGGAACACAGCTTTGCCGTGCTCCACGGCCACAAGGTCGTGGTAACGCCCGGTTGCCAGCACATCACTCGCGCCCATCTCTGGGGAAATCATGATGGAGAAGTTGCTAACCTGACGATAAGTGTCCGTGGCGATTTTCTCTACTTCCAGTCGCTGCACGAAGTGAGTCGTACGGTACGGCTCGAAAGTCCCCACCCATATCTTGGTCACAAATGAAACCCGGTCCTTGATACGCTCGCGGCAGTCGTCCAGCATCAACGCGATGGGGAGACCTCGCTTCTCGTTTTCGTCAGAGATACAAACATACGAGGCCTGCTGCTGCGAGAAGCAATTGAGCCAATCCTCCATCTTCGCCGAGTCCAGCGCCTGCACGTAGGCCTGCTGCAATGAATCAATCCGCTCCAGTACCTCAAAACGATCCAATGCTGCGCTCATGCTTCCTGCCTCCTTTCGAAGTCCATGACCTTTCGGTAGTGCTCCCATTTCAGCAGAAAGCTGGCCTCGTCGTTCTGTTTAAAGTCAAACCAGAACTCGTCAGTGCGCTTTACACCTTTCTGAAACTCCGCATTCCCCGGCGTGAAGGTCCCCAGATGAACACGCTGAAAGATAGAAGCATCCTCCATCGAGATCATGCCGCACGGCCCCAGCAGATTCGAACTCTGCCGTACTCGATGGTGAAGCATCTCCTGCGAATCTGACTCCAAGCCGAAATAGGCGTAATGAACCTCTGTCGAGTCCACGCTCCTTGGGATCGCAAACCGCAGATTAATCGTGTCCAGATGCTTCGTTGCCACGGCCAAGGGGAAGAGTTGCACCACCCTCGAACCTTGCTTGGGGTCCTCCCCCTTGAACTCGATCAGTGAGGGATCACTCAAAAAGCTGTTGCCCTTGGCCAGCGACAGTTCCGCCTCGATAGCGTTATGCCCGTTCTGCGTTGCAACCTGGCGACCCTTTCCTCCCTGCCAGTTCAGCATCCGGAAGGCACTGTGTAACAGAGGTGCGTGATAGCCGTCGTTGTCGTTGTATGCCTTCCAGTTCGACGCATAAGTCACCTTGTGGTAGCCCAAGAGTCTGAGTTTCCCGTCCCCGCCCAGGATGTCCGTCAGCGGAGCAGCGATCTCCCCTAGCCACTCCTGCAAGGGCTGAGTATCCCGAGAAGCGGTGACGAAAATCAATCCGCGAAATTCCTCCATCCGCAGTTCCCGGAGACCGTAGTTCGCCTTGGCGAAGCCCGGGGTGAACTCCTTTTCTCCCGGACAGCCAACGAGCGCGCCATCTGTATCGAAACTCCACTGATGGTAGGGACAATCGAAACTCTTCCGATTGCCACATATCGAGGTCTCCACCTGCGTCCCGCGATGCGTACACGCGTTGTAAAACGTGCGTACCTGTCCATCCTGACCTCGCGCGATCAGAATCGGACGCCGACCTAGGTCGAATGTCTTGAAATCGCCCCTTTCCGGCAACTCCGCCAGGTGGCCCACCATGTGCCATTCGGGGCCGTAGAAGATCCGGTCGAGCTCCATGTCGAAGATTGCAGAATCCCCAAAAATCTCCTTCGGAATCCTGTTTATCTGATTCGGCCAGATCAAATCCCTGGAGACCGCCCCACCGCTTTCATTCGTACTCATGATGTATCGCTCCTGAATTGCCCTGCCGACAATGGATTCAACCCGCTCCGAACCCCCGAACGAACAAATCCTAAGGCCGGTCGGTAGGCCAACTGCATGGTGACGCTCACCTGTTTTCCTCGCCGGCTATCCGCCTCAGCGGCCCACTGGTTGCGCGTCGGCTTCAGCAAGAAAATCCCCGACCAGCTGGACGAATCGCTGTGCGTGCTCTATTTGCGTCCAGTGTCCGCATCGGCCGAACACATGCAACTGCGAGCGATCTATCCATTGGGCCAGCGTCAGTGAATTGGACAGCGGAATCACCTTGTCGTCACGCCCATGAACTAGCAGTGTTTCATGCTGGAGTGCGCGAATGTCGCCCTCGCGGCTGGCCAGAGAAGTTATCCAGCGTTGGCGAGGCGCAGGAAACATCGCCGAAAACGACTCCTGGAAACCAGGCATGATGCTCGCTTCGTAACGCAACTTCGCCAGCTCGTCTGTCACCAGGTTGCGGTCGTAAGCGAAATGGTCCATTACGCGACGCATGTTCTCGAACGACGGTTCATAACCCCAGACCGCGTCCAGAGCGGGGGTCAGCGCGAACTCGACGCCCGCCGCACCCATCAACACGAGACGCCGCACCCGTTCAGGATATTTAATGGAAAATGCGAGCGACAGTGCCCCACCGAACGAGTTACCCACAAGATCAACCTGCGCCAGGCCAAGGGCGTCCAGCAACCCGGTTAGCTGCTTCAGCCAGGCGTCCATCGTGTAAGTCGCATCGGCGGGCCGATCTGTAAAACCGAACCCAAGCATATCGGGAGCGATAACGCGGCGGCTGGAAGCAAGTCCGGGAATAACTGTGCGCCAGTTGGCCCATGCACTCACCCCGGGACCCGAGCCATGGATGAGCACCACCGGGAAGCCCTGCCCCCTGTCGTGCACGTTCGTTCGTATACCGGCAGCGACCACCGAATCAGCAATTTCAGGATTGACTTGAATGTCCATAGCGGTCCTTTTTTCCTGAAAAATCGTAATAGTGTTGAGTTGATAGTCTAGGTAAATCTCGATATTCTGGAATAGGTGGTTTTACCGATGAATCTCGATATTTTCGGCAGTATACTTTGTAACATTTTTATGTTGGGGTGCGTGTGTCAGAATACTTTCCACTTGATGCCGTCGGGGGCGGCTCCGCTGGTAATGGCGCGGAGCCCGAACCACGTACGCGTATCGAACTCGCCTATCGGCGACTGCGCCGCGATATCGTGGACGGGTCGCTTCCGCCAGGCTCAAAGCTGCGGGTTGAGCACCTCAAATCGCAGTACCAGGTAGGCGCTGGAACGCTTCGGGAGGCGTTGGCGTTGCTCCTTTCCGATTCGCTGGTCGTGGCGCAGGAGCAGAAAGGGTTTCGCGTCGCTCCCGTGTCCATGGAAGACCTTGAAGACCTGACTCACACCCGATCGCTCCTGGAAATGGAAGCCCTGAAGCAAAGTATCGCCCGCGGTGACGATGACTGGGAGGCTGGTCTGGCAAGTGCGTTTCACAAGCTGACACTTGCCGAAGAGCGACTCGTCAAGAACGCAGCAGTCGCGTTCAATGAATGGGAGGATCGCAACAGGCAATTCCATGAGGCGCTATTAGCCGCGTGCCCCTCGCGCTGGCTTAGGCAGATGCGCACCGTTCTCTACCAACAGGCTGAGCGGTATCGCCGGCTATCTGCGGTTTATGGTCCCCCGCCGACCTCGGTTCACGATGAGCACCGCGCGATATATGAGGCGGCCCTCGCTCGCGACGTGACAAGAGCCTCCGAGGCACTGGAACACCATATCGGTCGGGCAGTCAACGTCGCAAAGCTGAGCCATTTGCTGGACCGTTAGGTCTGGCACGCTGCGACAAGCGCGTTTTTAGCCAGCTATGGCTATGGCTCGATCACGTGACGCACAGGCAATTTTTATCGTTAGTGGACAAACATGAATGTAATGAAATTTCATCCAGCGTCTGACATCAGGCTTTATCGACCTTCTCCGCTCAACATAAGCGTCGTTGCGTGTACTTACCTCGCTGACAGCGACGCGACAGGCGTAATCCGACACACTCTGCAATCCTGCTACGGGGGCTCACGCTTATGCCTGCAATGAACCTTGAAACCGTGGCCATAATCGGCGGCGGTGTTGCCGCGGTCTCCTTTGCTTGCGCGTTGCGCGCAGGGGGATTTAACGGTTCCATCATCGCGGTAAGCGACGAGCCTGAACTCGCATACGATCGTCCGCCCCTATCAAAAACGTTCCTGTCCCAAGGAACGGATGCGGTTCGCCTCGATACACGCCCCGCAACTAACGTCGAATGGCTGCACGGCGTTGCAGCTATATCGATCGACGGGCGGCAACGACGGGTGCATCTCGCCAACGGCCGAAATCTCCCTTACTCTGCACTGGTTCTGGCGACCGGTGCGACACCACGGCTCCTTCCCGCGCTCGCTGATGTCGAACTCCCATTTTTCACCTTGCGCACGCTCGACGACGCCCGTGGCATCAGGGCGCGACTCGTTGCCGGTGCGCGCATGGTGATTATTGGAGGGGGCGTAATCGGACTGGAACTTGCATCAACTGCCCGCAGGATGGGGGTGTCAGTCAGTGTCGTGGAAGCATTACCTCGTCTCATGAACCGCTGCGCCGGCGACGTACTCGCTTCTTTCATTGCCGCACAGCATGCACAGAATGGTGTCGAATTGTGGCTCGGCAAGCAGGTTATAGGTTGTTCACCGCAGGGCGTGCTTCTCAATGATGGCTCCGCCGTGCCTGCCGATTTTGTTGTCGTTGGCATAGGCGTCAGCGCCAATGACGGATTAGCACGTTCGGCCGAGATTGCATGCGATGATGGAATTTTTGTCGATCGCTATGGCCGCACTACGTGTCCCCAAGTGTATGCCGTGGGCGACGTCACACGCCAGCGGAACCCGGTGAGTGGGCATTTCGAGCGCATTGAGACATGGACGAATGCCCAAAATCAGGCTATAGCAGCGGCACGCTGCTTACTGGATCCGGGAACCGCACCGTACGATGAAATTCCTTACTACTGGTCAGACCAGTACGAACAGCGCATCCAGGTTTTGGGGATGCCCCAAGGAGACGAAGAACTGGTTCGTGGCAACGTCGGCAACGACGCTTTTGTGGTCTTCCATCTTTTGCGCGACCGGCTGGTCGGAGCCACCTGCGTCAACCAGCCCAAAGCGGTCGCGCCACTAAGACGGCTGATCGCGAGTGGAAAAACGCCTGATCGAAAGAAGATGGTCGACATCGATTTTGACATACGCAAACTTGCCGATGATGACTAGCGATAATTCCGGAGCGAGTTGATGCTCGAAGCCGGCCATAGTCTGGTCCAGCAACTGCTGGTAATCTCGGCAACGGAAGCATCGGGCCGAAATGCCCTCCCTGGACGACCTGCGGAAGTTGCCCGATCAGGGTCTGGCCGTCCAGCGTTTCCAGCGTGCAAGTCGATAGCGCGTATTGCGTGATTCGATCACCAGGTCCTAGTGTCGTGCGTCACAAATAATGCAACTTAAGTGCGATTTGCGAGTCTCCTTGATACGGAGGGAGAACTCATGAGAATCGCGGCGAAAGTTGAGCTATGTGAAGCACAGCGCAAACAGTTAAAGACGTGGGCTACTGGTCGGACGATTCCGGTTCGACTGGCTGAGCGCGCCAAGATGATTTTGCTCGCAGCGCAGGGCAAGACAGACAAAGAGATCGGTGCGGACCTTGGTATCTGGCGAGGCACGGTGGCACGCTGGCGCGGTCGCTTTATAGCTGATGGTGTGACGGGGATCGAGCGCGATGAAACCCGACCCGGGCGCAAGCCGAAGATCTCCGCGCGCAAGGTCAAGAGCATCGTGGCACTGACGACGCAGCAACGTCCGGATAACGCGACGCACTGGAGTACGCGCAGCATGGCAGCAGTGGCTGGCGTCAGTGAAGCGAGCGTGCGGCGCATCTGGCAGGCGCACGGCCTCAAGCCGCATCGCGTAGTGAGCTTCAAGGTGTCGAACGACAAGCACTTCGTCGAGAAGCTCGAGGACATTGTCGGGCTGTATCTCGATCCCCCGGAGCACGCCTTGGTCTTGTGCTGCGATGAGAAGAGCCAGATCCAGGCGCTTGACCGGACCCAGCCGGGATTGCCGCTTAAGCGAGGTCGCGCTCAAACGATGACGCACAACTACAAGCGCCATGGTGTGACGACGCTGTTTGCCGCGATGAACACGCTCGATGGAAGTGTCATTGGCCAGTGCCAGACAAAACATCGTCACCAGGAGTGGCTGAGCTTCTTGCGCAAGATCGATCGCAATACGCCCAGGGACAAGGAGCTGCATTTGATCGCTGACAACTATGCAACTCATAAGCATCCCGAGGTAAAGGCGTGGCTGGCCAAGCACCCGCGATTCCACATGCATTTCACGCCCACCAGTGCGTCCTGGCTCAACATGGTCGAACGCTTCTTTCGTGACCTGTCAGAGAACCAGTTGCGACGTGCGGCCTTCCGCTCGGTACCTGAATTGGTCTGCACGATCGAACAGTACGTGGAGAAGCACAATCGTCATCCGAAGCCGTTCATCTGGACAGCAAAGGCGTCCGACATCCTCGCGAAAGTCACGCGTGCCAGGGCCAAGCTGAATAAGATGCAATCCGTTTGACGCAGACCACTAGGGAGCGCAAGCGTCAGCGACGCGACACTGCATTGGAGCTTGCGTTATCGTTGGAAAGCTACGCTCGAACCTGTCGGACAATGATGCATAAGTCCGCCTGGGCGGCATCGGAGCCGGTCGGCCCTATGAGCCGCGAAGCCAGCAAGGGCGTGTCCATCCCCGTCTTTGCCTATCCGGACAAGCTTCAGTGGCACGTCCTGAGCCGCAAAGTTATCTCCGAACTGCGCGAGTACCCGGCAACGGTGTACGCCGCTCGGGAGTATGTGGAAGCGTTCCGCGAATTCGGTGAGCCGATCGACCTTTGTGGCCAGGTTGAATACGAATGTGCAAAGGCTGCGAAGGCAGCGTTAGCACTTGCCCGGACCACGCGCCGGCGGCACGGAGCCGCGACGTGGAAGCCGGGCGCCAAAGATTCAGCCATGGAGCGCGAACTGTCCGACTTCATCGCGAACGCTGAAGAAAAGCGCAAGGCGTCGCTCGAGCGTCGAACGGAGTTCACAGTTGGTCGGCGAGCTGACACGCAACCCTTCAATCAGGCGCTAAGCGCCTGAAACCTGGACCAGACAAGCGGATATCCTGAAGGCCTCTCAGGTTCTGGCCGGCCTCAAAATGTAGCCAAGACATTCAGCCGGCGCGCCTCGGGACGCCGGCTTTTCTTTTTATCGCGCAACATGCTGACAGCAAAACGTAGCGCCATGGTCATTCGTCATCGGGCGCTGATTCAGCCATGCCACTCAACCCCAATTCAAGGGTTTTGCCACGCCAGATTGTGCCCAGGCCCGCCATATCACAGAGAATTGCCCACGCTATATACGGGACGGGCGTTTCTCCGCTTATCCAGCGTCTGACCTGGCGACCGCCATGCTCACTCAGCCCGAGCACCCTGGCAAGAGCCCGACCCGACAGGCCGATGCGTCGCACCACCTCCTGAACTTCAGCGCCCCGGGGCCGCTCCCATCCCTCATCCGCCGGGAGCAAACACTCGGCCCGAATGGGTGTATGGATATCAACTGTCATTTTCCAATCGCCTTTTCTCTTAGTCGTACTTCCTGGATTGGACGGATCTTCGCGCCCGGTCGATCGCGTCCGCCGCGACCTTTTCCTCCAGCCGTAATCGATGCGCGCGGAACTCATGTTCTGGCCACCGCGCTTCGCACTCCTCGAGCGCCTTGACTGCCTGATCGCGAGTCATCGGGTGCGTGTACCCCGGCCATGGTTCGTACACGTCGCCGCCGGAACTCGCCGCCCGTATACGTACAGCACGCTGGATGATCCAGTCGTCCGTCCAGATTTCGGGGGCCGCCGAAGCTTCAATGGCATCTGCGCCAACCTCCGGCAGGCTGCGCTCATCAAAGTGTCGCTCTTCCGTCGAGGTGTCGAACAACGTAACGATCGCGTCGCCGAATCGTTCCTGGAGGTCAACTGCATCTCGCCATGCCTCCCCTGGATCGTCGTATTCCGCCGGCGTATCGCCAAGCTGCGCGTGCCTGAATCCGACCGCCCCCCACTGGTCAAAACTGAGCACCACATCGACGTAGTGGTTCGCGTCGTCATCCCAGACCTGCACTCGAAACATGGTGCCCTCCTGATCCTGAACGATTCATTGGTGCCTCTGTCCTCGATCCAGCCCCCACGGCTTCGCCGCGGTGGAAACACGCAGCCTGCGGCTGCTTGACGACCCCGGCCACAGTTGCACGGCGCCTCACCGGATCGTCCCTCCGCTGCCGCTGCGGGTCGGCGCTCTCCCCACGCCTCCCGGCGCGGGTCCCCGTGCGCCTCGATCCGGGCGCGCAGGCGCGCGCGACAAGCTCCCGGTCAATACGAGTCCTGGTTTAGCAGGAAGGGGGGTGCCCGGCACCCGTGTCTGCGATCGGACTGGCGGGCCGGAGCCTGTCAGCCCCGGACACAGCACACCTGCCCGTTACCAGCCAACGTAGTTGAGCAAAAGCTCCGCGATTAGCTTGCGACGAACAAGGTCCAGCCCCGACAGGTCGGCGAAGCCCCTGATGCCCGCTTTCTCCCACAGAACAACGCTATCGTCCGAGTTGTAGAACGAATACAGCGCGGCAAGAAAAGTGCGCTCGCCGCTGCTGAGAACACCGAAGGCGTCGAGAATGACCGCCCCATTGGGCGCGAGCGCCCACTTGTCTTTCGCGTTCTCAACAGCCTCTCTGGTGCCATCGCCGAAATAGACTGGACCGGCCAGCATGGCAGCCTGTTTCCATGCGTCAAAAAACCGTCCAGCCGCGACAGTGAAGTGGGCGTCGCTTTCCTCCTGCTCACGGCGAAACTGTTCGAGCATTTCGGGGGGAAACTTCGATTCGTCGGTCATAGCGGCAATTCCTGTTGATAAAGGGCAGTGGTCACAGCTTCCACCTGCTCGGCAGACAGCAAAGACACGTCGATGGCCGTCGCGTGCGTGTAGATCATCTCGCCATAGACATCAGCAAGGTGACGCGCTTTCGGGCACAGCGCCGCGTCTTCTCCTGACGCCTGGCGGTTTCGCCACACGTTGATCGCCTGTTCAATCTCGGCAATTGTAAAGGTTGGCATGGCAGGCTCCGAAGCCCGCGCGTGTACACGCGGGCGGTTGAGGGTTCAGGCTATTGGGCGAACAACACTTCGTAGAGTCCGCCCCGGTCGATCGACATTTCGGCATCCGGCAACTTCGCCACACCGCAGATGAAGTCGAACGGGCCGCTGTACGGCAGCATTTCAAGAATCGTCTGATTGCCGAACCATGTGCGCAGCACATCGCCGCGCATCAGCTCGCAACCCCGTTTCAGTTCTGTCGTCATGCGGCACGCTCGCGAGTGCGGCGGACTGCTTCGTGAACCGCTACCAGCGGTGCGCGGGGCGGTACGCGGTCAAACTCCAAAAGCGCGGCACGCGCGATTGCGCGAAGCTCTTCGCGGTGCATGTCGATTACATGGCCGTCCCGGTCGAGCATGTTGGCGATACGGTGCAGCGCGTCGGCTGTCTTCGCCGCCGCATCCGCCGACAGCGCCATACGGAACAGTTCAGCACGCACGATTTCACGATCCCCGTACTGGTAGACGGCCAGCAAAGGCAGAAGTGCGGTCAGCCAGGTTGGGCGAATTTGCGTCATGTCCATTTCTTCCTCACTGATTTTCAGGTAGGGCGAAAGACCCCAGCCCGCAGGCCGGGGCTGGTTGATTAGTCGATAGCGCGGAGAATGTTCGCGGCCTCTACGTGCTGCGTCGCGTAGGCGCGCAGTTCGTGGTAGTGCTCGATGATGCTGTCATCGCCGCACTTTTCCGCCAGATGGCACAGGGCAAACAGCGTGACGACGATGCCGAAGGCGTCCGCGCCCATCATGTCGCTGTAGCCGTTCATATGCCACCGCACAAGCACCCGTCCGCAGTTCGAAGGGGCCATATAGAAGCCGCCGTTCGACAACTGGAAGAAGTCCCACGAACCGCCGTTGTAGGCACTCGAAAGGCGCGCGGCCCAGTCGTACACCAACGCCTCGCCCTGGAGGTATTGCGCACCCAGGTAGTGAGGAAGGAAATTCAGGCGCAACTCATCAACAACAACGTATGACGAGATTCTGGTTTCGTTATCAATCACGGTTATCTCCGGTTATGGCCATCGCTACATGCGAGGCACAACTTAATTATAGTGACATTTTGTCCTAACACGAGATAATTTTAATTTTCATTTTAAATCGCTTTTATTATCCAATTAAAAATTCCAAATGACATCCGTTAATATAATCTTTACTTAGGGCATTTTGTCCGTATAATGATTGTGTGCCTCGCATGTAGCGATGGCCATAACCGGAGATAACCGTGGATCAAATCGTTGAAAACCGTGCAACCGAAATCGTTGTCGAAAGCAGTTTCGGCAACGACACCCAGATCGAATACGTGCCGCTCGCACTACTGTGCAAGTCACCGCACAATGTGCGCCGCAAAACGCCTACCGGCATCGAGACACTGGCCGAGAACATCGCTGCGGCAGGCGTCATGCAAAACCTCGTCGCCCACGAGGTGAAGGGGCGCAGCAAGCAGCGGAAGCTGGGCATATGCGCGGGCCAGCGCCGCCTGCTCGCACTGGAACTGCTGCGCTCGACTGGCCGGATCGATGACAGCTACCCCGTACCGGTCAAGGTTGTGAGCGAAGCCGACGCCGTCGCCGTGTCGCTGATCGAGAACCAGCAGCGCGAGCCGATGCATCCGGCGGACGCCTGCGAAGCGTTCCGCCTGCTGGTCAATGAAGGTCGTACGGTGGACTACATTGCGGCGCTTTTCTCGCTGTCTGAAATCCAGGTGCAGAGGCACCTGAAACTTGCGAACGTGTCGCCCCGCCTGATCGACGTCTTTCGCAATGACGGCATGACGCTGGAACAGATCCGCACGCTTGCACTGACGGACGATCACGAACTGCAGGAACGCCTGTGGTTTGACGCCGCCCAGGCGTGGCAACGCAACCCGGCGCAGTTGCGCGCCGCGATCACGAACAGCGAAATCGACGTGGCCGACAGCAACCTGGTTGCGTTCGTCACGCTCGACGCGTACGAGGCGGCAGGAGGCAACGTGCGCCGCGATCTGTTCAGCGACGAGAAGAACGCGGGGTATGTGACCGACGCCGAACTGCTGCATCGCCTGGTCGCGGATAAGCTGGTTTCGGTTGCGCAGACCTTGAGCGCCGAAGGGTGGAGTTGGGTGGAGACACGCGTACGACGTGACTTTTCCGAAATGGCCCGCTTTGGCCGGTTGCCGTCGGCGTCGCGCGAGTACACGAAGAAGGAAAAGACCGAGCTTCGCGCGCTGAAGAAGGCGAGCGAACAGGCCGCAGCGGAACTGAATGCGTACTACGACGCCGAAGACGAAGCCGAGGACGACGCCCGCCGCGACGCACTGGAAACCGCAGCAGACGCCGCTTCCCAGGCGCTGGACGACTTTGCTGAACGCCTCGAAATCTGGAGCGACGACCAGAAGGCGCGTGCCGGTGCATTCGTGACGCTCGACCATGACGGCAAGGCCGTGATCGAGCGCGGACTGGTCAAACCCGAGGACCGGGCCAGCGTGAACCGCGAAGGTGTGACGGGTGCTGACGAACTGCCAGCGCCAGCAGAAAAGCCGCTGCACGGCAAAGACCTCAGCAGGCGATTGACGGCACACCGTACCGCCGCCGTCCAGATCGAACTTGCACGAAACCCGGTGGCCGCACTGGCGGTACTGATGCACCGCCTGATCCCGGTTGTGTTCGATGACCGCTATGTCTGCGTCTACGACCAGCATGCCGCCGACGTGCGGGCCACGTGCTCTCACAACCGCCTGTTGCAGACAGCGGACGACATGGAAGCCAGCGCCGCATGGAAAGAGATTTCGGCCGAGCGCGAAAAGTGGGCCGCGCTTCTGCCGAAGCGTTTCAGCGATGTGCTGCCCTGGTTGATGGCGCAGAGCGAAGACGTGCTGAGCAATCTGTTCGCATTCTGCGTGGCCGCGACCGTCAACGGCGTGAGCGAATCGGATGGCGCACACCCGGTGAACGTGCTGATGAATCTGCTGAACGTCGATATGACGCAGTACTGGACGCCGACGCGAACGAGCTATCTGAACCACGTTTCGAAAGCACGTATCGTTGACGTGGTAGCGCAAGCGCTCTCCCCCGAAGCGGCGGCACCACTGGAGAAATTGAAGAAAGACGCAGCGGCAGAGACGGCCGAACGGTTGCTGGCCGATGCACGCTGGTTGCCCGAGGTGCTGGTGAGCCGGGAAACGCCGGTCGTATGGGATGACGACGAAGACGAGGAGGAGGAAGAAGCCGCCTAAGCGAGCCGAGCGCCGCGCCCCGGAAGAAGCTGTACCGGGGCGCTGATCGATACCGGCTCATTTTCCAGAATCCCTTTTTAGGCCTCCGGCGCGTCGTTCCCCACGACGCGCTTTTTATTTTCCTGCAAGCCCGAAGCCACGCAGACCGCTGCGATATCGCGCGCGCCTGCGCGCCCGGATCGAGGCGCACGGGGACCCGCGCCGACTGGTGCGGGGAGAGCGCCGACCCGGAGCGCAGCGCAGGCACGATCCGGCTGGGCACCCGCACACTACGCCGGGGTTTGCTCCGCAGCAGCTCTTTCCGCGCTGGCCTGCGACTCTGCCTTCTTCTCATTTTCGCGCTCAGCGATGAAAGCATCGCCACGTTTCTTGAGCGTGCGCTGCAATTCATCCTCAGTCTTGAACTGATCGAGCGCCCACAGTAGCGCGCCGGTCAGCGTGCCGCGATCCACCGGAAAATCAACCATCGAGACGATGCCGCCGAGTTCGATCAGTTCGCGCGTGCGGGCCTTGCGCTGATCCTCGCGCCGCGCGCTCAGCATGCGGGCTGCTTCGGCCTTCATCGCGTCAGCCTTCTGGTTAATTTTCTCCAGTCGGACCAGCTTGTCTAGCTGGCGGGACTCCTGTGCGGACGGATTCGGAATCGCGGCCAGTTCGACCAGCAGCGATTGGGTGGCGGTGGGCGACTTCAAACCCTTGATGTACTGGACGTGTTCCGTGAGCCATTCGGCCTTTGCCATCATTTTTCTCCTGGATCAAATTCACGTTGCATCTAGCGAGGGCGCAGACCGATCATTCGGCCCCCTTCCTGCAAGCCATTCCGGATTATGAAAACCACAAAAGCGAGCTACTAGGGAGGCGTGACCCGGCAGTATCTGGCGAGCAAAGCGAGTCAAAGCGCGCTTCCGCGTTTCTATGCTAGCATAGAAACAGCTTATGATAAGACGAAAGCCAAGCCGCCAATGCCAACGTACCATTTGAGCGTGAAAGCAGGTGGGAAAGCCGCCGCAGGGGAACACGCAAAGTACATTGCGCGGGAGGATCACTACGCCTACATTTCTCGCGGTGGAAAGTACGAAGAGCGTGGCGACCTCAAGATGACCGAGAGCGGCAACATGCCAGCATGGGCCGCGCACGACGCGAGCATTTTCTGGCAGGCAGCGGACACCTACGAGCGGGCAAACGGGCGGCCGTACACGGAAATTGAGGTTTCGATTCCACGCGAACTGGACGATGAACAGCGCGTCGCGCTCGTGCGCGAGTTCGTTGAACACACTCTCGGCGAGCGGCATGCGTACACCTGGGCAATCCACAATCCGGCAGCGAGCGACGGACTGGAACAGCCGCACGCGCACATCATGTTCACGGAGCGGGTGAACGACGGCATCGCCCGCGATCCAGCGCAATACTTCAGGCGATGGAATGCCAAAGAGCCCGAAAAAGGCGGAGCCGGAAAGGACCGCTATCTGAGCAGTCGCCAGTTTGTTCGTGATGTGCGGGAAGAATGGGCGGTCACCGCCAATCACTTTATGGCACGGGCGGGCATCGAGGCCCGCATCGACCATCGCAGCTACCGGACGCTGGGTATCGACCTGGAGCCGTCCGTGAAAGTAGGCGTCGCGCGCTACGCGGGCGAACGTGGTGTGATGGCCGGATTGCTCGAAGAGAATCGCCAGCGCGCGTACCGCAATGGGCAGAGACTGCTCATCAATCCGGCGATTGGTGTCGCCGCCCTGACGATCAATCAATCCACCTTCTCACGTCGCGACGTCGAGCAGTTCGTCTTTCGCAATACCGACGGTGCCGAACAGTTCCGGCAGGTGTACGCGCGGCTGATGAATTCGAAGGAACTGCTCGCGCTGAAGGATTCCGGTCGCAACGGTGAATGGTTCACGTCGGCAGATCTGCGTGCGATTGAGGTGCGCCTGGTCGATCGTGCTCGCGCAATGGGTCGCGCCGGCGACAGCGCGGTGGGCGACGCCGCGGTGCGTGAAACGCTTCGCGCAACCCGAAAGTTCAATACAGGACAGGATGCGGCTTTTGTCGCGCTCGCTGGCAGCAGCCACCTCGTGGTAGTGAACGGCGCAGCAGGTACTGGGAAGAGCTATGTGCTCGCGGCCGCACGCGAAGCGCTCGAGGCGGACGGCGTGCGCGTGATCGGCGCAGCCCTGCAGGGCAAGACGGCCGACGACATGCAGCGTGACGCCGGCATCGCCAGCCGGACGCTGCACAGTCTGCTTTCGGGCATCGAGCGCGGCACGGTGACGCTCGATGCAAAAACGGTTCTGGTGATCGACGAGGCCGGGATGGTCGGCTCCCGGCAGATGGAAAAACTGCTTGGCCACGCGCAGGCGGCCGGTGCGCGCGTACGCCTGGTGGGCGATGCGTGGCAGCTGCATGCGGTCGACGCCGGCGATGCTTTCCGCGCAGTATCGCGCGAGGCGGCCGCCGCAAACCGCCTCGAAAGCCTGACCGAGATCAAGCGGCAGGACGAGCCCTGGCAGCGCGAAGCAACGTCGGCACTGGCCCGGCACGATGTGTCAACGGCCGTGTCCGCGTATGCAGAGCGCGGTGGCGTACAACTGTATTCGTCCGTCGCCGACGCGCGCGAACAGCTGATTGCGCAGTGGCTGGATGATCGCCGGGCCAGTCCCGGCAAGACCCAGCTGCTGCTGACTCACACCAACGAGCAGCGCGAGGCGTTGAATGCGCGCGTGCGCGGATTGCGACGGGCTGCCGGCGAACTGGGCGCCGAACAAACCGTGCGGACCGAGGACCGACACATCGCGATCGCCGCCGGCGAGCGGATCATGTTCCTGCAGAACGAATACGTGATGCAGGTCAAGAACGGGACGCTGGGCACGGTCGAACAGATCGAAATGCCTGACAGGAAAGCGCCCGGCGCCGTCCTGCACGTGCGGCTCGATGATGGCCGACAGCTCGCGGTCGATACGGAGCAGTACGGCCACTTCGATCACGGTTACGCGCTCACGGTCCACAAGAGCCAGGGTGTGACAGTCGATCGCGCGTATGTGCTGGCGACGAAGAGCATGCATGCCGAGCTGGCCTACGTCGCGATGACCCGGCACAAGGAAAATCTGGTTGTGGCGGCCGGCCGGGATGAGTTCACGGACGGCGCAGCGCTGATGCGCAGCCTGTCGCGTGCCGACGAAAAATCGTTCAGCGCGCAACATGAACTGCAGCCGGAGCGTGATCGCCGGCCGGAACTGGGCTACCGGCACACGCTGAACCGGCGCCGTGTCGAATTCTCGAATGCACCCCGGCCGCAACGGACCGAAAAGACCCTCGATCGTACAGTCGAGCAGTATGCCAATGCCCTCTCCGCTGCGGCGGCCGCAAACCGGGCAGGCAAGCCGGTGCCCGCAAAGGACCGCGCGGCGCTGAAGCGGGCGAGTGTGGGACTGAACCGGCTCGATCCGGGAATGCGCCGCGAGATCCGCCACGTAGTCGAGCGGGATGACCGCGCCTGGCGCGCGCTCGTTGAGCTCAGCGGCCCCGCGCGAGCGGCGGCGCTTGTCAACGAAGTAGCGCAAGCCCGGGCGCAGCGCGCCGGCATCGACGCAGCAGCTGCCGGACACCCGCAAGCGCCGACGCCGGCCCCCGCGTCCCGGCGTTTCGCCGACCTGACGCCAGAAGAACGTCAGGACCGGCGCAACGAGTTCAAGGCTCAACTGCGCGAAGCGGCTGGCCAGGCGGTCGAGCGAGATAAGCCACCGCGTGAGCGCACGGCATCGCGCGGACGTGGCGGGCCAGAAATCGGTTATTAATCTGGTTATCGGGATAATCGGCCAACGTTGAATGAACGGTTGATCTGAACACAGCCCTATCTTTGGGTGTTGCCCCTTCGCCCCCTCGGAATGGCGTTGTTTTATAGCCCGCACTTAATCAGGTGCGGGCTTTTTTATTGCTGTCTTCAGCGTAAAAATATCCAATACCGCTGGATATTTCGGCGATGGCGGATTATTTGCTGTTCTGCAGACTTTCTGGGGCCCTGGTGAGCAATAACGTTTGCAGGGCAACTAGGCGAGCACGCGAGCGCGTTGATTTACGGGTGTGCCGCAGGCACGTGCGTAAATCTTTTATCGCGCACTTAGGGATTCGGCGGCCGTAGGTCGGCGTAGCCCTTAGTGCCTGCCCCGCAGAAGTCCTGATAAACGGTTTTGGTTCCGTCCGTCCTCTCTGAGGACTGGATAGAAGCGTGCGTAGCACGCGCAGGCCGACGTGGAGCGTCGGGGCGGAGGACCGTACGTCCGGAGGGTAGGCGCTTTTCCACCGGCCGGTAGTGAAAAGAGACCGTGATTAAGAACCGACAGTTAAATCGCGGCTTTCCCGACACTTATTTGATTGGGCATTGCATCAACTGTGGATAACTCTGCGGGCGGGTCGCGAAATTGCCTTTCAGGCGGTGCGGTGCGTACGCGAATCCGCCGGAAATAGTCTAGGGGACGCACGGCGGCCGCTGACCAGCGAAATCCGGACGAGCCGGTGCCTCGCGCGGCGCGTTAGGCTGGTCGTGCGAGAGGGCTAGCTGCGCGGAGGCGCGAGCTGCTGTCGCGCGAGCCTGAAACAGGTTTCGTGGTCCAAGGAAGGATTGGCCTGTTTGATCTGGCCGGCGCGGATCTGGATCTGCCGCTCGAACTCGGCTTCAGCATCGACGGCCATGCCCTCGGATCCTCCAGTCGGCCCGGGCCGCGAGCGGTCGGCACGTTCCGCCACACAGTTTTTCAAGCCTGCCAACCAGAGCTGGCCACGGGCGTGCTCGCGCGTCTCGCGCCGGCGCTGTTTGACGTCGGCGGCAGCCCGCATCTGCTGACGCAGTGCCGCCTTGCTACGCTCGTGCCGCAGCCATTTCGCGAGGCCAAACGCGCCGAATAGCGCCGGCGGCAAATACTTGATCGCAGCCAGTCCTCTGTAGTTACCATCATTGATGCGCTCACAGCGCCGCCGCACCGAGGTCAGCCCGGCCTTCTGCAGGTCGTGCATTGCACGCTCCGCGCGCCGCTGATCAAGTCCAGCCTGGTCGGCCAGGAACGGCAGCGTGAGGTTCTGCATCCTACCGTCCGTCGACGGAATACCCACGCGCAAGGTCAACAGATCGAGGTATTTGAGGCTTGCGCGCAGCAACTGCATGCACGCGACGCTGCGTTCGGTGCGTTGCTGACGCGTCGAACCGTTCGCGCGGTTCAGGCTCGGCAACCACTCGTCGGGCGCATCGAGATAGCGCCCGAGGCGGTGCATCAGTTCGGTCAGCACGCGCGGGT
>Ga0255336_101334_pt1 | contig 18681 bp, 14 predicted proteins | sample MeOH1_35cm_T3_17_FD_189102 | JGI IMG/M metagenome (GOLD analysis project Ga0255336, IMG submission 189102) | Sandy soil microbial communities from University of British Columbia, Vancouver, Canada - MeOH1_35cm_T3_179 | ecosystem: Engineered > Artificial ecosystem > Sand microcosm > Unclassified ...
CTGCATGACATCAGGAAATTCCAGCGGCCAGTGAAAGGCACGGGCGCGGCGAGCGGTCTTAGGCGCATCAGCCATAGACTGCCGGGTTTTGCCCTGATTAAGGGCCATCCAGAGTTCTTCCGTTGTGGGCACCGTGCGAGCAGTGGGACCAGCAGGCGCGGCACCGGTCTTCGGCACTAGAAAGGCCGCGACACAGAGGTCGGCCGCTGTCTTGGCGCGCACAAACGTCTGTCCCTTGCGCAACTCCCTGAACCGCCTCTCCTTGGCTTCGATCTGTTCAACGGTGTCTTCAGGCAGATCGCGGAAACCCGAGAAGTCGAGGGCCAGCGGCTTCATCGCCGGCATAGCGGCCTGGCCGGTGCCGAAGTCGAACCCGCCCTGCCCCTTCTTAGCGTCCCTGTTGGCCTGCAGGTAGTATTTGGCCGTGTCATTGTCGTCGCCCGTCAATGGCTTGTACGCGGCGTCGGGGACGCCTTCCTGCAGTACCTTCAGATCGAAGACGCCGAGAAGCGCATCGCCGCATCGGATCTGCGCATCGAAGAAGCCGAGGGGAAGGCCGGGGTCCACCGTCTCGATCCAGAGCGCGACCTTGGCCAGCTCCACCGCCATCGGGTTGCGGTCCACCCCGTGGATGCAGCAACGGGCGACATCACGCAGCGCATGACGGAAATCGGCGAGCGAGGGCGTGCCCTCGGCCCGGATGCGGGCAAGGCGGGTGGCGATGCGGCGGGCGGCGGCAAGCAGGAAATGGCCAGAGCCGCAGGCCGGATCGATGACCGAAAGTCTCAAGAGAGCCTTGGCGGCGTCATCGGCCTCTGCCTCGGTCTTTTCGAGGACCGGGTCGAGCGCAGTGTCGAGCAGCGCCTGAACAAGGTTGTCAGGCGTATAGTAGGACCCAGTAGTTTTGCGCTGGTTGCCCTTTTGCTCGGCGGCTTCTGAGGCGAAGAGCAGCGTCTTGCCGTCGTCACCCAGTTGGGGCTGAAGTTCCAGAAGGGATTCGTAGACAGAGCCCAGCTCCTCGGTTTCCATCGCACGCCAGTTGACGGGGACCATGCCGGCTTTGTCGGCCAGCCAGGAGAGGCGATAGAGCGCCTCCATGAAGGGGCGGTTGCGCAGGCGGGCGACCTCCAGGTGTGGAAGTCGTTCTTCTGCGAAGAGACCGCCAAGAGCCGGCAGTCCAAGCCGCTCTTCGCCGTGCGCGAGGGCGCGGAAGACGACCTTGATGCCTTCGAAACGGTCGAAGTGCTTATCCCATGTAGCAGCGCGGAAGCACTGGGTTCGCAGCGTCGCGAGACTGTAGCCCCTGGCATAGAGCTTGCGCGCGTCCAGCTTCGCCGTTTGCGGGTGAAGCAGGTTCCGGTCTTCGGCCACCATAAGGAAGATGAGGCGATAGACGAGACGGAGAAGCTCGTTGAACCACTCGGTCAGATTGACCTCGCCTGATTTTAGGCGTGCGGCGAGATCTGGATTCGCTTCGAGGAAACCCGAGCCAAGCACCTTGAGCGCGATTTCGACCTGCGCCGCCAGCCGGTCGCGGGCAACCTCGCCCTCGCGAGAGCCGGCCTCGCGCCAGCGCTCGAGCGCGCAATCGGTGACAGGCATGCCGGCGACGCCGAACCGGCTGCGGTGAACCAGCGACCAGAGGACCGCGAAGGAAGCGGCATCCTCGTTCGTGAAGATGGCAGCAAGGTCGGCCTCGATATAGGCCGGCCGGGTCAACGAGGCGTTATCGCGCATGAGGCGGATCACGGCCCCGTTCGTTACTAGACCCCAAAGCGCATCGTCACTGTCGTTGAGATAGTCCTGAAGCGCGAAGGTTGGGGACCGCGAGCGGTCAGTCGAAAGCGTCGGGCTGCGTCTGTCGAGTTTCTCCTCGGAAGGCGGGACGACGACTACGGGGACGCGAGAGCCGGCGAGAAAGGAGATTACACCATCGGCCGGGGCAAGATCGCCGAAGCCGAAGGTTTCCGCTAAGAAGGCCCGCACGAAGCGCCGCGTCGCCTCGACCGATGGGCTTACCAGCTTCGCGAATTCATCGAAATGCGACTGGCCGACACGGAAGGCGGTCGAGATCTCTTCACGGATCGTCAGCCCCTTGCGAATCCGGTAGTCCTCCTCCGTCTGTTCGGAAGCTTGTCGGCGGTCGATGCGGACGATCATGGCCGGCGCGATGAGATTGCCTTCAAGGGTGAGCGAGGGCCAGGCCGACATATCGGTAACGGGCTTGTGCGCCATGCCTCAGTCCTCCCCCGGCAACAGAACGAAGAGACCGATGGTGTCAGGCGGCAATACAGCCTCCACGGTGACGCGCGACGCCGACCCTGACGCTGCGCGAAGCCGGGCATGATCTTCTATGAGTTCCTGCGCGCGCGACCGGGCGAATTCAGCGATTGGTCCATCAAGCAAGGCGGCGAGCTCTTCTTTGGCGTTACCGATAAACCTGTCGCGGGCGACTGGCGCCAGATCGGCCGTGGCCGGTGTGTTCAGCAAGTTGCGGGCGGCCTCTCCAACAGCCACGATCCGGCTGCCTTGGATAGCGACGATCGTGGCCTCCTCGGCCAACAACAACCGTTCCTTGCGGGCATGGACGGTTAACTTGAATCGAATACGCAGCACAGCAAGGCGTGTCGCCTGCTGCACTCCACTCGTTGGCCACGCGCCGACCCGGCCGATGCCAAGACCTGACAAGGACTCAGGATCCAGCGACGCTTCGACTAACGCCTCGGCCAGGGTGGCCGTCAGGGGATGAGTGCGAGTGAGCAGCGCTGCGCCCGAGGGCGCCGGCTCAACGATCGCCAGACGCACCGATCCCTTCAGGTCGTGCTCCGCCAACCGCTCCCGCAGGCCGCCACCGAGGGCGTCAACATGAGCCAGGAGCACCGATTTCCTCGCCTCCAGCGGCACGCCGAATCGCGCCATCGCCCGTTCGACAAAGATCCTAGCGTCTGCAGGGGAGCCGAGTAATGAGCGGACCTTCTCCCACTCCGGGGCGACCTCTTGCGGCTTCATCGCGTTTTGTGCGAAACGCGCGCGGGACTTCCTCTCGTTTTCGGCGGAGTCGCGCCACCGCGCCGCCACGGCCTGCGAGCCGTCGTCAAGACGCAGATCGAGTGCAAGCTGACGCCCATTGCCACGGCGCAGCATCATCGACGCCATCAGCGCATCAGTCACCGGCCCTCGTTCATCAGGCAGCGGAACAGTTACACCCGTCGCCCTTCGGATCTCCTCAGCCTTGCGCAAGATGACTTCCAGCACCGCGCCGTCGATCGCGCTGTCCGGTGAGAACATCATGATCGATCGGACAAGATCAGTCGGCTGACCGAAACGATCGACCCGCCCTTCACGCTGCTGGTGCCGAGTCGGGTTCCACGATAGATCATAGTGGACGACCGTATCGAAGAGCTGCTGCAGGTTGATCCCTTCGGACAGACAGTCCGTGGCGACAAGGATGCGCTGGACCTGCTTTTCCTCGTCCGCGGGAGCCATGTCCGCTACGCGGTCGCGGCGCTCATCGGGTGTAAGAACACCCGTGACGGCTTCGATGAGCAGCTTTGGAAAGACCTTGCGCAAACCATCGCGGACATGTTCAGCCGTCGCCAGATACCGACAGAAAACAACGGGATTGGCGCCTTTTTTTATTAGGGGTACCAGAGCGTCGATTAGCGCGGTCAACTTCGGATCAGGCTCGCCGACCAGCTTCTCGGCGCGTTTCACAAGAGCAAGAAGGTCTGCGTCGGCTTCGAAGGCCGTACCTGGTTCGATATCGACCGCGTCCTCGTCGTCACTGTCCTCGTCATAGATCTGTGACTCGAGGCGCTCGCTCTCGCTGGACATCCGGTTGCGCAGAGCACTGAAGCCAGCGGCCGGCGAAGACCCGACACAACGCATCAGGGCCAGCGTGCCCCAGAAAGCCAGCCGCAGACCCCGCTGCCCCTCCCCGGCGCGGGAAACGATGGCAAAGCAGTAGTCGAGTACGGCCTCCTGGAACTTGAGGTGGCTCGGGGAAAGGCGATACGGGAGTTCTGTCGTCTCATGCTTGGGAAAAGCGCGATCTTCGTTCCAATCCCCCGAGGTAAGGTCAATTCTGCGCCGCTGCACGAAATGGCGTGCCAGGCGCTCGCGGTAGCGGACATCGTCGAAGTTCATTGTCGCGAAAGCTGGATCAACGAGGGACAGAAGACGGCCGAAGGCCTCCTCGTCACCGGAATGCGGTGTCGCGGTCAGCAGGATCAACCGGCGTTCTGGATTGCGAGCCATCCCTGATAGCAAATCGAAGCGCTGCTGGCGCCCTTTGTGCGTACCGACGCAGGCATGCGCCTCATCGACGATGACGAAATCCGGGCAGGCCCGGGCGAAACCTTCGCGGCGTCTTTCTGCTTTAATGTAGTCGAGGCTGACAACCGTAAAGGGGTAGGCGTCGAACAGGGTTTGCGCGAGCGGCAGACCGCGTTCCAGCCGGCTCGCCGTGCCGGAGGTTACCGGGACGGCTTCGATTCCGAAGCGAGCCTGCAGCTCACCCACCCATTGCTCGACGAGATGCGGCGGGCAAAGCACCGAGAAGGCATCCACCTCGCCCCGGTCCATCAGCTCGCGGAGGATCAGCCCAGCTTCGATCGTCTTACCGATGCCGACGTCATCCGCGATGAGCAGCCGCGGCACTGGCAGGCGCAGAGCCATCAGCAGGGGGACCAGCTGGTAGGTCCGGGGCTCGAAGGCCAGATGCGCAGCGGACCTAAAGGGACCGGCACCGCGACGCAACGTCAGACGCATCGCATCCGCGAGCAGCGCGGCCTTCGTCTGCACGGTAGCCGATGCGTCGGCCGGCAAATCGAAACGTGCAGGCTCGACGGGTAGCGTCTCCAGCTCCGGAGCGAGGATGACCGTGTCGTTCTCACCGCCCGAGAGCGGGCGGAGCGCCAGTACGCCATCCCGCGAGGATGGCAGCGCGACCCATTCGCGCCCTCGCGCCCGAACCAGATCGCCTGGAGCAAAATTCGCCGTCATTAAATCATTTCCTAAACATAGATATCATAGCATGCGGCACGTCTTCAGCAGGCCCTTCGGGAAGCGTAAACAAAGTCCAACTCTTGGCCCCCGCCGCATTTTGCGCTGCCTCCGTAATAGGCTGAGTGCACGCAGCGACGAAGTGACTTCGCCAAGCGAAGCTCATCGCTTGACCGGCGAAACTAACGGTGGCTGCGTCGGGCACTGGAAGCTCCGCCTTCTTAAAGGCGTCCGTCCAACCATCACCCTCGGCTGACTGACTAGGTGCCACGGAGAGTGTCACCTGCCCGCGCGCCAAGTCGATCAGCATCTGTTTCGCTTCGTCGCTTGTCCGGTCGATCAGCTCGTGATCGGGTTGATTGAAATAGGAAAGCAGACAACGGTAACACCCGCGGACACAGGCTTCCCCGTCGTGGCTGACGAGCAGCTTAGCGTCGCCCGCTGCGATCGCTTCGTCAACCTTCTCGAAATGCATTAGGCTCAGAGCTTCGCGGGCAACCTTTCCCAGGGCCTGCGGGTCCTCGATCAGACGACTCAACACTCCGGCGCCGCCCTCTGTGGCCTCATAGGCAAGGATAGCTCGGCGATCGTCGCGAGCGGGCAGTGGCTCACCAAGTATCTCGCCTTCCTCCAACTGAAAGACGACGGCGATACCCCGCATGATGGCATGCTGGACCGTCGCGATCGTCTCGGGTTCATAGACCGTTGGGTCACAGAAACGCAATAGCAGGGCATTCTTGCGGTCACGGACAATCGGGACGATGCGAACCGGCTTCACTACATCCGGTGGCACATCCACATCCGTATCTTCGTCGTCCGCCTTCGCCCAGTAACCGCTACGCGGATCGATGTAGAAGCCGAACTCGGTCTGCTTTGCACGTCGCTTTAGCCCCTTGTTGATCCGGCTAATCTCGGCGCTGTTAGCGTATTGGAGTTTGAGGATGGAGGTATCCCCACAATGGAAGTCGGCCTCAGTGACTTGCACCCGGCCGTCCCGTTTTGGCCAAGAAAAGACGGTCTGAATCTCAAAGCCTTGGCGGACACGTTCTTCGTCATTGGCCGTGATCCGCTCCGCCGGCATTGCTTCCACATTGTCGATCCGCAGCGTTCTCTGAACTGCATCACTGTCGGTTATCGGGCTATTACAGGCGTGGCAGCGCTCGACCTCGCCCTCATGGCAGGCGCCACAGTTCGGACAGATGAGGATATCTCGAGTAGCGAGTTCCGATCCGTCCGCTTCACGCGCGTGCGGCGGCAGCTTTGCCTTCACGACCCTGTAGGCGCGGCCTTCGTGATAGATCAGGCTGCGGGGGCCGAATTCCGAGATGGCCAGAAAACGAGCGCGCTGGAGAAAGGCACCGGATTTCCCTTCTCCAGGAATGAAGGCGTATAGCGGTAGCCTGGGAAAATTGTATCCTGGCAGAAAGCCTTCAGTCGCCAAATAGCGATACGAATAGAAATCCGAACCGTTGGACGCCTTGCCCTGCTCGAGGATGGCGAGTTGGTCGCTCGCTTGCATCTGAGCGGCCTTGATGCGACGGCGATCCGCACCAGACAGTCCCGTGATCTCGGAGCGTTTATTGGCTTCTGTCAATTGGGCCCGGGCGGAGTCATAGAGCTCCCGCCAGCGCCTGAAGGCCTCATCAAACGCCTGCGGCGCGCGCGCCGCGACCGCAGCGACGAAGTCGCCCGGCTCACTCATCCAGGCCGGTCTGCGGCCGCCCACTGAATCCAAAATCTGGTCAAGAACGCGCTTCATCGGGGCGTGCGCCGCGCCCGCTAGTTGCTGTCTACCGATGACATCCAGCACCTCTGGTCGTAATGGATAGCCCGGCTGCTTGAGATCAATGATCTCCGGAATATCCGGGGACAAGGCAATCCCGGCCTCAGCAAGCCAGACGGCATGCAGATGCGAGCGCACCAGCTCTTCATTCGTGATGTCGAGTGCTGGCGGACGAACGACGCCGACCACCATGTCGTTGCGACGCCCAAAGAAATACTGATCATGCGGTGATTGAGCGGCACAATAGGTGACAATGACGGCGGCTTGGCCAGACCGACCGGCACGCCCGGCGCGCTGGGCATAGTTCGCCGGCGTCGGTGGTACGTTCCTCAGATAGACGGCGTTCAACGCCGAAATGTCAACACCCAGCTCCATGGTCGGCGAACAGAACAGGGCCGGCAGAAACTGCTCCGACTCTCCTGCCGCCTTGAGGTCAGTAGCATGGGCTGCAAGATTGGCTCGATCTTCTTGCTCGAAACGAAAGCGCCATTCCCGGTATTCGCGCTGTTTTTGGGCGACCTGGGCCGTGTGCTCGCGGCCTTCGAGACCCCAGTAACTGCTATGACCCGCTTTCAGATCGGCTGCAATGGCATGGTAGAGATCGTGAAAATAGGGATTGCCGTGTGCGGTGCCACCTCGGACAGCCTCACCTGGAACAATGCGAACGGCTGAAGGTGATAGGCGCCACCCTTGTAGATCCTTCTCGATCTCGACAGGCGACACCAGCCCTTCGCGGGCCAGCAACTCCATTAGGCCTGTCATCACTGTCAGATAGTCCGCCTTTTTGAGCTTGGTCCCGATGGTATCCCTGCGGTTGATGAGGCGTGCGATGCGGGAATTGTGCCCCGCGCGAATGATCGTCTGTTCTTCCCGTAGCCCCACCCGATCCTTGCCCGGCGCCTGTAGAAACAGGGTCGTGCGGCTTCTTGGCATTTCTTTGGCATCGATGGCCCAAGGCGCTCGCAGGAGATTTCTTGATTTTTGGGCAATGGTGTCGAGGACGGTCAGATCAAGTGCTTCGGTTCCGACAGCCAGACCTTCAAGCATGGCGCCAAGCAACTTCTTCAGCATGGCCTTGCGCTTAGATATTTCAAGAGCCGCCAGATCCGGCAAGATGGCGGCGAGGCGTTCCGTATTCTCCGCAATGTCATCGAGCCCAATGAACTCGACGTCGATCAGGCGGAGGACAGACAGGCTTGGATTGGTGAAGCGCCAGCCTCGGCGCAAATCTGTCCAGAGCCGATGGGCTAGAACTTTGGCCAGGGATCGCTGAGCGTCTTCGCGCACCACGGCACCGGCCTCTGGATCCAACATCCAATGAATCCGCGCGTCCTTGGCGCCTGCGGTGAAGCCAAGCGCCTTCACTATCCGTAGGCCGAATTCGTCCTCGGTCATGCCTTCGTGGGCGACATTCAGAACGGCGCGCAAGATTGCGCCACGTAGCAAGCTGACGAATAGAAAGTCATTGAAATGGCCCGCTTGAAGCGCGGCATCCTGACGATTGTCGGTAAAACCAAGCAGCTTGCGCTTCTCCGCAGGCACGCCACTTCCCGGCCGGTTCATCCATTCGAGAGCAGTCGAGACCAGCAACGTAGTGGCCGAACTGCGCCCCTCGCCCGAGAGACCGGCGAGCTTGCTGCGTTCTCGGGTGCCGGGACTCGTCTGTTCGCGACAGCAAGGGCAGAAACCGAACTTACCGGGGATGAACCAGAAGCTCTTCCCTGACGCATTAGGACGCCCATCCGGCGTTACTGTAACTCTTTGCGGCACCCGGCTCTTCCGGTTCGCGCGGAGTTGTTCGACACCCTTGCGCTCCTCGCGCCAATCCTCGGGATAGGATTCGATTTCCCCCGTAAAGATGTACTCTGGATCGTCATCGCCAGTAGGCGTCAAGTAGCCAGCAACATCGCCGTCCTGATCATCGCGCGGCGCGTCATCAATGCTTCTGGGTAGATACCGAACGCCGTCTATAGTCTCGGATCTGGAGACGACGTGAACCTCATGGCCACAGGCCCGACAGAAGCGGGTGGGGTAGAGGCGATGACCCGGAGCACTGGGGTCTTCGAGCTGACCTTCGAACAGAACATTCCTGGGCTTGTCGGTCAACGTGGTAAAAATCTCGCCCGCACCGGATATGAACTGATGCAGCTTAAACGCCAGGAACGCGCCCGGCCGCGAGCCTCCGCGTTCTGCTTCCGGCAGGCTGACACGAGTCAGGAATGCCTCAAGGTAGCTTCGGCAGGTCTCCGTATCTACACCACTGTCCTTTGACAGCAGCGCGGCAGCCTCCTCGAACGGGATGGGCTTCTTGCGCTTGAGCTCCTGCGCGTCCTCCAGCCCGATCGCTAATTCCACCCATACCGCCAGTGGGTGTGTTGCGAGCGTTTCATCTGTTAATTCTTCAGGAAGCGCCGACCTCACGATCGGCGCGAGTTGTGGCCGCACAGCCTCCAGTGTCAGACGATCGTCCGTCGCGCGCTGAAGAGATTCGTCGATCACCGATTCGGGGCCGATGGAAGCACCGAACAGACGCGATGCGACATCCGCCACAGCCTGTGCGCGGCCGATGTCGGTGCCCTCGCTCGCCATAGTCGCCGACGTGCCGATACATATTGGCGCCTTATCTGGCGCGCAACGGTTGCGAAGGCGTCGAACAAGGATCGCCACATCGGCGCCCTGCCGGCCACGGTAGGTGTGCAGCTCGTCGAGGACGATGAAGTCCAAGCCGCTGGCATTCTCAATGACCTTAGCGTCGAGGCTGTCCTGTCGCGTCAGGAGCAATTCTGCCATCATGAAGTTCGTCAACAGAATGTCCGGCGGGTTGTCCGCAATCTGCTGTCGTTCTTCCTGACTTTCCTGGCCGGTATATCGCCGCACAACTGGCTTCCACTCAGCGGGCAGGCCAGACTGCGAGATGAACTTCTCGATCTCCTTGAGCTGACTGTTAGCCAGAGCGTTCATCGGATAGACGATGATGGCGCTGGTCCTGCGCGGTCTGCCGGCCTTTCGCGCGCGGACGATTGCGTCAACTATGGGCACGAAGAAGCAGAGCGATTTGCCCGAGCCCGTCCCTGTCGTAACTACGTAGCTCTGGCCAGCCCGAGCCTTTGCGATGGACTGCGCCTGGTGGCAGTGAAACTGCACGGATCCGGTCTGGAACCGGAATATTTTGCCGGTCGCTTCGTCGAGATCTCCGGAGCCAACCAAATCGTCGACGGTCGGCCCTTTGAGGTATCGGGGATTGAGCGACAGCAGAGCCGCCGGCCAGAACCGTCCGACATCGTACTGGCGTTCGACCTCCTGGCTCAGATCGTCAGAACGGATGGTGCTGAAGGACCGCGAGAATCGAGCGTACGATTCGATAAGGTGATGATCGAACTTAAACGCCCTCATGATTCCCCCCGCCAACCCTTTTCATTCGTTCTTGGGCATCAAGCCTTCCGCCACCAAATGACCTATCGCGGAGCCAACCAACCCCGCATGCCGATCCTTGTCTAGGCTAAGCTCGCCGTCTTTACTGCCACAAAGACGACAATGGCGCATCCGCCGGGCTATCGCCGCAAGTTGCGGGCCAGTCAATCACAAGGAACCGCTCAACTACAATACGCCTCGCGTTTGCTCAATGCCGCAGCAGCAGATCGATCGAATTCGTCGCCGCCAGATCGACCGACAGGTCCTCGCGGGAGCCAGGGATGACACCGATCAAGAGCCTACCGACAACTTCGCCCGACCCCAGAAGCGGCAGCGCTACCGCCTCGTAGAAGACCGGTATCCGGTCGCAGACAAGGTCGCGGAAATGATGCAACGGCACGCGTCTGGAGACATTTCGATTGTAGCCTTCAAGGGTCATGCCGACGTATTCGGGAAGGTCTATCTCGTCAATGAATCGGCCGGTCCAGTCGCCCGTCGCCGCCGACAATCTCGACCCGTCAAGCCGGAACTGAAAACGCGGCCGAACGCCGTCATGGATGACGTCGACCAGACAGACATAGCCCCATGCATAGGAGAAATCTAACGGATCTATGTCACCGACCATTGGCAAGGAGACCTCGGGCGACTGCCCCCGCCAATATCCGACCAGCCGAGCCAGACGGCCGTCGACGATCCGCGTCTCCGCGCCGATTTCCGACGTCACACGTATCCCCATCATCGATCCCCCAAGATCGTAATCCTAGGACATTAGGCACGGATCGATTGTACTCGTCCAGGCGAAATTCCGGGAATACCCTCAGGTCACGCCACGAGCCCGGAACTTCGATGAAGAGAGGGCGAATCGGCGCGAGGCTTCAACGCCGGTCGGCGGCTCGACGATGATGTCGCACGATAGCTGGTGAATGGTGACGCCTCGGATCGAGTGACAAGCCTCTAATTGTCCGCCGTACCCTTATCCTCCCGCATCTCAACCCTTGCCAACCAGCGCCAGCCGTGGGTCTCGCGCAATTGCGCCAGCGGTCCGAACAAGCGACCACGCATCCAATCGGCACTGAGTGCATTCTTCCAGCTGGGGCCGTTCTCATCGATGAACCGGCGCAATGCGGCTAGAGTTTCAGCATCGAGATCGGTATACATGGCCGCGCTTACCCGACCATCACCGCTGCGGGAACGTGCGCCCGCAGCACATAATCGGCAGCCTTGCCGGCATGGCTGGCTGCGGTGAATATCGCGCGCTTGTCAGATTTCAGGACCGCCAGCCAAGCGGCGAGATAGGCCGCATGATCTTCTCTGGGTTGATCTGAGGGTGCCAAACCAAGCGCGGCGCAAAGGAAAGCCGCACCAAGCTCGGCGACCAACTCTTCCATGGCATAGCCGGCATCACCAAAGCGCTGCCGGCCGAATTCACGAGCGAGCCGGCTGTCATGCCGCGTCCAGTGAATCAGCTCGTGCAGAAGTGTCGCGTCATAGTCGAGCGGATCGGTAAACCGGGTCAAAGCTGGCATACCGATGTAATCATGTTTCGGGGAATAGAACGCCCGGTCTCCGCCCTCCCTGACGATCGCCCCGGTTTTGCCCGCGAGAACTTGAGAGGGGCGCTGCCCGTCTTGCCCATCAACGACAGGGACCGACGCCGATCCGAGATACCGGTCAGGCAGGTTGTCGACCTGGGTTGCGTTGAAAACCGCATAGCCCTTCAAGAATGAATGGGTCTTTTGCCCCGCCTCTTCGGCGCCCCCGTCAGCCGGCTGGAATTTCGAGGTAAAGACGATCCGCTCTGATCGCTCGCCTTTGCGAACCTGCCCGCCGAGGCCCTGCACCTGCTTGAAGGTCAACCAGTAGGGCGAGGTGAAGCCCCGCTCCATGGTCGCCGACCATAGGATGAGAATATTGATTCCGGCATAAGGAAGGCCGTTCGCCCGCAAGGGACGGCTAAGACTGATATCCGTTTTAACCCAGGGACAGGTCCAGGGCTTAGTGCCGTTCTCAATCTGCTGAATGATCCGGTTTGTCGTGGTCTGATAGATGTCCGTCGTCATGATGTGTCCCGCTTTCCGATTGCATCAGACGGCCTTTCCCACTGCATATTTGAAGCAGGCGCGTCTGCTTCCCGGAGCCGGGCGACCGGCGGGAGGTGCAAGTGACCAGAGGTCGATCTGCCGGCGGGGGATCACCCACCCGTGCCTCTCGCATGGGCGCCGATAGGCGGGTTGCAGCTCCCGCGAAACCTGGGGAGGCCGGCAGAGCGATCGGAGACCTCGCCTCTTGTCACGCGCTGGAGGGCAGCGCCCTCAAGGAAAGCGACAGTTCCGACTGCGGATGGCGCCACAGAAGGGGGCTTTTCCAAAGCTCTGAATGACCCTTTAGCGAACCCGCCGCACAGGCCCGAGAACATGGTCCATCAACTCGTCCCAGGGATCATGCTCGACCCACACCTCGCGCTCGGGCGAAGTGAGATCGAGTGCCGTCTCTTGAACGAATTCACTCACGGCCTGCAATTGCCGGCGCAAGATTCGCGCGTTCTCGAAACGCTGCTGACGCCTGCGCTGGTTGTCGGCGAAGATCGCCGCATTGTAGGTACCTCGGTCGGACAACGTCTGCCCTGCCCGCCGGTCGATCGCCGTCGCGCGTTGGCCTTGCTTTTTCGTGGGTAGCCGATCGATGCCCTGGGCTGCCAAGGTCCGGTGATCAATCCCTTCCTCAAAGCCGGCGGCGGCGAGATGGCGGTTGCAGGTTTCCGCCCAAGACTCGCGCCACTGCCGCAGCATCTGCCGATTGCCCCAAGCGCGATCTTTTGGTCCAAAGCCAGCACCAGAAACTGGCCGGAGCGTCGTCACGATATGGGCATGGAAATTCCGGTTATCACCTTCACCGCCTGGCGCATGGAGGGCAATATCAGCGACCATGCCGTGGTCGATTAGCTGTTCAGCGACCCAATGCCGAACCAAAGCCAAGCGTTGCGCGGCATCAAGCTCGGCAGGCAGAGCGATCTCAATCTCGCGGGCCAGTTGAGCATCCCGGCGTCTCTCCGCTCCCTCGACAGCGTTCCAGAGCGCAGCGCGCTCTTCGACCCACCGCGGTGCGCCGTGCGGCGCCAGGATTTCCGAATGTTCGACACCAATCTTGCGCCGATAGTCATGCGTCACCCCGGTACGGGCATCCCGCAACCGGAGCGCATGCCGATAAGCGGCAGCAGCAATCGCCGACCGCCCTTTCGATCGGCAGATCAATTTCACGCTGAGATGAAAAATGGCCATACCTCTGAGATAGAGTCACGGCGTTGTGCTGCAATCTGTGTGTGCTGCTATCCTCCCATTTGAACGTGCGTCAGCATGTTAAGCGTCATGCCAGCGGCGAGACGCATAAGTGCGCACTTCGTGAATTCTTTCCCCTTCGATGGCAATTTTCCTGATTTCGACTAACTGAGATTTTTGAAAAACCAAGAGGAGAAAATGCATGCGATCGACCGATCAACGTCTTACTGACACTGAGGCTAGGCTCGCCAAACTGCAAGATCGCTTAAGGAAAGATCATGCGCGGCAAATGATTCTCTTAGGTGCGATTGTCTTCGCCGAAACACGTCGCTCTGCCGGATTCCGTCAGTGGCTCGTCGGCAAGCTCGGAACGAACTCAAAACAAGCCGATCAAAGCACGATAGATGTCTTGATCGACAGAATTCAACGGAATGGGGTAACTCCATGAATCGCGACATACAGCATTTAGTCGCAATTCTGGCACAAATGCAGTTGGACATATCCACCTTCCGCCAGGGTCTATCAGCCTTGTCAAAAGACATCGATGCCCTCGGGAACCGGATCAATATCATCGACCCAGGTACCATCTCCCGCGCGGTCACGACCGCCGCCGGCACTGCGGCTGAAGCCGCAGTGTCGCGCGCTACGGAAAGTGCATCTCAAGCAAAAAATGCGGCCGACCGGCTATCGATGCTTGCCGCAAGGCAGATATTCGCGAAGAAAGCATGGCGACTGACTGCGATCTGCCTGGTCGGCCTATTCATATTTTTCGGTGGTTTATCCGGCGGTCTATTTGCAAGCCGATATTGGAACGTCACAACGCCTATTGGCTGTGCTGCCGCTGGGGGTACCTGGCATAGCGATGGCATGCTCACAGTTTGTATCATGCATTAGCGAACCATTGCCTTCTGGTCCTCTGAACGCTTGGCCACAATCTTTCCCGGAGAGAGAGCGGCTTCATTTTGGCCGCTCGATCCTACTGGATGTCCGGCCTGACGACGCAGAAGATGAAGGAAGGGTGGCCGGTCTTCGACAGCCGTAAGCTCAATCAAATTTAAGATGGCAACTTCAAGCGGCTGCAGCGGCATCAATCGTCTCCTATCATCATCTCTTTCACGATATAGGCGCGCATAAGTCTCGTTCCCAAGAAATCGCTGCTCCTGATTTCAATTCTGGATTCGAACTCAGCCTCAACCCTGGTGTCGGCGGCGAACCAATATAGCCTTCATCGCATCCAAGGTGGATGCGAGCGCCACATCTGGGAGCTTTCCATGCCGTCTACTCATCTCACTTTTCACCAACAGCATATCCTCCAGCAAACCGGCTTGACGCTTAACGAGAGCGGTCATGCCGTTCTGACCGATTTTGAGGCGGCAAGACGGTTTGATCGGGACCTCTCGCTAAAGCCGATTGCCGCCACCGCATGGACCCTTACCGATCCGACGTTCGCGCGTGATCAGCTTGGCGCTTACACGCTGGCTGATTTTGTGAGGGCAACGCTGTACCGATCTGACGAAGAGAGGGATCTTGTCGCCATGGCGCTCGGCATTAAGACGAGAGGGCCATATCGTTGGCAAGACAACCGCTTTTGTAAGCTTATGCTGGAGCTCATGGAAAAGCGTTACCTTTTCGTGTTTTTCCAAAAATACAGGAAGCACGGGCCGGGACATTGGAGCATTCTCCCTTGCGGCTATGATTGGGACGGCAACGGTCGGCTGGTAGAAAGTGAGATGGCGCTGTTTCAAGGTTGCTATGAGCAGGTTTATCGCCACTACAAAATGTTCGTAGCTACTCTGGTCATGTTCTACAGGGGTGGACCTACCTCCCCGTGGCTCGAGGGCATCGAATGTAATTGGCACATCGTGGATGTGATCGAGACTCTGCGTGATCACGACATGCTCGAGGATTGGAGCAAACTCGTTGTTCTGTGCCCTGGATGGTGAGTTGCCTATCAGATAGGTTCTGATACGAACCACCAAGCGAAGAAAAGAGGCGGCGCTATCAGTCGATAGCGCCGCCTCTTTTATGAGAGCCTGCTCTCCCCTCCCGTACGGCCAATAACGTCTAGCTCAAGCTACGGTTGAAGGACTTAGGGCGCGAATGCCGGTCTAAAGTTTCTGGATGATTCTTTAGTTTCTATATCCTTCAAAGCTTCTCGCACCAAAATATCCTGCACTTTCAGTGCCTTATTCCAGGTTCCGCTGCAAATTCGGGCACACCGGATGCGCCTCTGCGCGCAAAACGACGGATCAGGGCGCAAAATTTTGTTGGCCCGCTCAAGAAATCGTTTGAGCGGAAACTATTTTCACTTTCGGGGCACTTTTTTGCGGGCAAGTGAAACCGGCCTCCAACTTCGAACCAATATTGCCCCTACCAAAAAACGAAAGGAGACCTTTTTCATGAACACCATCACCAACACCCAGCCCGCCTATAGCGGCAAGGATGATCCCTTTCATCGCCCGAGTAGCAGCGTCAAGCTCAATGACGACAACCGTTATGTCGGCAACATTCCCCGGCCACTGTTGCTCATCGGCCGCGAGGCGACATTAAAACCAATGAGCCTCAATGCCTGCCGGCTCTTTGATGCGATGCTCGCCATCACTTGGGAGACGTTGGAGACCGCCCAACCTTCGACCTATTTCTGCACCAAAGGCTCTTTCTTGCGCCGGCAAATCGGTCAATCAAACCGGCGCAGCAATGATCGCCTGGATGCCGCGTTTGATGAACTGGCGACCAGCTCGCACCGGCTGCCGAGTGCATTGGGGTCCCCAGAGTTCTGCGAAACGACCCTGGTGAAGGACTGGGCAAAGGGTGGCGGAATTCACTCTTGGCGGTTCCCGGCGGAAGTGGTGGCGCTCTGCCAGCATGTTCCCCTTTGGATCAAATACCCGATCGGCACGGCTTTTTCGCTGCAGCAACCATTGGCCCATCGCCTGCATGAATTGCTGAGTGTGTTTGCAGGGCGGCAGTGGCCGATATGGACGGTGCCGATCACGGAGCTCCGCCGACTTCTCGGCTGCACCAAGCCGGACATGAGCGACCGCACCTTCCTGCGCGAGCAATTGCGCCCGGCCCTTATTGCTGTTGCGCGAGCTCGAGGTTGGCCCATCCATGTAGACCTCTTGCCCGATCCAAGGATTTTGCCGCCGCACGCCATCAGGTTCACCATCCACAAGAGCCAGACAGCCACCACCGCTGAGGCGGCCTGAGGAATTCATCATGAATCACGCCAATGACAATGTGAACGAGAACGGTGCATCCGAGCAGGACGCATCGGCCGTCGACGCCTCGATCTCTCTTGCCGCTCTGACGGACCTAATGGCACGGCGGTTTGTGGCCAGACTGATGGTCGCGGCCAACGATAATACCCCGCTATCGCCCTCTATTGAGGGATTGCCGAGCGATTCGGCTTCCAGTTAGACTCTTACTATGTCTTGAGGAGAATTTCTCGATGAACAAGCCCGCTGTCGTCTATGCTCGCTATTCGACCGACCTTCAGCGTGAGGCATCCATCAAGGATCAGACGGACGCTTGCAGGAGGTACGCTTCGAACAGTGGGTACGATGTCGTGAGCACCTATCATGATGCTGCGATCAGCGGCGCCAGCGTCGTCAACCGGCCCGGCTTGCAGCAGCTCATGCACGATGCGAAGCGTAAGGGGTTTTCTGCGGTGATTGTGCATGCGATCGATCGCCTTGGCCGACGCCTCGCGGACCTTGCCGATTTGCATGACGAGCTCACCCATCTTGGCATCAAGCTTTACACACCTGAGCTTGGTGAGATCACGCCGATGCATATCGCTATCTGCGGGATGATGGCACAGGATCAATTGCGCAATATCGGCAGCAAAACGAAGAATGGTCAGATCGGTCGAGCGTCATCCGGCAAAATCCCGTCGGGTATCGCCTTCGGCTATCGAGCCCTGCCGCCAAAGGTGATTGGCAAAACCATTGAGCGCGGCGAGCGAGAGATCGTCGAAGCCGAAGCTGCAATCGTGCGGCGGATCTTCCAGGAATTTGCCGGCGGCAAATCGCCGGAAGCAATCGCGCGGGATCTCAATTCCGAAGGCATTTGCGGACCTGGCGGGCGAGAATGGCTCAATACGACAATTCGCGGTCAGAAGGAGCGCGGCACTGGGCTTTTGAACAATGCCCTCTATATCGGTCGCTTGGAATGGAATCGCTGCTCATATGTGAAAAATCTGCGAACCGGTAAACGCGAACATCGACTGAACGAAGCCGAAGTTCGGGTCGTCATCGAGGTTGAACATCTGCGCGTCATCGACGATGCACTCTGGTTTCGGGTCAAGATTCGTCAGGAGAAAATTGAAGCCAAACGCAAAGCCATAGCCACCACTACCGGCAATCCGTTGAACGGCGCCCGTCGGCCGCAATTCCTGCTCTCCGGAAAGTTAGAATGCGGCTGTTGCGGCCATGGATTTACGGTTGTCGATCGGGCGCATTACGGCTGCGCCCGTCGACGTGCCGCTGGCACCTGTACCAATGATCATAAGATCCGGCGCGACGATCTCGAAGCCCGTGTCTTGCGGGGCATCAAGCAGAGCCTCCTGAGCGAACATCTGCTCGCAGCGTTTCACCAGAATGTCGAAGCAGAGATTGCCAAAGCCAATAAAGAGCAAAACGGTGCCCGCAAACGCCAGGAAGCTGAGCTTGCCAAGGCGAAAAAGCGGATCGGCAATATGGTCCGCGCGATCTCCGACGGGGGCGATTTCAGCAGCCTGAAGGAGGAGCTCGCCGGTCTGGAGAGCAAAAGGGCGTCGCTCGAAGCAGGGCTCGCGACGCCGCAGATCGTCGCACCGACCATCGACTTGCCGTCAAACTGGGTCGAAGCCCACCGTGCGGAGGTCGAGCGGCTGGAAGAAGCGCTCGAGGATGAAGCAACCAAGGAGAGCGCGCGGACGGCGATCCAGAGCCTCATTGAGCGGATCGTGCTGACACCGGTGGCGGATGGGAGCGGGCTGAAGATCGAGATGGAAGGCGCGCTGGCGGGGCTCCTGGCGCTGTCGGCGGGACAGAAAGCAGGACGGCCCCGCTCTTTCGAACGGGGCCTTCAACTGTCAGTGGTTGCGGGGGCCAGATTTGAACTGACGACCTTCAGGTTATGAGCCTGACGAGCTACCGGGCTGCTCCACCCCGCGTTATTCTGTATTGTCTGAGTTTCGGCCCGGCAGCTCTTTGTTTGCGCTCC
>Ga0255336_101335_pt1 | contig 18671 bp, 14 predicted proteins | sample MeOH1_35cm_T3_17_FD_189102 | JGI IMG/M metagenome (GOLD analysis project Ga0255336, IMG submission 189102) | Sandy soil microbial communities from University of British Columbia, Vancouver, Canada - MeOH1_35cm_T3_179 | ecosystem: Engineered > Artificial ecosystem > Sand microcosm > Unclassified ...
CAGCGTGTGACAGACCGAATGAAGGCCGAACGGCGTTTCGGTGGAATCCATCGCAGGGGCGGGCGGTCTGGCGTTCACGGGACGAGCGGGATGCATCTGATGACTGGGTAACCGTCAGTATAGGGGGGAGCCATGAGCAACGGTTTGTCGCCACCGAGAAGTGCGCAATCCTGGACAAGTGCGGCCGGGCCTGCTGCAGCATAGTTGAGTTCCCGCTTTTTATGCTGCAGGCCGCGCCATGAATATATTGCTCTATGCCGTCACCGTTCTGATCTGGGGCACCACCTGGATTGCGATCAAATGGCAGCTCGGGTCGGTGCCCCCGCCGGTATCGATTGCGTGGCGGTTCTGGATCGCCGCGCTGGTGCTGTTCGCGCTGCTACGCCTCATGCGCCGTCCGATCTGGCCGCCGCGCGCCGCATGGCGCTACCTGGCCGCGCAAGGACTGGCGCTGTTCTGCGTCAATTTTCTATGCTTTTACTACGCCGAACAGGTCGTGCCGAGCGGACTGATGGCGGTGGTGTTTTCGACAGCGCCGCTTTTGAACTCGATCAACGGACGCCTGTTCATGGGCCGCCCCCTGCAGCCCACGGCGATTGCCGGCGCGGCGCTGGGCCTGGTCGGCATTGTCTGCCTGTTCGTTCAGCAGATGGCCGGACATCTCGGCGACCACGCTGCGTGGTTCGGCCTCGCGATCGCGTTTCTCGGCACCTTGTGCTTCTCCGCCGGCAATCTGCTGTCGAGCCGGATGCAATCGATGGGTCTGCACCCGTTCGCCACCAATAGCTGGGCCATGCTGATCGGCACCAGCGTATTGACGATAGGGAGCGCGCTGGCTGGCTTTTCCTTTGCCATCGAGCCAGACGCGCGTTATCTGGGCGCGCTCGCCTATCTGGCCGTGTTCGGCTCGGTGATCGGCTTTACGGCGTATCTGATGCTGGTCGGGCGAATCGGGCCGGAACGGGCTGCTTACTGCACCGTGCTGTTTCCGATCGTGGCGCTGGCGGCGTCGACCGTGTTCGAAGGCTACCGGTGGACCGCATTGGCGGTGGTTGGGCTCGTGCTGGTGGTGGCCGGCAATCTGGTGGCGTTCGATTTGACGCGGCGCATCTTCGCGCGTCGGGTGCAGCCTTCCTGATCTTCCCGACGGGTGGCACAAAGCTGCGGCAAGACGCGACGGCCCGTGTTCAACTCGGCATCTCGGTTTAGTGCACGACACGATGGGTGTAGGGCGCAAAGCGCTGCGAAACCACGCGCTATGGCTGGTCTCGCAGTTTCAACAATTTTTGTCGACCGCTAGAGATCGGCAGTCATCTTTCTCGTGTCCAAAGAACGGCGTGCCACACGGAGGAATCCGGCGCGGAGTAGCCCGCGACTTGGCCGCGATTGTTGATCCCCTGAGCGATACTTTGGTTGTCTCCGGGGAGCGTGCCCAAGTCGGTCATCACACCTTTTTCAAACAGAAAGGCATGCTGCTGCCACCCGCTTGCGGTGTTCGACGAGCCGACGACCTGGCCGCGCTCGTTGATCCCGTAAGCGGCACTGTTGGTGCCACCGGGGAGCGTGCCCAGGTCGATCATCACCCCTTTTTCAAACAGAAAGGCGTGCTGATTCCCGCTTGCGGTGGACGACCAGCCGACGACCTGGCCGCGATTGTTGATCCCGAAAGCGGCACTGCTGTTGCCACCGGGGAGCGTGCCCAGGTTGGTCATCACCCCTTTTTCAAACAGAAAAGCGTGTTCGTTGTTATCGCTTTCAGTGGACCAGCCGACCACTTGGCCGCGCTCGTTGATCCAGTTAGCGGCGCTGTAGTAGCCACCGGGAAGCGTGCCCAGGTTGGTCATCACCCCGTTTTCAAAGAGAAAGGCTTGCGACGCCCGGCTTGCGTTGAACGACCAGCCGATCACTTGGCCGCGATCGTTGATCGCGTTAGCGGCACTGTTGTCGCCACCCGGGAGCGTTCCCAGGTCGATCACCACCCCCTTTTCAAACAGAGTAGCGCGCGGGTACCCGCTCGAGTTGAACGAGTAACCGGCCGCCTGGCCGCGATTGTTGATCCCGTAAGCGGCGGAAAGCGTTTCGCCACCGGGGAGTGTGTGCAGGTCGGTCACCACTCCGTTTTCAAACAGAGAAGCGTGCTGATCCCCGCGTGCGTCGTACGAATAACCGACCACTTGGCCGCGCTCATTGATCCCGACACCTTGGCTGATGTTGCCACCGGGGAGCGTGCCGAGATCCCTGACGGTGAGACTTTGGCCTGCGGCGGGCTGCAATGCCGCGACCGTGAGCAGGGTGAAAACAATCAGGCCGCGGTGAACGTAGTGTGTATTGCTAATTAGCTGGCATGCGGATTTCATGATGATCCCCTTTCCTGAGACGCGAGCTGCATCGCAATCGGCGACCTGACCGCAGGCGTGCCGAATGCATTTTGACAAGGATTACCTGAGAATCGTGGACGAGCCCAGACTTCAGTCGAGCCGAGGGAACTGCTGCATAGCTGTCTAATAAGCGGCGTAACGCCAAGCCTTGTGTGGTAGTTCGCCGTCCAGAGTCGGATTACGACATGCATCAACATCGACATGGACGTCCGAACGACTTCGATTCATGTACGGCACAAAGCGGTACACCTTGCGTCTCAATTTAGGTGGAGGTCGATAGAAAGTCGAGTTTTTGTAAATAAAAAATCCAGTATATGTGCCATCCGGCGCATCTGTATCGGGATAAATTGCGCTGGCCTGCGTCGGAAAGCGGACATAGCTCGCACCATGGATCACCGTGATCGATGACAAGATCGCCCATAATCCGCTCCCCCTATTGGAAATTAGAAAATGTGTGCAGATAGAAGTTATCGACCAGTCTAGTCTAAGGAGTGTTTTTTTCAACTTATTAAATAATGAGGCGGATTAATGACACTGCAAAATTGTGATGACTTGCCTTTGCTCGATGGTGGGTTAAACGATAGCTCGGGTTCGAGCACTCGGCTCACTGGACCTCTTACGTCGAATGCGCGAAGGACGGCGACACTTCGCGCCATGTAGGGAATGCGGCACGGGCCGGTATGGCGCGTCCGTTTCGATGATGTACAAAGGAAGTGACATCACGTTACTGTTCGTCTCGAAGGTATTCTGTGCATTAACCACCTTCCAGAAATACCGGTTCTCCCTTTCGGGGGAAATCTCTAGTTTTGGATGTTTGCCATACTGGGCAAACAGTTGGCCACCCTCGATGGTGATCACCATCTCGTCCGTCGGGCACATTAATTGATAGCGCCCGACGCACGCCTGCTTCAACTCAAGTACGCCGACGTTGCCGTCGGCGAATTCGCGAAACACGAGATTGTTATTCCAGCACGCTTTCGTGCATCGTGATGCCTGGCAGACGCGGCGGTGTTGACGAAGAGCCGAATCTGAACCGTCAGACACCTTCGTCCACAGGGATAGCTTCCATGACTGTGGCCAGGATCATCGCTTCGATGTTTCGCGGTGCAGGTTGAACAAGCCTGGGTCGATACACGGCATCGCCTGTAGCAATAGTCTGGCCACTCAGGGCGCAAATCCCGGCTTTCCTCGCGATGCAGCGCCGCCATGACTGTTCGCCGTAACAGCAGGAGGTCGAGTCGCTCCACGCAACAGTTGCCGAGGTCTGTCTATTGCGCTCCAGAACCCGGACGGCACATTTCGAAAAGTAGTCTTCGCCGTACATCGGGCGGACGCGACTGGACACAATGGGCCGCCGTATTTCGCCTTCGCTCGAGAGGAGCGTGATCGTTGACTGCCACGTTCTGTCTGCTTCAAAGGGAGCTTGCATGATGCGATTCCTCGATTCTCATTAGACAAACAGGAGTTCCGGCGATTGACCTGAAAAGCAACAGAAAGCCGCATCACATGGTCAGATGACCGTTGCGCGTAGTCCCGTCAGGTAGCGACGTTGATTTCCTGAAAAGATGCCACGCGCAATCAACGTGACGTGCCGGACTAAAGCCAACGCTCGACCTTGGCTTGATGATAGGTAGCAGACTTGCGGGCCGCTACTACATGAATGTGGAGTGCGTCCGGGTTTGCGACGGCTACTCGGGTCTGTCATGCGCTCTCACCGACCATATACGGAAATCTTGCAGCCACCGTACGATCGGACGTCGGCGGCCCACACCTTTGAATAGGCATCCCCAAACGCTGGCCTGGATGGTCAGCCTCACACGTTCGAGCGTCTGCGCGGTCCGGTCTCGCGCATGAACATCGCAAGCACCATGGCGAGCACGATGCCACCAAGCAGCCACGAGCCGGCTGCGCGGAACACCGGCAGGTTCATGGAGCCACCGTTCGCGAGGTGAGCGAGGAGCTTGCCGTACGCGGGCGTGAGCAGCGCGCTGAACGTGAACACCAGGAAGTTGATCGCGCCGCTGGCGCTGCCCTTCACGTTGTCCGGGTTGACTTCCTTGATCACCGTGTAGGGCAGCATTGCGGCACCTGAGCCGATGCCGAGCAGCAGGCCGAGCACGTAAGGCGGCGCCACACCGGTCGGCAGATAGAAAATGCCTGCGCCCGACGCAAGCATGAGCAGTGCGCCGGCGATCAACACCGGCTTGCGGCGGCCCAGACGGTCAGACAGGTAGCCTAACAGCGGGCAGCCGATCACCCAGCCGAGCGGCACCATGCTTGCGCGATTGACAGCCTCCACATAGCTGACGTCGAGACCGTTACGCAGGAACGGAATGCCCCAGATCATGTCGCCTACCGTAGTCGGCAAGAACAGCAGGCCGGCGCAGAACCCGCAAAGATACGACTGCGGATTGGACAGTACTTCCTTGTACGGCACGAACATCTTCATCCACGAGCCCTGGCTGGCTGTGCTGTCGTCATGGGCTGCCGGCGTCGCGATGAGCACCAGCACGGCGATCAATAAGATGACGAGGCCGGACAGCCACCAGAACTGCTGCCACGTGATGAGGCCGTGAATGAGCGGCGCAACGGCGAACTGACCTGCGGAGCCGCCCAGCATGCCGAAACATTGAGTGAAACCGACCGCCGTCGCAAGAGAACGCGGGGGAAAGCCGTGCGTGGCGAGATACACCGCGCCGATGAACCCACACGCCGAACCCGCGCCTTGCAGCAGGCGGCCGATCTGCGCGGCCTCCACGGTGCCGAGGCCGAACAGTGCCGCCCCGACGGCAACGAGAACGATGCCGGCCGGAATGACGGCCTTGCCGCCGAGCCGATCGAGCAACGCACCGCAAACGATCGAGAACAGCGCATAGGTGTAGTAGTACAGGCCGGCGAGCGCGCCCACGCCCAGCGCATCGCGGGCGAACGCCGCACTCAACTCGGACACCATCACGCCCGGCGCGGAACGCAGCATGTACTGCATGAAGTAGAACGCGGAACAGAAAAGCCAGGCGATGACGAAACCCATATGCATGGACTCGCGTCCCGCCGGAATATTTGCAGTGCTTAAGACCTTGCTGGACATGGTTCGATTTCCATAGTTTGGATAACGGTCCCTACTCACTTGCGGACTGCACTACCGGAACAGATTGACCTTTGCGAGGTCAATGAGTTGCTGGCCTCGACCGTCCATGACGGCACGAAGCATGAACAGCCCAAAGTGGTAAGTTTGGTCAGCGGTGGTCGCAGGAGGCATCACGAACTCCTGGCGTGCGCTCACTACGTCGACCAGAGCCGGACCCGGATGGGCGAATGCTTCGCGTAGGGCTCCTTCCAGCTCCGCAGGGTGCTCGACGCGTACGCCTTTGATTCCCATCGCATTGGCCATCGCGGCGAAGTTCGGATTTTTCAGGTCACATCCCGTATCAAGGAACCCAGTGGCCTTCATCTCCATTTCCACGAAACCCAGCGTCCCATTGTTGAGCACGACGACTTTGACGGGCAAACCCGTTTGAATCAGCGTCACAAACTCACCCATCATCATGGTGAACCCGCCGTCACCCGACATCGATATCACCTGTCGGTCCCTGAAAGCGGCCTGCGCGCCAATCGAGTGCAACAGCGAGTTGGCCATCGAGCCGTGATTGAACGAACCAACCAGTCGTCGTTTGCCGTTCATCTTCAGATATCTGGCTGTCCATGCGACGGGGGTGCCGACGTCGCAGGAGAAGATAGCGTCCTCGTCCGCGAGTTCGCTGACGAGCCGGGTTACGTACTGCGGATGGATAGTGCTGCTGCCCGCTTCCGGCTCCGCCAGCGCATCCAGACTCTTGCGAGCCTTGCGATAGTCGTCGAGCGCGCGATTCAGGAAGCTGCTGTCCGCTTTCTGCTGGATCATTGGAAGAAGTTCGCTGAGCGTATCCTTCACTGTTCCCAATACGCCGAGCTCTATCGGGCATCGATTGCCGAGCGCTTCCGCCCTTGTATCGACTTGCGCGATGGTCACCTTCTCCGGGTAGAACTGTCGATAAGGGAAGTCGGTACCCAACATCAAGAGCATGTCGCAACTCTTCATCGCGGAATAGCCGGAGGCGAACCCGATGAGGCCCGTCATTCCCACATCGAACGGGTTATCGTATTCGATGTACTCCTTTCCTCGCAGCGAGTGCACGATTGGCGCTTGCAGCTTGCGGGCGAGTTCTACGACTTCCGCGTGGGAGTCCTTGCAACCCGCCCCGCAAAGCAATGTCACTCGCGATGACCGGTTCAACAGGCGTGCGAGTTCCGCGACGTCGTCGTTCGATGGGTGAATCACCGGAGCGGAAGGCGCGCTCCAGTTCGGCGCAGGTTTTGTAAGAGGCCCGAGTGCCACATTTCCAGGTACGACGACAACAGCGACGCCTTTACGCGCAACTGCCGTCCGGATGGCGCGGGCCAGAATTTGCGGCAGTTGGTCGGGACTGTGGACGAGTTCGACGTAGTGACTACACTCCTTGAACAGCACTTCGGGGTGGGTAGCCTGAAAATAGTCGAGGCCGATTTCCGTACTTGGGATATGCGCGGCGATAGCGAGAACAGGAACACCGCTCCGATGGCAGTCGAACAAGCCGTTGATAAGGTGCAGATTCCCCGGGCCGCAGCTCCCACAGCAGACTGCGAGTTGCCCCGTGAGATGAGCCTCGGCGCCAGCGGCGAAAGCCGCGCTTTCCTCATGCCGCATGTGAACCCATTCAATCGAACCATCCCGGCGCAAGGAGTTCGTGAATCCATTAAGCGAATCCCCCACGACACCGAACACACGCTTCACTCCGGCATTTACTAATGCAGCAACCATGTAGTCGGCAGCTATCGTCGCCATTTCACATCTCCATAGATTAAAAAAAAACTACAAGTCGGATGCAATCACCAAGCCGTGGTGACTGAATCGAACGGTTCGTAATGCCATGTTATTGATGGTAGTTAGCGAAGCGAAGGACGGCTATTACATGAATCTGGAATCAGCCCAGCGAGGCTAATGGTGCTTGACGCTTGTTGAGCAACGAGGCCAGGCACCTGGACGTGCCTCGGATTACATAAACATGCAATGTCTCGGCCGAGCACAACGTTATATGTTGTTTCTGTGGACGCTTGACCCAGGTTGTAGTGCCCGTGCGGCATGGTGAAACTCGCACTTAAGCCGCGCAGGCAAGCCGTTCGCATCCGCCTTGCCGATGCATTATGTGGGCGTCGAAGCGAGGTTCGGATGGGATGGTGACCGGGTAGCCGGCGGGCGACCGGAAAAAGTCGCCCCGGATGCATTATTTGGCGCCCACCTCCTGTTGGAAAATCTGGACAGGAAAGACTGGCAGGACGACGCTGAAGGTTGCTCCGTAACCCTCATTATTGGAAGCGGTAAGACGTCCTTCATGAGCTTCGATTATGGAGCGGGACACCGCAAGCCCGATGCCCATTCCCTTGCTCTTGGTCGTAACGAATGCGTCGAATATGCTGTCGCCACCGACGATGCCCGAACCGTTATCGATGACCTCGAGCAGCACGGACTGGTCGTCAAGGGGACTTGCGGCAATGAGAATCTTAGGTGTGCGTCCCGAGTTTTCCGTGGCTTCTATCCCGTTCGTGATGAGGTTAAGAAGGACTTGCTGAATCTGTATCTGATCGACGAACACCGGAGGCAGGCCATCAGGCAAGTCGAAATCGATGTCGGCGGTACGCCTGGTTTCGTCTTCCCGTAGTAATCGTACGGCTTCGAGGACCATGTCTTTCACATTCCGTTTCCGCTTCTGGACTGATTGCCGCTTGAACAGCGCGCGGATGCTTTGCATCGTCTCGTCAGCGGAACGGGCATCTCGAACTACGCTTTCCACGGAAGCCCTGGCTTCCGTCAAGTTTGGCGGAGACGCTGCGAGCCACCGTTTGCAAGCCTGCGCATTAGCGATAACGGACGTGAGAGGCTGATTGAGTTCGTGTGCGATGGACGCAGAGAGTTCTGCAACCGTGGCAATTTGGGTTGCCCGAGCGAATTCGGCCTGAGTGTGTCGGAGCCGGTCCTCTGCACGCTTCGGTTCGTCAATATCCAGACCGAGTCCGTACCATTGGACAATGTTGCCGCCGGAGTCTCTCATTGCTTCCGCAGTGTGCTGGTACCACCGGTAAGCCCCGTCCTTTCGGCGAAGCCGGGCAACGTGGTTGTACGGTTCGCCAGTCTCGAGCGCGTGTCTCCACGCATGAAGCAGGCTGTCCAGGTCGTCAGGATGGAAAGTCTTCTGATAGCCGAAGTTCGCAAGCTGCGAAATGCCCAGGCCAACAAATTCGGAGGTTTTCCGATTGATGTAGGTGAGCCTGCCTTGTCGGTCACTACACCAGAGCATGGCCGGGATGGTCTCGATAAGCTCGCGCAGCTGATACTCCCGCTGTTCGAGTACCGCTTCCGTTTGCTTGAGATCGTTGATGTCCGTACATACGCCGTACCAGTGCAGGATCTGCCCGCTTTCGTCGCGAAACGGTTCGCCGCGAGCGAGATACCAGTGCAGTTTCCCATCGGCGCCAGTAACCTGGTACGTGTCCTGATAAGACACACCTTCCTGGACAGCTCGCCGCCAGCGCGAGCGGACACGAAGACGGTCAGCTTCCGGGATGAGGCGAAGCAACATTTCTTTGTCGAATTCTTCCCCGCTCTTTCCCATTAACGCTAGCATTTGCGGATTCCATCTGTCGACATCTCCTTGCGGCGTGGCCCTCCAGATCATCGCGGGCAATGCGTCTACGAGCCTTCGCAAATTGAGCTCTTCCTTGCGAAGGGCCTCCTGTACTAACTGCCGCTCGTGGATATCCGTCGAAAGACCATACCAATTCACAATATCGCCGTGGGCATCCCGCATGGGAGTGCCTTTGCATTGAAACCAGCGATACGTGTTGTCGGTTGAGCGGAGTCGAAGGACACAGTCGTAAGGTCTCCCGCTATCGAGAGAATCTCGCCAGGCTTCAATTGTTGACGCAGAGTCATCCGGGTGCACCAGGTGAGGCCAGCCGTTCGCTATCAAATCATCGAGCCGTAGTCCAGTGTAGTCTTCAGTGCGCTTGTTCACATATTCCAGGCGGCCATGGGAGTCCGCGCGCCAGAGCAGGCTAGGAACAGTTTCCGCCAGCCAATTCAATTGAACCTCACGTTCATGGATGACCTCTTTGGACTTGTAGAGATCATCAATGTCGATGGTCACGGAATACCACTTGTAGACACTTCCATCATCGTTAAAGTAAGGAACGGAGCGCGAGTGACGCCATCGATATTCACCGCCGCGGTCTGCCCATCGGTAGGTAGTATCGTGCGCGCTCTTTTCCCGAACAGAGCGAAGATGACCCTCCGTTACCCGGTCGCGGTCATCGGGGTGAATGAACCTCAGAAAGCCGAGATTCTGTATGCCTTCAAGCGTGGTTCCTGTTTCCTCAAGAATCTGCCGATTGATGAAGTCGAAATCCGCCGCTGTGCGAGTGGCGAAGCGGCCTGGCAGGCGGTCGAGGAGCTCTCTGGCTTCTCTCTCACTTGCCGCTACTGCCTGTTGAGCCTTGATGGTCTCTTCGATTTCTATTCCGATGAGGTACCAGTTGATGACGTCCCCGGTTGAGCAGCGTGATGGCTCGGCTAGAAGATGCTGCCAGCGATATACGCCATCGTGCTGCCGCATCCTCACGGCAATATCGACCGGTTTACACGCGGCAATGCACGCTTTCCATTTCTGTCGGGCGGCCTGCACGTCATCGGGGTGAATGCAAACCATCCATCCGTCACCGACTATTTCCTCCATCGGTCTTCCCAGCGCGGCAACACCCACTTTATTCACGTAGACAAGCTCGCCGGTGGGTCCACCAACACATACGCATGCCGGCACACTATCCACAATTCGCCGATAGGTTTCCTCTTCGGTCCGAAGAAGATATTCTGCAGTCTTCCGGTCGTGTATGTCCCAGCTCACACCGACCCATCGCAGTAGCTGTCCACTGTCGTTTCTTATGGCTTTGACACGGCAGAGGAACCACCGGTAAATGCCGTCGGACCGCCTGAGTCGAAACTCGAGCTCTCCCTGGTCGTTTCCCTCCCGGAGCGCGTTCCAATTTCGGTCGTTTGCTTGGCTGTCATCCGGGTGGATTGCCGCTCGGAAAAAGTCGTAGTCGTGTGCTTCTTTTATGCCTGTGTATTCGCATAGGCTAGGACTGAGGTATTCGATCGAGCCATTGGGCAGCACAGTCCACGCATGGCCGGGAAAGAGATTGCTGATGCTTTGAAGTGTCTGGTTTCGCTCGCGGAGCTGCTCTTCCTCATTTTTTTGTTTGTTAATGTTCCAGTGCATGCCATACACGCGGAAGACTTCGTTGTTCCGGTCACGTTGTGTGTGAAGCACTGCTGCAAACCACTCGTAGGTCCCGGCCGCAGACCTGTAGCGGCACTGGAATTCCTGGGCTTCTCCCGTTTCTGTTGCTCGATCAAATGCTTGCGCCGGGATTCCTACGTCGTCCGGATGCGTAAGCGTATAAGGCCAGCGCAGCTGTTCAAACGTTTGCCCCGAATAGTCCATGATTGATTGACTGACATATTCAAGTTCGCCATCTGCGGTTCGAGACCAGATATTCCGGCTGAGCTGGTCAATCGGCAGGTCGAACGGGTCATCCTTCAATCGGGCCGTTGAGCCTGGTTGCCGGGGGCGCCGGGAGACCAGCTCGGCACAAAGCCATGCCGCGGCGATTGCGACGGCGCAACGGCTGACAGAGCCAGAGGCTAGAGGAGGGTGACTGGAAGCCAACATTGCTCCGGCGATCCCAAGCGAGGTGAAACCCGCGGCGAGACGACCGAAGCTGCGGCCAAAAAGGTGCGTGAACAGGACGACCAAAACGAGGCTGAGGCAGCCCGTAATCGGTTCGAGTAACCCTGCCACCCCTGACGCGCCGGCTATGGCGACGCTGAGTGCGACAACCCGAGACGGGCGTGGTATCAACACGGTAAGCATGTCAACCTCGGAGTTCGTCGGCATATTGAATAGTGGTACTCCGCATTTTCCCGCCAATGGCGAGATTTTCAAGCGCAACGGTCCCTTGCTTGCAAATTGAGCGGGGAGTGTCGCCGGTTATTCTGTGCAGTACTTGCGAGGTCTGATCGCGCACACCGCTGTGGCACGGATCGAATACGGGGGCAATGGAGATATGTCATACCATTGCGAATGGCTGCCTGCATCTGGGGGATCAAAGCTTTTTCGAAGATGCAGTTTTGAAGAAGATAGTCCAACTGTCAAGGGTCCAACTGCCGCCAGACTGACTGCCTGTTTGCCGTCTGCGTCGAGCGTAGCATGGTCGGGCTAATTGCAGTGACGCCTTTCCGAGCGCACCGCATCACGAACCATCGGTCAGGCCGATGAGGCGAAAAAAGAAATCTACAACTTCATATTGGGTGGTGCCATTACATAATCATGTAATGCAAAACACGGCTGCCCGCGCTTCCGGGCGACGATTCCGAGGGCTATAATTTTTTGTCGGCGCGACCGCGTGAGAGGGACGTTCAACGAGATTATCGTGGACCGGATGTGCCGACGTTAGGAGAGGCTGTCACCTGGTAACGGAGGGGGTCCATGGAGTCCGCAAGTGAACTGGTGTATGTGGTCGACGACGACAGACGGGTGCAAGAAGCACTCTCTGCGCTGCTCCGCGCAAATGGAAGAGACGTCCACGCATTCAACTCCGGCAGAGAATTTCTGGACACACCGCGTCAAAAGGTCGTTGCATGTCTGATCCTGGATTTGAGAATGCCAGGCATGAATGGCCTGGAAGTCCAGAAGCTTGTCAGCAGGGACTCACAGATTCCCGTCATTTTCATTACCGGAAGGGGAGATGTCCCGTCCACGGTCCTTGCCATGAAGGGCGGGGCTGTCGACTTCCTCACAAAGCCCCTTGATGAAGACTCGTTGATGCGCGCGGTTGATGCGGCACTCGCCCGCGCGCACGCTCTTCGCAAGGAGGCGGAAGATACGGCGGCGCTCCAGGCTCTGTACCAATCGCTGACGCCTCGCGAGCAGGAGCTTTTGCCGTTACTCGCAAACGGCCTGCTCAACAAGCAGGCGGCGGGAGTACTTGGCATCACCGAATACACCGTGCAGGTACATCGCGGCCACATAATGAGAAAAATGCAAGCGGATTCATTTGCCACTCTGGTCAGGCTGGCGAGCAAACTGCAGCTGGAAACATCGTCGACGACCACGTTCGACGCCTGACGCTAACGCTAATTCTTTGTTGTACTCGATGTCCCGGGGAAAAAATGCCCACGCCTCCGGTTCGAACCGTTGCGGTGATTGATGATGACCGACGCGTGCTGACGTCTCTGGCGAACCTGTTGGCCTCGGGCGGCTATGGGACACGGGCCTACGAATCTGCACTGGATTTTTTTTCAGACGGCTACCCGGGTCTGGTATGCGTAATCACCGACCTGGGAATGCGGCCCATTGACGGCATTCAAGTGCTCGATAGAACGGTTCATTCGAACGCAGCAACGCCCGTCATCATTATCACAGGCAAACCGAGCGAGCATACGGAAGACTACTATCTGCAGAGAGGCGCATTAGGCTTCTTCAAAAAGCCTGTCGACGGGGACGCGTTGCTGGACCTGCTGGATAGTATCGCTTGAAGATCCAAAACCCCGAAATTTGAGGCAAAACGCCTCGGCGTGACTGCAAGGCGTGACATTGATTTCAACCGCAGAGACGACTTTGAAACGACATATTCCGCTTGCCAGAGGCAGATGTCCAAAGCGTGCAATCGGGATGGCCGCGGTTGCCGCGGGGCTCCTATCAGGGTGCGAAAGTTCGCCATCCATTGGCGTGCTCGGCGCGTACTTTCCGGACTGGCTGTTCTGTATCGTCGCGAGCGTTGTGCTCACGGTCGTCATCTATCTGATCGTCAAGCGTTTGCAGGCCGACCATCTGATGGGACCTTCGGCCGTGGTGTATCCCACGCTTGTCGCTTTCCTCGCGCTCGCTGTCTGGTTGATGCTGTTCCAACATTGAATCTCTTTCAGGTAGATGAATGGCGACGACAGCCAGCAAGACATCGAAGAGGAAATGGCCGGCCATTGTCCTGGTCGTGGTGACGTTGTTGCTGCTTGTCTACGTCATCCGGGTGTGGGATCGCGCGCCGCGCACCGACGACGCCTACGTCTATGCGGATACGATCGACGTCGTGCCCGAGGTCAACGGGCGCATCGTCGAGCTGCCCGTGCACGACAATCAGGCGGTGAAGCAGGGCGATCTGCTGTTCCGCATCGATCCGCGTCCGTACCAGGATGCGCTGACGCGGGGCAAGGCGTCCCTCGTCGCGCTCGACCGCCAGATCGAGCTGACCCAGCGCACGGTCAATGCGCAGCAGTACAACGCGCAGTCGGTGCGTGCGGCCGTCGAGCGCGCGCGAGTGGCAGCCAGCCAGGCGTCCGATACGCTGCATCGCATGGAGCCGCTGTTGTCACACGGTTATGTGTCGGCGGAAGACGTTGACCGTGCGCGCACCGCACAACGCGCCACGCAGGCCGAACTCATTGCCGCGCAACTGCAGGCGCAGCAGGCGGCAGCGGCTGTGAGCGGCGTCGATGCGCTGGTCGCGCAACGTGCCGTAGTCATGGCTGAGATCGCGACTGCCGAACTGAATCTCGAGTATGCGACCGTGCGTGCACCGTTTGACGGACGCATTGTGTCGTTGAAGACATCGACGGGGCAGTTCGCGTCGGCGCTCAAACCCGTCTTCACATTGATCGACACGCGCCACTGGTATGTGGTCGCGAACTTTCGCGAGACGGAACTCAAGGGCGTCAGGGCGGGCACCCCCGCCACGGTGTACCTGATGAGCGATACAGGCCAGCGTTTCCAGGGCGCCGTCGATTCGATCAGTTATGGCGTCACGACCGATGAAGCCGGCTTTGCATTGCCCGGCGGATTGCCACACATTCAACGCACGCTTAACTGGGTCCATGTATCACAACGCTTCCCGGTCAAGATCCGGGTCGACAATCCGAACCCGGATCTGTTTCGTGTCGGTACGTCGGCGGTGGCCGTGCTGGAACCCGGGCGCGGCAACGACGGCGAGCGCCATTAAGGAGCGCCAATGGACGCCGCCGACTACCTGCCTGTCACACTGCGCGATGCCGGCGCGTTCCTGAGGCGCGAGCTTGCGCCTTTCCCCGGGCGTCTCAACGTGATGCTGCGTTGCATGCTGACGAGCGCCATCGTGATCGTCGTGTCGATGGCGCTCGAAGTGCCGGAGCTCGCACTGTCGCTGCTGGTGGTCTTCTACGTCACGCAGTCGAACGTGGTGGTCGCGCGGCTGGTCGGCGTGATGTTCATTGTCGGATCGACGCTCGCGATCGGCCTGTCGATCCTGGTGCTGAAGTTTACATTTGACTATCCGTTGCTGCGCATCGCCATCGCGAGTCTGCTGTTCTTCGGCAGCGTGTACCTCATGCGGGTGCTGAAAATTGGCGTCGTGTTCTTCATCGTCGCGATCGTCGTGATCTACGTGCAGAGCTTCGTGGATCAGACCGATCAGGCTGACCTGCTGATCCGCGCGGTATTGTGGGTCTGGGTCGCCGTCAACTATCCAATCGCGCTGGCGCTCCTGGTCAACACGTTGCTGTTGCCTGCCGAACCGCAATTGCAACTCAAGGCGGAAATCCATCGGCAACTCGCGGCGCTGGAAACGCGCCTGGCGCAACTGATCGACGGCGCCACGAGCGCCGCGCCGATCACGCTGGCAAGCGTCCAGCAAGGCGCGCTCGCGCTGCAGAAGCTGCTGCGGTTTACGACTATGCGCGACGCCCGCTATCGCGAGCATCAGGCGTTGCAGCTTGCTTGCATCGCGACAGTGTCGCGTCTTTATCGCGTCGCGAATAAACTGCCGCTCAGTTCGTCGGGTGCGTCGGCGGTGCGGCTTGCGATATTGCGCGAGCTGCGCGCGAATGTCCGGGCGCTTGACGAATCGGTGATGTCGGGCGAGCTCTATCGCTACGTGAGCACGGCGACACCTGAAGAGCGTAATGCGGCCGACGCGATTCCCGCCGCAGGCGAATTGCAGCGGGCGCTGCATGCCTACGCGGATCTTGTCGCAAGCGGTGTGGAACCCGACAAGCCGCCCGCGAGCGAGCCGATGGTCGCGCCCGACGCATGGACCAATCCCGCGTACATGCGCTTTTCGCTGAAGACGCTGCTCGCCGTTTTCGTCTGCTATGTGTTCTACAACGCCGTGGACTGGCAGGGCGTCCACACGGTCATGCTGACCTGCCTGATCGTCGCGCTGCCGAGCCTCGGCGCATCGACGCAGCGTGCGTTGCTGCGGCTGTCCGGGGCCGCCGTCGGCAGCGCGCTGGCGCTGTTCATGGTCGTGTTCATCGTTCCGCATCTTGACGACATTGTCGGCCTGCTGCTGATGGCGTTGCCTGTCGTTGCGTTCGGGGCATGGATAGCGGCGGGTTCGGAGAAGATCGGCTATGCCGGCCTCCAGGTGATGTTCACCTTCTCGCTTGCGTTGGTCAACCAGTTCGGCCCAACCACGAACCTCACTGAAATCCGCGACCGGATGGTCGGCATTCTGCTGGGCGTCTGCGTGGCGACCTTCGTGCAGATGTCGTTCTGGCGCGAAGGCGAGGGCGACCTGCTGCGGCAAAAACTCGCCACGATGCTGCGCGCCATCGCCGCACAGTTGCGTGCTCCCCAGTCGGGCGTCGACCAGCGGGACGAGTTGCCCTATGCGCAGCGGCAGTTGCAGGCGTGGGCCGTGCTGGCCGATTGCGAGGCGACGCTGTCGCGCGTCGCGCTCGAGCCCGACTGGCAGGAAGTGGAGCAGGCCCAGCTGACACTGCGCGCGCAAACCGTCCTCGCGCAGGGGCGCGAGATCATGCTCGCTGGCGATGCGTTGCGTAACACGCTCGCGGCGCAAGCGGGATCGTGGAGCCGACGAGCGGTCGATGCCGTGCGCTCGACACAGGAACAGGCGTCCGTCGAACTCAACCGGTACGCGGATGAACTTGCGTCCAACCCGCCCGACGCCCGCGCGCCGCGACGTATCGGGATCGCTGCGCAAGCTGTGGAACCGGCCCAACTGGCCCAACCGGCTGACGGGTCGCTCATCGCCGCAGCGGAGGACCTGTCGCGGCAGGTCGCGGGGTTGCCGGACTGGCGCGTCGAGGCACCCGTCGCAGCATCCTCATCACAGGCCATAAGAACATGAACGCCCCCCACGCTTACTATCGTTCGCTGCCCCCCGAGGGGGCGAATGCCTCCCTTGGGGCGGCCCGGCGGGAGGCGTCATGAATGCGCGATCGGGTCTACGCGAGTGGCGATGGCGTCGATGCTTTTTATGCGTCGCCTGGATGTCATTCATGCAGCCGGGTTGCGCGCTGATCCATCATAACGGCACGCCCTATACCGAGATCGCGTCCGGGCAGATCAATCTAGCCGATGACATCCATCTCGCGCGCGATGGCTGGCCCGCCGCGCGCTGGTGGACGCGCTATCGCGATGCGCAGCTCGACGCGCTCATCGATCAGGCGCTCGCCAATGCGCCGACGATGGTGATTGCGCGCACGCGCGTCGCGCAGGCGAAGTCTGATGTCGAGCTTGCCAGAGCGGGATCGAACCTTCAGGTGGCTGCGCTGGCGTCGCTGGATCGCGAGCATATTTCCGCAAACGGCTTTCTCGGCCCGTTCGCGAAGAACGAACCGGCTGCGGGGCTGACGGGTCCGTGGTACACCGAGGGCATCGTCGGGCTCGGCGCGAGCCTGGACATCGACATCTGGGGCAAGCAGCGTGCGCAGATCGCCGCGTCGCTCGGTGTGAGCAATGCGCGGCTCGCCGAGACGTCCGCTGTCGAGCTCGAAATCTCGACGGATGTCGCGCAGCTTTACTACGGTATCCAAACGACTTACCAGCTCATCGATCTGCTGAACGAATCGCATGAGGTAGCGGCGTTCGCGGTGCAAGCACACGAGGCGCGTGCGGCGCGCGGCCTCGAAGCCCGCACCCTGCTCGAAGAAGCACGGGCGCAGCAACTGGCCATCGAACTGCAGATCGTGTCGGCGCAAGGGCAGATAAAGCAGTTTCGCGAATCGATGCGGGCGCTGGCCGGTGCGGGCCCCAACGGTTTGCCGGCTATCGAGCCCGTGGCACTGCCGCGCTGGCAGGCGGCCCTGCCGGCGACGCTTTCATACGAACTGCTCGCACGGCGTCCCGATCTGCAGGCAATGCGATGGTATGTAGAGGCGTCGTTCGACCGGATCGACGCGGCGAAGGCGGCGTTCTATCCGAGCTTCGACATCAAGGCGTTCTTCGGCTTCGACGCATTGCACCTCGCCGACCTCTTCACGCATGCAAGCCAGCAGATCAACCTGATTCCGGGCCTGTACTTGCCGATCTTCGACGGCGGCAGGCTCAACGCGAACCTGAGCGGCGCACGCGAGGGAAGCAATCTGTTGATCGAGCAGTACAACCAGGCCGTCCTCAACGCGGTACGCGATGTCGCGCAGACGGGCAGCCGTCTGCAGGCCCTCGATGCTCAGACCGGGTTGCAGAAGCAACGGATCGAATCGGTTGCGTTCGCGAGGAACAGCGTCGAAGCATATTATCAACGCGGACTGACGAGCCGGCTCGCGGCGCTCGAAGCACGCCAGCCCGTGATCGCGGAACAGGTTGCCCTGCTCACGCTCGATGGTCAGATGCTTAGTCAGGAGATTGCGTTGACGAAGGCGCTCGGAGGCGGCTATCGCGCCGATCCGCCCGTCGAACTGAAGCCGCGTTGAACGAAGCGCCGATGGGGGTCGGAACTGCTGTGCCGGTGGAGTGTCATGCAACAAGGCGGTCACTTCGCGGCGCTCGAACATCCGGAATTGCTGGCCCAGGAAATCCAGGCATTTTTTGTATCACTTCCCAGGCTTCGATGCGAATCCGGGCTGGTCACAATAGGAGAGATTGGCACCTGTACTATCGGATACCGTCGAGCCTGCCGCTTGGGATGCGTCGGTTAGAGTCGATACAGGCATGGATGTAGTCCAGTTCGTCGGCTAGAACGCGTGCCGTGCGAAGTGTGATCGTCTCTACCTGTCGAATAGCACCAAACCCCTCTTCCAAGATAGCTGAAGCGGTGAATCGCTGCTTCATGTCCGGTTGGTGCGCTTGCGTGAGAAAGGGATGTAACTTTCACGACGGGTCTCCCTGCTTCGGAGGGGATTGAGCAGTCCTTATGCCTGACTTAAAATCCACGCCACGAAACCCGCAG
>Ga0255336_101337_pt1 | contig 18624 bp, 21 predicted proteins | sample MeOH1_35cm_T3_17_FD_189102 | JGI IMG/M metagenome (GOLD analysis project Ga0255336, IMG submission 189102) | Sandy soil microbial communities from University of British Columbia, Vancouver, Canada - MeOH1_35cm_T3_179 | ecosystem: Engineered > Artificial ecosystem > Sand microcosm > Unclassified ...
CGAGTATTTGTACCTTTGCGTTAGTCGGTGACGGCGCAAAGGCAAAGGTCTTGGGCAACCTTTGACTAGAAGCGAGGAATATATGGCAACAACTACTACCAAGAAAACTGCGGCTCCAGCCACGAAGAAAGCAGCACCCGCGAGCAAGAAAGCTGCTGCGCCAGTCGCGAAGAAAGCCGCCGCACCTGCGGTGAAGAAGTCTGTTGCAGCCGCTCCCTTGAAACCCATCAAGGATTCGTTCACGAAGGCATCGCTGACCATTCACCTGGCCGAGCGCTCAGGCGTGGAGCCGAAGGCGGCCAAGGCGTTGTTGGCGGCCCTCGAAGAAACCGTGCTCGCATCGATTCACAAGAAAGGCGCGAAGGAGTTCACGCTGCCTGGCCTGCTGAAGGTGGTCGCACAAGATGTGCCGGCCAAGAAGAAGCGCTTCGGCAAGGACCCGTTCACGGGTCAGGATAAGTGGTTTGCGGCGAAACCAGCTTCGGTTCGCCTCAAGGTACGCCCGCTGAAGAAGCTGAAGGACGCCGCGCTCTAACCCGAGCCGCTGGAAAGGAAACGGCCCTCGCGACGGAAGTCTGAGGGGCATTTTTCCTTCTATGCCTGAGGCCCGCGGGCCTTCATGTGGTCCGGCTACACAGCTACACAAGATGAGCTAGGTGATATTGCGGAGCACTGAGCCTGCACTGCGAGGAGCAGCGCATGCGCGGACCACCTCATTTCAGCAACGATGGGAAGTCCGGTGCACCGACCGCTTCCGCAATGAGGTCTTGGACCGCGCGCATCAGTGTCTGAGCAGGCCGATAGCCGCTCTCAGGTCTACCGCTAGTGTGTCTGGCTCGCTCGGAGATATCTCGTCTACCGCGCGAGCTGAACAGTTCATGACGGGTCGGAAAACTATCTCTTGCTCGAGATGCTCTCGAATTTCGGACCATATGCGACACGACGTTGCATTTTTCTGGACCGAGCTGAAATCTATTGGTACTGCGCGTCTTCACAACGCATATCCGATTCCGATTCACGTACTTGATTTCGGCCATTTCGCTTCGCCTCATACAAAGCGGCATCTGCCTCGCCGAAAAGGATTTCACGTGTAATCCCCGCCTTCCGAGCATAGGCCAGGCCGATGCTCAACGTGACATACTCGAAAGGGCTTCCCTGATGTCGAATGCGAAGCGCTTCGACCGCGCTTCGAATATGCTCAGCGACAGTGGCGGCGTCCTCGCTTTCGCCGCTGTCAACAACAACGGTGAACTCTTCTCCACCGTAGCGCGCCACGACATCCTTATCGCGTACGGAGTCAGCGATGCACGAAGCGACTGCTTTCAAACACTCGTCGCCTGTCAGATGGCCGTACCTGTCGTTATAGTTTTTAAAGTAGTCGACATCGACCAAAAGTAGGCCGAAGCGCTCTGGGCGTTGACCATCGTTTCTCGCGGTCCGAGCCAACAGTTCGGCATCAAAGTGACGTCGATTGAACAAGCCGGTAAGCGAATCAACGTAAGCGAGCCGTTCCAATTCCGTTTCATGTGCTTTCCGACGCTGCTGCTCGTGCAAGCTCGCGTCATCGGGACGCGGGAGTCGTACGGTCCGACATTCGACGGTTGCTTCGCGTTGGCCAATTACTTAGGCAGTTGCCATCAATCCGGCTGTTGCTTCAGCTTACCCTCGGGACCAACGAATCCAGGGAAGCCAATCGCGAGCTCCCCCTTCGCGAGGCTCACACCATGATGGACTGCTGATGCAAAGTCCTCGTCGCTTTCCGGAAGAGGTATGTTGGCTCGAAAGAAATCGGCCCATCTAAACTCTTCCAACGGAACGGTGGTTTTCTCATATCCTCCAGCGTCGCGCACGAATCCAGCGACGCTCCGATATTCATCGTTCTCAAGTTCGTACCCATTTCTCGGCACGTTGGAAAAACAGATTCGGCCTCCATGGGCGTTATATGGTACGTCCACCGCTTGTTCTCCAGTTCGAGCCAGAAGTCATTAACAGAAAGCGACGAAATGTCCGACACCAGGACAACTGGTGCCTGCTCTATTTGCGCAGCCCAAAGTGCGGCGGCGACGTGATGATGGTCAATTGCGAATATATCCGGTCGCTTGGAGCTGCCAGCAGAGACCTCCCGGTCGGCGCGTTATACAGCTCGTTCGTAACGATGATGCCGGCACTTGCTATATCGTCCGCTAGATTCTGCGACGTGATTCTGACAACAGGCCTGTACGCCGTAGCCGTAGGGCGCGCCTAAGAAGGCCACAATTTTCTCCTGGTATCGCCTACCACCTTTGCGCCCAGACCGGCTCGTGGCTTCAGGCGCATCACACGTCACTTCTTCAGAGAAACGAGGTAGATGATGACCTCCGTTTTCCCGATGTTCCTGACACGATAGGCTCCCGATGGCTCTAAATACTTGACCTCATCGGTCTTCCATTAATGGTTTCCTGCTTGCCGTCGGGATACGTCCGCTGAAGCGTCCCGCCTTTTAAAGCCCGCCCCACGCGATAAAGCGCCGGCGGGCCATCGCGCTCCTCTCCTGGTTTATATCGGTTCTCTACTACCTTGACTCTATCGTTGTCCACGAACACTTTTTGGTCCGCCTTCCACGCCGGCGCCGGGGCCTTATCTTGCGCCGGCCTGATTGAGAGCTCCCGCTGGAATCATGGCTGCAAGCGCAAGACCCGATAAAAGACAGTTTAGATTGCGTTGCATCTGAGTTCCTTTAGGGAGGGCATAGGAGAGAACAATCGCCAGGCGGCCGGGCGACGGCGTGCGCTCAACTTGCTCAGTGAAGTAGAAGCCCCGCCGATGTGGACGTGCTGTCAGAGATAAGCTGCGTGTGCCCGTCACGGCTCAGCGGAATCATCCATCCCGCCTGAGATAACGAACTCCCAGGCGCTCCGTCATACACAACAGTGGAAGCGAGACTCGGCCACGCTATGCGTTGTACGACGCGCTTTCCCTGCGTGCCACCAGCCGTTCTTGACACAAAGAGGGCGTTGTCGATAAACACTACATCTTGAGGGGCGGCGTTGCCGATGTTCGCCCGCGGAAGAATTATCGGGCGCGCTTGCGCAAACGAGCCGGTGCCGTCATTAACCAAAACCATCGACGGTTGCCCATGTCCACTATCAGCGCCGAGCAGGATGATATCTGGCCTGCCATCACGGTTGAGGTCGAATGCTTCGACATCAGTGAAATCGGTGATGAAACTTCCGAGCAATGAGGCTTTTGGCGTGAAGCCGCCGCGCCCATCGTTTACCAAGATGACTGCGGTAGTAGTCGAGTCGATAGGAAATCCGTCTTTGAAACGACCGGTCATCTTAGACAATGTCGTCGTATTGGCGTCGATTACAACGACGTCTCCGTGGCCGGAGCCCGTTAGGTCGGCGGCAGCAGCGGAAACGAACGCGCCCTCGATGTTCAGGAATGTCGTTTTATAGCTCCCGTCAGCCCGACTAAGTAGGACCCCGGACCTCTCGCCTACGAACGCGGTCTCACCCAATCCTCGACATGCTACGAAGATGTCAGGTTTCCCATCCTGGTTGAAATCAGCGACGATGGCCTTTGTGGGAAAGGTGCATCCGACGTTGTTCGCAAGAAGCCCCGTGTCGCGTACGAACGTGTTATCGGGCTGCCTTCTCCAGAACTCGAAGGTTCCTCTCGCCGCCTGCGACGGCCGGACACCTGGGTCAAAGGTCGTCGTCGCGACGAAGAGGTCGACGGAGCCTCGTTGGGAAAAGTCTCCGAAGGCTCGTGCTGTTGCTAACGCTTGGGGGTAGGGAAGCGTTTGTGGGCCGATGTTCAGGCCTTTCTCGTTTTCATAGGACGTTGCAGCGACTGGCAGTGGTACGGGCGTAGTCGACGTTATCACTTTCGAGCCGGGCCCCCAACAACCAGACAGTACTAAGGCCAAGACGAGCGGCAGTGTATGGAGAATGCGAGTGACAAAGACGGGTCTCATGGCTGCTCCGTGGTCAAAGGCTCGTGTGCCGACCGCCGGCTCCTGATATCCGAGACTCGGTACCGTAAAAAAACAGCGCAGGTTCTCGTTCGTTGTGCACACCCGTGAGTGAGCTGCGTAAGGCGCTACCACAGCTGAACTTTGATGAGGGTGGGAGACGGGCAAGGTACGCCGGGCTTAGGGAGGTTTTCTGTAGCCGCGCACCATCCGAGTGCGGTCAATCCGGAAGAACGTCTATAACAAAGTGTGGCTTCCTAACAGTACAACGCCGTTACAATTAACAACTTACCGAACGTAGGCTAAAGGCGGCTGTCAGCAGCGAGTAATCAAATTGACTATAGAGCCGCCGCGACGACCATGCAAGAGAGTTTCCTCGGTTGACTGATGGTGCTAAGGTCGCCGGTATCGAAGTAAGTGCTGACAAGGTGCTCGGTTCGAGGTGGCCCGGCGAGCAAGGGGACCAACACCGGCAGCGAGAGAATCTGCTTGAGTTGTTCTTTGTTCGCAGTAACACACTTCCTCTGGACTGGCTGGCGGCTTCAGGTATCGCCGGTGCAATCGAAGGACCTATCGCATTGACCTCGAAACGTGACTGCATGCCGATGTGTACAAGACGACACCGCAAACGTGCTCCTCGTGTACCGCATCAAACTGAGGGGTCAACTGGCCGGCTTTGACCAGTTTGCAGTTCTGTTGGAGTCTGGTCCCGGTGCGCAACTTGTTCTAAGGCATGCCATTTCGACCACGATGCCGGTCAATGGCAGGGGCCCGGCACGCGACTCGACCGAGGCCCCGATGAGTCGCGACAAACCGAACCACTTGCGAGCTCGCGTCCGATGAGAACTGCCATGACATACGCGACCTACGCCCTCACTTGCGCATAGCCACGCGATGTCCACGTCGAGAAGTTCAGAAAGGCGCTCACAAACCGTACTCTTCGGAACGGTAACTCCGGCGCGCCAAAGGGTCACGTCGCGTCCCGGTACGCCGAGCGACCTGGCCACCCGACGGGAAGTAACCTTTGCGCGGTGCAGGTGTGACATCTGCGGCTTCCGTGGGCGGTGCATCCTGCCTGCTTGCGGCCTGCTTTCGCATGGCCATTCGCGTTTTTCGGAGGCTCGGTCACGGCCATCTCCAGAATTATAACGGTATAAACGGTATATACCATTATTGTTATTTTTCTCGACTGCATGGCAGGTGCCACCCGACAGACCAAGCACGACGAGTTGTCCACACTATCTGTTCGAAAGGCTGCGGACAATTCGCGAGCAAGCAGGGCAAGTCGCTGGAACGATTGGATTTGTGCAGCGCGCGCCCGGCGTGTGCATTTAGCTGGTGACGAGTGTCCAGCAATGGGCTGTGGAGTAAGCACACCACTGGCCGACAACTAACCAGAATCTGGGCAGACAAAAAGAAGACCACCGGCGCGTGCGCGTTAGGTCGATTCAATTTGCGTACCTGACAGCAAGCACGTTTAATCGGACCTTCCATGGCACGCCGTTCCCCATCCCTTTCATCGCCAGGAGCGCTTCATGGCCCAGCCCAACGTTGAAGATGTCGTCAAAGCAATCGCCGGCTACCGTCCTCCTTGGAGCTCGCGCGATTCGCGGCTGCTACGCAGGACCTGAAGGATGCGGGGGCATTTAACCTACTTAATGCTGGCGGCGCAGACAGAAAACCGTGACCGACGCTGCTCTGGTACGCCGAGACTGACGGCAAAGATGAACTGAAGGTTGTCGTGGACGCTCGGTCTGAGCGCGGGTCGGGCTATGTCGCCGACAGTCTGTGTTCAGCGATAGATTGGTCTCGTTAATGGCAGCCAGCCAGGCACGCTTGCGCAAGGCTGTGCTGTCGAACGGTTGTTCCGATTCGAGAGTTGGCTCAATCAATGCGATGCGATTCGGACATTTCGCGTTCACCGCTACCTCGTGTCCAAGGAAGCGGTCCAGACAGGCACAGTGCTTTTACGCTTCATCAGTTGGGTCGTAGAAAGGCACTTCCCAGCGGCAAATCTCCGGCCCGGCGCTGAGGCTGCCGACTACTGCAAAAATCGTCGAGCTCATATCGGTAATCTCCTCGGTGTGTAGTGACCGGTGTAGCAACTAAGCTCTGGTAACCACTGACTGTGGCGTTACCGAAGTGTTCGCTGGCAATCGAAATGTAGGTCCAGGCTAGAAGGAGGTGGTCGCCATGTCCCACGCGGACCGCACCGCCAGGAAAGCTGCCGCCAAGTTGAGGGCGCGGGCGAGTTGGATGTTCGAAACAACAATAGCCGAAATGGAATGGGTAGAAGCTCCATACCTCTCTGCAGCCGAAGCCAGACGGATTGCGGTGGCCGAACTCTGTCCGTCGCTCCAGTCCGTCGTCATAAACGCCTGGGCCGAAGAGGTGCCCGCAAGCGAGCATCCGACTATCGTCCGACAAGTGAAATTGGGCGTTCGCCACGGTTGTTCTGAGCTGCTGCGCGAAGTCACTGAACAACGAGAAGGCGCGACGGGCAGCCTGCTCTTCGCCCCTGCATCGTATTGGGAGCCTCCGGTTGCAGAGACGGAGCCGCAGTGGCCTCTAAATCAACTGCGGGCATTCCGATGGACTGCCGCGATTATTGCGTACTCCGTGCGCAACGCGCTCGAGACCTTGCATACTCGGTACACGTCGGACGAATCGATGCCGCCGTTGAATCGAGGCATCCGAAATACGGTGTATGTGACGCTGCTTCGACGGCCGGATGTCGGATGGCGGCTTAGCAGGCTTCCTCGTGTTTTCATCGAAGAACACTCAAAGAGCGGAGGGCGCATCCCGCTGCCGCGCTTTGTTGGTTGAGCGCATATCGATGTCGGTTTGCACGCCGCTACGTTCAGCCCCCGGCGGGAACCAGCCACTGTATGAGGTTAGCCACGCGTTCAGACGAGAGCTTCCCTGTTTCACCAGGCTCAGTTATTCGGTGGGTCAAAGCGCGGGCGCAGCAGCGCTGTCCACAAATAGCCGCGCGTCGTAGTGCGGAACACGGAACGATGGGGAAGAAAAAACGAAGTACGAAGAAGCGCTTGCGCTTGAACGCGTCAGCAGTCTCCGTTATTTGCAAAGCGAAGAGATTACCCAACTGGTGCACCTCCGCCTTGACTCAATCGGAATTGCAATCCCGAAATAATCGACACAGCACGGCGCGGTCGTCGTGCCTAGAGCGCGAAAGTGCAGACGGTTACGCCGAGCTCTGCGGTGCCATTCACTTTCAATGACGTTCAGCGCGCTGGAAAGAATACTCTGTGGCCGTTCAGGTTCAAGATGATGCCGCGTGCGACAGCTGCCTTTCTTCGCCCATAGACTGTATCGACCGCAATTGGCTCAGACAACGTTCGGTGAGTGGGTAAACCATATGTTATTAGAAGATTTGTTTGCTGTATCTTTTCATTAAGTTTAGAAAAATATAATAAACGCCTGACTAACTGACCCGTTCCGATTGGACACACTCGCAGACAAACTGCCGGTTGGTGAGAAATGAGGGCAGATTGTGCGCACGTTCTATTTCACCTCGCCCCACTGAGAGACTCCTGGAGCCCGCAATGGCGGCAAAGCGCAAGTCGGCATCGAAGAGCATCAACCCATCGGGGTTTCCAAGTCCGCGCGACTACCTCAAACCAGCGCTTGCGCCCATAGCAACTGCGCTGACGGAGGAACTCGCTGCCCTGCTGGCAGCTGCGCTCGATGGCAGGAAGAAAAAGACGCTCGACCGACTGTCGCAGGCGCTAAGCGACGCCGTTCCCGAGCTGCTCCAACGAGCGTTTGAACACGAATTGCTCGCAAATGGTGTTGTGGCCTCTGAACGCCGGGCGACGCTCGTCGCCGCGTTGAGCGAGGGTGACAAGCCTCAGCGAAGGACGTCCTCTGGGCAAATGCCGATAGACGATACAGACGAAAGCTCAGACTGGCTGTCGGCAGGGTCGGTTGCAAAGCTCCTCAACGTCTCGTCGGCACGGGTGAAACAACTTGCGAAGGCTGGAGAGCTAGGTGAGGTCGACACGGACAGCGATGGTGTGATGCGGTTCGAACGGACGGCCGTACTTGCGCGCTACGAGGAGATGAAGCGACGGCAGCAGACGGGATTGCAAAAGATGGTTGATGGCAGCGAGCCTGGCATCCATGCCCTTGAGTAGAGGCGCCGGCACCGTCGTCGAAAAGGTATCGACCACCCGTCATGACGCATCGAAGAGCGTCCGGACCCCGACCTATTGTGCTCCGCGCGCTGCTCCATCGCCGCCCAAGTGTCCAGGACCGCTACTAATACGCTACTTTCAGCCAAGGTCCGAAAGGAGCCCATCGGCTTGGACTCGGGTAGGCCACGCTGTGCTTTGTGGGTATTTGCGAGGTAACAGTTTTTAAGCAGCGCATATGAAGGGGCGCGCGCAATTGTTATGAGACGCACATTTGCGGCCCGAGCGGTGTGCGCGACACTACTGGCTGCCACCGCTCGGGCGCGTCAAAACCTGTGCGGGGCCGCTCGGCAGGGAAGGCTTACTCCGCGCCCCGCCGTTTTCACCGATGGCGCGCGCGAGCATCACGTGCGATTCAGCGTTTCCTGCGTCAAGTGCTTGCACATGGGCCGCATACCGGGCCACGCAGGACCAGTCCTTTCCCTCTTCGCACCATCGTGCGTCCTGCAAGGTGACATCGCGCTCCCGTTCACGTCGAACTAAATTGCGCCACAAAAGGCGCACCTCTGGTTCGGTTTGCGGGCCCGTGGGCAACCTTCGCAGGCTTTCGCGCGCATCTGTCAAATTCCCCTGCATAAGCGCGTAGCGCGCGCTGGCCACGATACCATTCGCCCTCTCCGTGGCGGCATCCTGCGTCGGCGTGACGTCAACGGCCTTGGACGGAGTTACGTCGGCAGTTGACTTGCCGACCGCAATGCTTGGTGTCAAAGAGGGAGAGATTGGACGGCGCGTCGAATTGGACTCGCCTGACGTATTACCGGATGTCGGAACTGTAGTAACTGAGCCGGACGCATCACTATGCTCCGAAACGGACGCAAACACGGGCTGCCGTGCAGTCCGGCTGTAAGCAAAGACAGCTACAAGCAAGCCGATTACGGTCAACACTGCTACTACGTGAAAAGTTGTTCGACGTGCTCGAAGTTGGTCCACAAAGCGATGCGGTGCGTCCTCTCGTATGCTTGGATACGGCTCGCCTTTAGGTGTTCGCGGCGGCCGATTGGGATGGCGTGTTGGGCCGGAGACATTGGAATTGTGTCGAAAGTTTTCAGCCCACGGGACAGCTCGACCTTTCGCTCCGCAACGAGAACAACCATCGGCATCAACCGCATACGTATTGCCACAACGCTTGCAAATCTGAAAGCCGGGCGGTTCAAGTTTTTCAGAGTAGCTCATTCCTACCTTCCGGTCGTTAGTGGAGAAACGTAGCAAGGAGCCTTCGCGATAACCTCATCCGCCACTAATAACATCGGCGTTGAATATCGGTGCTGAGGCACGAGCCTGCACGATTGCCTCTGCGAGAACTGCAGTCTCTTTGGCTCATTCAAGCAGAGCGTAGGGCATTACGCAAATTCTACTTGGCGCTAATACTTAATCCCGGCACCTTGATTAGCGAGCAGATGTCCGCACCGTCGCCTCGGGATACTTGCGGCTTCACTTCGGCCCACTCTAACGAGCGAGGCTCCCTTTCAGCGTTGCCGCAAGGTAAGAGACCTGCGGAATCGGTCGTATTTTTGGAGAATGCTGAGAAATATCGCCGGTGACCCTAGACCGAGAAGGCGCCTATGGCCGCAGTGCACATAAGCGGGTCGCCAGCAAGCGCGTCGACAGCAGCGCGGCTTTGACAACACCGCCGCTTGCAATTAAGGCTATAGAGCAGGTGGTGCGGCGAGCGCGATGCGCGCCTTTGCTTCTGGACTTCCGTCGACGTAGTACTTGTCTGCCCAGCGGCGCGTCGACTGGAGCGCGAGGTGACCTTTCTTTCCCGGGTTGGTTTTGCTCTCTATCGCGAGCGCGCGGGCACGATAGTGTTCATACAGCCGCAGGAACTCAGCGATATAGATGCCCGCAATTCGTTTGTCCCTGATTTCGAGCAAATTTTCGTCGTTTTTGTGCTCTGAGTTGTTGCTCATGTTCGCTGAACCCGTGAAGACTACGGGGTTGGCTCCCTCCGCGTCAACGACCACGAACTTATGGTGAATGATGACAGGCGGATAAGGTGGCCGCTTGTCGCCCGGGAACAATTGAACCTCTACGTCGAAGCCGTCAGGCACCGTCGCACTCGAAAAGTACTTCCCGTCGACTACATCACGGTTTTGTCGATTACGGTGGTAGAGCTCGACGCTCGCCAGCTCCGACGTGGTGAGATGCTCTCCCCGCGATTGTTTGTCCTCCGCGGTTTTTGCCGCGTGTTCCGATATGGCGTTGACAAGGCCGAACATCATCAGGCCTTTGTCGCCCGCTTTGAAGCATGCGTCGAGCAACGTTTCATCCGTCGGGGAGAACAGGCAAAAGAGCACCGAGTGTTTGGCTTTCGACACTGCGCCAACGATAGCGTCGATTTGAATGCGCTCCGTTGCAGGTTCTGGAGAAAAGGAGACACGCACCAATGCGTCGCCGACTGCGACCGGGTCTGTCCAGCCGTGCGGTAACTTCGCTGTTGCAGCAATTGACGGGTCGGAGGAAATAGCGGCGGCACGGTCGCTGTAAAGCTTCGCGAGTTCGGTGGAGTCAAATGAGTGGAGCAAGTTCGCTTGCTGGGTGATGCCTTCAGTCGTGAAATTGGCTGAACCGGTGAGCAGCCGTGAGGGCCTTTGCTTTCCGCTCGGGGCATCGGTAGCAATGAACTTGTCATGCATGATGTTTGTCGCCTTGCGCGGAAACAACTCGGCAATCGCCCCGAGTTCTTCGACTGCCTGTTGATTCGGTGACGGCGTAGCAGCATGGGACTTCGTGGCGGTGCCAGCGTGCGCATCGTAGACGACGGCTAAGGATGTCGGTCCGTTAGCTTTGCCAAACCGAGCGAACTTGGGGATGACCCACAATTCATCCGTCAGGTGATAAACGGCCGAGGCTGCATGCGTGGCGCCGTCAAAGACAAACTCAAAACTGTCCTCGAGGTCGTTCGCGAGCCAGGCTCGAAGCTCTAGCACCTGCGCAGCCGGTGGTGCCTTAGTCGGGTCAAGGCCCATCGCAGCGAGCTTACGGGAGAAGGCCTGGGAACTGAGGACCGCACGATTGAACCAGGTACCGATGCCGTCCTCGACATGTGCGGGAAGCGTCACTTGCAGCGTGGTGCCGTCAGCCTCTGACAACACCGGTGCTTGCGCACTCCCAACGACAGGGTACGCGGTGTATGTGAACGTCTGTCCACGGTCCGGTTCATCGATTTTTGCGTCCCACCACATGAATTTTTGAATGGGCGCAATGTTTGAGGGAGCGTCGGGCTTGCTCGGGGGAACCGGGCCGTCGAACGTCAGGCGGTTTGGCAACCAGCTTTCCGTACTGCGGGTCTTCCCGGCTGCGGACCAAAACCCCGGTGAGCGCTTGATGGCGAATCCAAGGAAATCGGGGTTTGCTTTCCCGTCGTTCCAATTGAATGCCAACAGCACCAGCGTCGGCGACAAGTAAGCGCGGATATCGATAGCCACGGTTTTCCCTCCTGATAGGATGGCAGACAGTTTATGGAGGGAATGTGACAGGCCTTTTTCGAGGTACCCCGATAAGCAAAGATGTTCGCTGTCGCGCCCTCGAGGTTCGCCGGTGCAACAGTTGCTAGGGCCGCACAACGCAGAGCCAATCCGCTTCGACCTTCAGCAACTCAGCGAGCTGCCGACATTGGGAACCGCAGGGGACGGTGACACCTGCGCGCCACATGGCCACGACGTCTTCATTAACACCTAGTGAGCGAGCGATTCGACTTGACCTTACCTTTGAGCGTTTGAGGGTCATGTCGAGGCGAACAGCAAAGGCTCGTCTGCATGTCTCGCGAGCAAGCGCGTTTTGCAAATGAGTGTCGTGCTGGGAAAGGGAGTGCATAAGACAGCGCTATGAGGTTACGACATGAAGCGAAGCTACGCGCGTCCGACGACGATTATGTGACGTCATCGCTCGAATAATTGGGGCGATGAAACTCCGAGCGCCGGTCTGCGTGCACAATAAAATTGTCGAACGATAGCTGTAAGGGTGGCGTCGCTTGCGATGTGTCGGAAAGCTCGCCGCAGGCAGACGAAGCTCGAAGGTTGGCGCTCGAACCACGGGCCTGTCAAACCAAACGAAAAAATCCCAGATATCAGTCGCGACGGCCGACAGGCCTGTTCAGACGACGACGTTAAGCCCGTTTAGGGCGCAACGACGCTCGACGGCGCACCGTGCCCTTCGCCTCGCACCCTCGTGGCCCCTCCACCACACATCTCGCACAGCCAATCCTTCGTCGCGCCCCGCTCTGCGTAGCGTATGGACGCCATGCCGACGAGAGATGTTGAAGGCGCGGATACGGCGAGATACGTGGATGAAGCCTCGACGGGCTATCGCAATCTGGACACGCCCGCTCCGTCGAAATACATGCGGTCAAGCGATAGCGCCGTGCAGAAGTCTGAAGCTTGCCGCTGGCCCCTGGCTCCCCAATACTCGACCTGTCCGCACTGGCTGACGACAATGACTTCGCGGGCGCCGCCTTCCAGATAGCTCTTGACCCTCCGGTCAATGTCCTGCGCCCTGTCGCTATCGAGAAGCACTTCAACACAAAGGTCGGGCACGAACGGCACAGGGTCGTCGCGGTCGAAACCTTCCCACTTGTCGCACGACATCCAGACAACGTCAGGGACCCTGATGCCAAATGACGGGGTCGTAACGGCTACCGACATGGCGGCAAGGTGACCAATGTGTTCGGTTAGGTGACAGTAGACGTCTGTGAGCACTATCTGGCGCCTGGCTGATGGGGACGGATTCAGTATCGCTTCGCCAAGTTCGTCTAGCTCATATCGGTAGCGCCCGGCGAGTTCCGCCTTCGGAATGAGGTGATGCCACGCGGTTAGCAGTTCGTAGCGGTCCAGAAGAGCAGGTGTGCCCATAGTCGTCTCGTGGGAAGTCGCCCTAAGCGTAAACCCACCCCAGCGGCTTGACAATTATTATGTATTTGTGCAAAGCACAAACTGCGGCTGTGCCAGTCAGCATCTGGCGAGCAATTGTTTCGCGCTGGCGCCATCGTCCGATGCGGCGCATCTCTTGCGCTGCAGGCAACCGCAGTCAAACGCTCATGTAGTTTCTCAGATTTATTGTGCAGCGCAGTGGCGGTAAGGACATAGGACCGCAATTCGGTCTGACAATTTGATGCTTTATCATGTCAGGCAGAGCATTGGTTGAATGGTGCGCACGCGGGTCGCACGACGAATGCCATGCGCCCGCCCGCCAAAGGACGCGTTGGGCCCGAACATACGGGCCCTGGCGGGGCCCAGTCGGACTATACGCGACCCTTTTTGGCGTGCGAGCCGCGAACCTTGGAATACGAGCGCTGGCTCTACCTAGACCTGCCCGGATGTTATGCGTCCCTCATAGGCAGAGACATCAAAAAGTTCCTTGTGTCCCGGCCAGCAGGTCCGACTGGCGAGACAGGCCGGGCGTAGCCAAAGCCTTGGGGCAGGTCCCTTCGGCATGCGCTCTATCGGCTAACGACAAAAGGTCTAACATGAAACTTGACGACGCCACTTTTCGGCAATTGCGCCGTCTCGCTCCGGTTCTCGATGACGTACTCAACGCAGGAGAGGTCGAGCACGCAGACCAGGCGGTGAACCTAGCTTCACTTGCTCAGTTATGCTCACAGTTGTTCGACGCGTATCACGACCAACACCCGGGCGAGATTGCGCAAGCGCAACTCGACGCCCTCGAGTCGCAGTAACACACTTCCTCTGAACTGGCTGGGCGCTTCAGGTATCGCCGGTAAAATCGAAAAACCTATCGCATTGACCTCAGAACATGACTGCACACCTTTACGTACAAGGCGACTTTCTGCAGACGCTCCTATCCGCTCTGCTTCGCGACGTGCGGTGCATACCGTTGTGATTGAAGACGGGCCCGTTGACGGCAGCCTTCCGGCAAAGCAGGAAAGCGTCGCTGTTGGCAAGAGATGAGCCGTCGGACGCAGAACTGCCCGAGGACGAGCGAAGCATTCGTCATGTTACCGATGCGCATAGAGCGGTAGGAACGGGTCTTTAGCACGCGGCGTTCCGGCGCTCGATGGGCGCTCGCCTCCAACCGCGATAGGCGACGGGCACCTCGGAATATCAGTGCGACCGACCGGCAATGCCAGCATCTTCGAAAAATCGGCGGCGGCGCGCACGCGGGCAGTGAGATTCAACGAGCCGTTCAGTCCGAGCACCTTATCGACAGTTTTCAATATCGACGTATGGTCGTACTGCGTATGGTCGATAGTTCCCGCGGGAACATAGGGCGAGATGACGAGCGCCGGGACGCGCACACCCAGGCGGTCAAACGGAAAGTTGTGCGTCTTGAGCGTGGGGTTCTCGCTTGAGCCCGGAGGCACCGCTGGCGGAGGGTGTACGTGGTCGAAGAAGCCGCCATGCTCGTCGAACACGATAACGAACATGCTGCTGGGCCACAGGCTCGAGCCGCTGATGGCCTCGTACAGCGTTTTCACCAGCGCCTCGCCCTTGCGCACGTCCCCGGCGGGATGCATCGAGTCGCCGTTCCGAAAATCATTTTTCGCGTCGTATGAGGGCTCGATGAATACAAACTTCGAGGTGACGGAGCCATCGGCGAGCTGGGACAAAAGCGTGTCCATCCCGACAAAGCGGCTGCGCTGGTTCTGCATGCCAGCGATGGCGCGCGTCTGGGCAACATCGCCTTGCACAATAAGCCAGTCAGTCAAACTCAGTTTCGAAAATATGGTGCCGTTCGGAAAGTTAAAGATAGGGGCATTCAGAAATATGGCCTCAAGCACCTGCGCGTCGCTAGGCGAGTGGTCAAGTCCAGAGGACGTTCCCGCGACTGCGAAAAAGCGGTTCGGCCAGGTAGGGCCAGGTACCGATGCGAACCAGTTATCACATACACCGAACTGGCTGGCGAGGAAGTTCAGTACTGGCAATTGGTCGGGTGTGAACGTGCTGAATGCGTCAGCTACGACGTCAGCGTGGTCTTCGTATGTCGCCGCGAACCCGGTGGTCGACGGGTCTACAGCGAGGGGCGGATAGCCCGCAGAGCCGAGTACGAGCGTATCGCCTCTAACCGTGTCCGCACTTGCAATGTGCAGTCCGCATAGCTGCACACAAGTGTCGGTAAATTCGTGGCCGGGGTCAAAGCCGAGTGAGTAAGGCGAGCCTTTGCCCAACTGATAACGCGTGCCCGTCCGCCCAAAATTGACCATCGGTTGCGCGGGCAACCCGTTCGCTGTCGTCGGGCCGCCGCCGGGAAGGGTTCCTGAGAATGACGACAGGCCAAAGAGGCTGTCGTACGAGCGATTCTCGAGCATAAGAACGAAGACGTGCTGTATCGCTGCCATTGCTCCTCTCCCGTTAAGCTTGTTCGGTTGCTCGGCCCCGATACACCCAAAAAAACAGGCGGCGCGAGCGCCATCCGTTACTCAGCCTTCCAGGTCAGCCCAGAACTTCGCTAGCAACATAATTCTGGCAGCTCGGCCGTTGTGACCGCTCTTGGCGCAATGCCATCGCTGTGCGACTGCACGAACGAGCGGGTGCGGCGTGTTCCGACCAGATATTGCGTTTATACACTCCTATTGGCGCGTTCATCCTTGGCAGAGTCAAGCATGTCGGCCGGGCTCCGGACAAGATTTGTCGGGCCAGTGGAGAGGACGACAGGCATCAGCGCATCATTGTTTATGCAAACCTCTTCGATTCTCGCGCTCTGGTACCGACCTGCCCAAGGTCCGAAGGTAATCCGCGTCTTCCATGAGGTGCCCTGCTTCATGACCGCTTCGATGAAACTCTTGCCTTTGTCCTCGAGCGCATACCTGTTTGTAGTTGGGGCAACTACAGGCTGGCTCACGCGTGACGTGGAAACTGCAGATGCAAGCTGCGTGTGCCACCGCGTGCTCTCCGATATCGGCGAGGTTTCGATGCTGCCGACGAATTCATCGTCTGAAACGCGAGATTCAGTCGGCCGCCTCCCGCATAAAACGGGCACAACTCGCGACGCAAACAAGTTTTCCGCGCCGAAAATGCAGAGCCGCGAACAAATTGCTATAGTAGGGTCAACCCTACTAGCGTAGGGACAAACCCTATCCGCCGGTGCTCATGATGTATTTTTTAGCTGCTTTCATTTCCAATCTCGCTGCTGGGCGGGCCTTCACCCGCGCCACTTCAGGCAAAACTGCGCCGTCCAGAAAAAACCCCCAGTTCCCCTGGCTCTGACTGCATCGGCTTTTCCTTTATCGAGGGCGGATTCTATCGCCGGCCTCGCGGCGAGCGGCGCGAATGAAGGGCACGCCAACGCGTCCGGAGAAGGTCTATGGGATGTTCCGGGCGGTGCACGAGCTGACCGGGTCGAAAGGGGCTCCGCTCCGGCGCTGAATGCATCGAACCGGTGGCCGGCCAGTTCGCGCAGCAACGCTTCCGCAATAATGCTGTGTGCTGAATTCTCACGGCAGAGAAATTGCACTTTATATTTTCCGGTCACGCATCTACCCTAAACGTACATGCTTGATTTTGTCCGGATTCTGCCGAGCCAGTCTTGCACTTCCGTGATACAAAATAATTGAAAACGGTATTCGCACCCAGGAGCGTGGTGTCCCATCAGCAGGGTACTGCTGTGCGCGTATCAGCGCGGCACGGAAACGGAGTCTAGTTGCCCTCCGAGTTGTTTCCAATAGTCATTCGCTTTCGTTTTGCGAACTGAAATACCTACGGCTCGCTGCTTCCAGCCTCGACATATATATGTTCAACGACGTTGGGTCGATATCAAAAACATCGCCTGAAGCGTCGCGCACGCGTAGCAGTTTGCTTGTCTCAAGAAGGCGCGAGCCGTACCTCGTGCTCACAAAATAGAAGTCTTGCAGCTTCGTCAATTGTCGTCATCCTTATCACGGCTGCTCGCCGCGCACCGAAGCCACAACTTTGCGAACAATTGTGACAACGTCGTCTGTCTCGCCCACCAGGACGGGCTCAAGGTCTAACGGCGGCTGACTGCTTACGACGCTCGTGTGAGCTGCGCCTCGCTTTGTGATGATGTCGAGCCGCATCTGGAATATGTCCTGAGGTCCACCGGCGGTGCTCTGCAGGACAAAAACAGTGGCCGTCTTCGCTTTCGGATATGGCCCGCCTGGTCGAAGGTTTCCACCCGGTTGCAGCGCCTCCGCCGCCCGCTGCCAGATGCTTCGTCGCGGGTCAATTTCGGCGAAGCCTGCGCAAACAACCGGCAGCTTGGCGTCATGGCTCAGATACTCTCCGACGTATATTTTGACGATAGTCAGGGACCACTCTGCAGCCCATGCCTTCGCGACCTCGCGGACCCTTCGGTAGCCTGCGTCGGTTTGCATTACTTCCAGGGGTGTCAGGTCCCCAAGCGAGCCGCGCCGTGTCGAGAAAAAGCCGAGGCGTGACATGGGCTCAACTGGCCACAGGATGCGACACAACGCCGCCAGCCGTTTCAAGTCATGTTCGGTGTCTGCGAGCAGTGCGGGGTAATACACGGCACCGTCGACCTCTAACGTGAAGATGCTCCCGTCTGCAAGCAAACTGCTCAGGCGTTGCTTCGTCACACAGAGCCGGTTGAGGACCGCCGAAGAATGGCGCAACGGACCGGCGCTTGCACGCAGTTTCCGTTACCAAATTCTGATGGGTGACTATACGAGATGTGCTCGGCCTTGGCGGCCGGGACGTTTCTTGAGGTCATTGATATGGGACGGAAAGGCATTACGGCCGCGCACGTCGCGCGCGCGTGTCGCATTGCGAAAGCAACGAAGGAATTTGGGGCCGACGAACGTGCGGTTGGAACTGGGGAAGGGCAGTTACCGAACGATTGTCCGGCATTTGCGGTTGCTGGCATTCAAAGATGCCGGCGGGCAGCGCACCGAGCGAGATTGCTTTTGATTTTGGTGGGGTCCACGAGCGCGCGGACCCCACTTGTCCGGCGGAATTGCATGCCGACGTATAAGAAGGGACGCTCGTTCTGTGGGAAAATTGTGGGAAAAGCTATCTGAGGCGCGTATCCTGGGACAGGTACTCGGGGCCTCTAAACGACTCGGAGGCCAAGTCTGGTAAGGGTTTGCGCTGCGTGGTGCCCGGGGCCGGAATCGAACCGGCACGCCTTGCGGCGGGGGATTTTGAGTCCCCTGCGTCTACCAATTTCACCACCCGGGCAAACAGCATTTGAACTTGCTAACTGAGACGGAAAAATCCGACGACAACCGGCAAGTCAGCGATTATGCCGAAAATCGTTTCCGCGGGCAAGCCCTTGGACGCTTGCAGCAGGCAACCGCGTTCACTGGCTCAAGTACGTGAACTGGCCGTTCTTGATGATGCCCATCACGCTCGCCCGTTGATCGAGGCCGACGTGATCGGTGGCGCTGGTGTTTACCACGCCGTTCGGTACAACCAGCTCATGCGCGTGCTCCAGTTCCGTTCGCAACGCCACGCGGAACGCTACCGTCCCAGGTTGCCCCGCCTTCAGCGCCCGCCCGACCGCATCCTGCAACCGTGGATAAAC
>Ga0255336_101338_pt1 | contig 18622 bp, 13 predicted proteins | sample MeOH1_35cm_T3_17_FD_189102 | JGI IMG/M metagenome (GOLD analysis project Ga0255336, IMG submission 189102) | Sandy soil microbial communities from University of British Columbia, Vancouver, Canada - MeOH1_35cm_T3_179 | ecosystem: Engineered > Artificial ecosystem > Sand microcosm > Unclassified ...
AGCCGTAGCCGTAGCCGTAGCCGTAGCCGTAGCCGTAGCCGTAGCCGTAGCCGTAGCCGCCGGATCGTCCGCCTAATTGGGGGCAAGCCGGCGCGGTTTCAAGAGGCGCGCCGCGCCACGCCGTCGAGATAACGGCACAGAAACGTTGCCAGCTCCGGATCACCGCAATTGGCGATATTGAAGCGCATCCAGGTGGTCGGCGACTGCTGCGGCGAGAACAGGCTGCCGGGCGTGAGCAGAAAACCGGCTTCGTGGCCGGCGGCCGCCAGCGCGTCGGCATCGACGCCAGTGTCGGCCCACAGGAACATGCCGGCCATCGGTGTCAGGAACAGCTTCAGGCCGGTCTTCTCCAGCATCCGCACGGATTTCTCGCGCACGCCGTCGAGCCTCACGCGCAGCCGTTCGACGTGCCGCCGGTAGTGGCCCTCGGTCAGGATCTTGTACAGCACGCGCTCGTTCAATTCCGGGCTCGTCATGCCGACCAGCATCTTCTGGTCGCTGACCGCCGTCGCCACGTCAGGCGCGCAGGCAATGAAACCGACCCGCAGATTCGGCGCGAGCGTCTTCGAAAAACTGCCCAGGTAAATCACGCGCTTCAACTGGTCGAGGCTCGCGAGCCGCGTGCCCGGATAGCTCGGCGGGCACAGATCGCCGTAAATATCGTCCTCGACGACGATGAAATCGTACGCTTCGGCCAGACGCAGAATGCGGAACGCCTGGGCCGCCGTGAGCGACGTGCCCGTGGGGTTCTGCAGCACCGAGTTGATCACCAGCATTTTCGGCCGCCACGTTTGCACGAGCGACTCCAGTGCGTCGAGATCCGGGCCGTCCGGCGTGTACGGCATGCCCACCAGCCGCGCGCCCTGCGAGGCGAACCGCCCGAACATCTGAAACCACGCCGGATCGCCGACGATCACGGCATCGCCCGGTTTCACGTAGATGCGCGAGATCAGGTCGATCGCCTGCGTGATGCCGGACACCATTACGATCTGATCCGGCGAAGCGCCGATCTCCAGTTCTTCGAGCCGCGTCTGCAACTGCTGGCGCAACGGCAAAAAGCCCTGCGGCGTGCCGATGCCGAGCATCTGCGCGCCGCTTTGCCGGCCGAGGGTGCGCAGCGCGTTGGTGATCAGGTCGCCGTCGAGCCAGCGTGCCGGCAGATAACCGAGGCCGGGACTGCGCTCCGGACGCGCGCCGGTGTGCAGCATGTTGCGCAGCAGCCAGACCACGTCGATGGTGGCGGGCGCCGCCGCCTGGGTAGGCGGATGAATCTCGGCGGTGGCCGCGGCGGCCAGCCGTTCGCGCACATAGAATCCGGAACCGCGCCGTGACTCCAGAAAACCCTGCGCCACCAGCCGTTCGTACGCCTCGACCACCGTAAAGCGCGACACGCCCTTGTCGAGGGCGAGCTTGCGGATCGACGGCATGCGCATGCCGGGGCGGAACACGCGCTCCTCGATACGGCGGCGCGCCCACTGGACGAGCTGCTCCACCAGCGTCAGCGACGCCGTGTCGTGCGGGGCGGGAATCTGGGCAAGCGGGACGGACATAACGGAGGCTCCAACTGTACCGAATAGTATCGAACCGATTGTATCGTTACTGTGCAGGTCGGCGCCGCTACATTTGAGATAAGCAAAGGATGGGACGCAGTGCGGCAGGTCTTCTGACATCTATGCCGATACTTTCGCGTCATCCGGCAAAACCCTGCCGAAACGCCATCCGCATGGCCCGCCGATCCGGCAAACGGTTATGCTTACGGCCCCGGCAACGTTGCCGCCACACCCGGCACGTACCGGTTTACCGCAGAGAACCGTTTCCCCGATCCGTCATGACTGCTCACCCGCTTCGCCTTGATCACCTCGTGATTTCCGCCCGCACCCTCGACGAGGGCACGCAGTACGTCGCCGACACGCTCGGCGTCGCGCCGGCCGGCGGCGGCGCGCATCCGCTGATGCGCACGCACAACCGCCTCCTGAACCTGTGGGGCGGCGTGTATCTGGAAGTGATCGCGGTCGATCCGCTGGCGGCGTCGACAGACAACGCGCCGCGCGCCCGCCTGTTCGCGCTCGACGACCCGGCCACGCAAGCGCGGCTCGAAAACGGCCCGTATCTGTCGCACTGGGTCGCGCGGGTCGAGCGGCCGAAACATCTCCCCACGTGGCAGGCGCAGTATCCGCAGCGCATTCCCCCGGCGGTTCCAATGACGCGCGGCGATTTCACCTGGAGCCTGACCGTGCCCGACGACGGCGCGTTCCCCGCCTGGCAGGGCGGCGGCGACGGTGTGCTGCCGTCGCTGATTCAATGGGACACGGTGCGGCATCCGTCGACGGTGTTGCCGGAAACGGGCATTTCGCTGACGGCCCTGAACGGCGTGCACCCGCAGGCAGACACGTTGGCGGCGCAACTGCGCTGGCTCGGCGCGGCGCATCTGATCGAGTTGCAGGCCACGGATGGCGCGCCGGCCCTCGTCGCCGAGTTTGAAACGCCCGACGGTCTACGGACCCTTAAATAAGCAGCGCGCGCGGGTCGCCGACTCGCGCGATAATTGAAGTTTTGACCGGTTCCAGTACCAGCAGAGGAGACCATGGACCAAAGCGACTTGAAAGCCCCCATGTGGCAATTGTCCGAACGCGCACGCAAGCTCACGAGCTCGGCGATCCGCGAGATTCTGAAGGTCACGGAGCGGCCCGAAGTCATTTCGTTCGCGGGCGGCCTGCCCTCGCCGGCCACCTTCCCGGCCGAACGCATGCGCGCGGCGGCCGACCGCATTCTGCGCGACGAACCGGCCGCCGCCCTGCAATACAGTGCGACCGAAGGCTTTGCGCCGCTGCGGGAATGGATCGCGAAGCGCTACTCGGTCAACGGCGCGCAGATTCGCGCAAGCCAGGTGCTGATCACCACCGGCTCGCAACAGGCGCTCGACCTCCTCGGTAAAGTGCTGGTGTGCCCGGACAGCCCGGTGCTAGTCGAAACGCCGACCTACCTCGGCGCGCTGCAATCGTTTTCGATGTACGAGCCGCGCTACGTGCAAGTGCCGACCGACGAACACGGCCTCATTCCCGAAGCGCTCACGCCCGAACTGACGGCCGGCGCGCGCCTGCTGTACGCACAGCCCAATTTCCAGAATCCGACCGGCCGCCGCCTGCCGATCGAACGCCGCCGCGCGCTCGCCCAGTTCGCGAAAACCGCGCCGTTCCCGGTGATCGAAGACGATCCGTACGGCGCGCTGGACTACGCGGGCGAACCGCTGCCCACCATGCTATCGATGGCGCCGGACCATATCGTCCATCTCGGTTCGTTCTCGAAGGTGCTGGCGCCGGGTCTGCGGGTCGGCTACATCATCGCGCCCGAAGAGCTGATCTTCAAACTCGTGCAAGCCAAACAGGCCACCGATCTGCACACGCCGAGCTTCACCCAGCGCATCGTGTACGAAGTGATCAAGGACGGCTTTCTCGACACGCACGTGCCGACCATTCGCGAGCTGTATCGCAACCAGTGCGCGGCGATGCTCGCCGCGCTCGAACGCTACATGCCGGAAGGCGTAAGCTGGAACCGTCCGGAAGGCGGCATGTTCGTGTGGGTGAATCTGCCCGCGCAGATCGACAGCATGAAACTGCTCGAAGAAGCGGTCGCGCAGAACGTCGCGTTCGTGCCGGGCGGCCCCTTCTTCGCGAATGAAGCGCAACACAACACGCTGCGTCTGTCGTTCGTCACAGTGCCGCCGGCCAGGATCGACGAAGGCGTGTCGCGTCTCGCCGCGCTGATCCGCGCGAAAATCTGAGCGTTTCTGCATGATCTTCGCCCGCCCCGCGTCTACCGAACTCCACTACTGACCAAGGAATCAACATGGCTCAATCGAACGTGTACGACAAGCTGAAGGAACTGGGCATCGAATTGCCGAGCGCAGGCGCGCCGGCCGCCGCTTATGTCATGAGCGCGCAAAGCGGCAACACGGTGTACCTGTCCGGGCACATCGCGAAGAAGGACGGCAAGGTATGGGCCGGCAAGCTCGGCGCCACCCTCACCACCGAGGAAGGCAAAGCTGCCGCGCGCTCCATCGCCATCGACCTGCTTGCCACGCTGCATGCGCATGTGGGCGATCTGAACCGCGTCACGCGCATCGTCAAGCTGATGAGTCTCGTCAACTCGACGCTCGAATTCACCGAACAGCATCTGGTCACCAACGGCGCGTCGGAATTGATTGCCGATGTGTTCGGTGAACGCGGCAAGCATGCGCGCTCGGCATTCGGCGTCGCGCAGATTCCGCTCGGCGCGTGTGTCGAGATCGAGCTGATCGCTGAAGTCGGCTAATGTACCGAAGTCTGCACGCCGTATCACCGGGGCAGCCTGCAACGGCTGCCAGTTAGTCAGGCGTGGTGCGCTCAGAACGCGTCGCGAGGTGTCGACCACCCGCGGCGCGTTTTGCATTTGTGGCGAGGTAGCTCGTTCCGTCGTCAACGGATAGAATCCGCCAACACTATCCATCCGTTTGATTCGCTGGACCGCGCCCCATGCCCGCCCATACTGTCCGTTTCAAACAGGTCGACGTATTCACGTCGGTGCCGTTCAAGGGCAATCCGCTTGCCGTCGTGTTCGATGCCGATGCCCTCGATACCGATCAGATGCGGGCCATCGCCCATTGGACCAATCTGTCGGAAACCACCTTCCTGTTGAAGCCCAGCGATCCGGCCGCCGACTACCGCGTGCGCATCTTCACCACGCGTGGCGAATTGCCGTTCGCCGGTCATCCGACGCTCGGCACCGCGCATGCGCTGCTCGAAAGCGGCTATCAGCCGAAGCAGGCCGGCAAGCTCGTGCAGCAGTGCGGCGTGGGGCTCGTCGAGCTCGAGGCACTGCCTGAAGCGGACGGCGCGTGGGCCTTCGCCGCGCCGCCCGCGCGCGTCACGCCGCTTGCCGAGGATCGCTACGCGGCGCTGTCTACGGCTTTGCGTAGCGAATCGATCGATTTCAGCGCGACGCCCTGCGCGGTCGACAATGGTGCGCCGTGGCTCGTGGTGCGCGTCGATTCGGCGCGTGAGTGCCTCGCGCTCGAACCCGATGCTGCCGCCCTCGCCGACATGGTGAGTTCGGTGAATACCCACGGACTTGCCGTCTATGGCCCGCATGATGCGGGTGGCCCAGCCACCTTCGAGGTGCGCTGCCTGATGGCCGGGGGCAGCTTCGGCATTGGTGAAGATCCTGTGACCGGCAGCGCCAATGCGGCGCTCGCGGGCCTGTTGAGCGCACAGCAGTTGCGCCCTGGCGCGCGCTATTCAGTGCGTCAAGGCACCGCGCTGGGCCGCGCCGGCCAGGTTCGCGTGCACTACGACGATGCACGTCCCGAAGGAGATCCGCTTCGGGCACGCGGCAAGACGTGGATTGGCGGTCCGTCGGTGACGATCATCGACGGCACGTTCCGCCTGCCCTGACCGGCGCGCGCCCGGCCTCGCCCGAGCATGAGCCCAGGCCCGCCACCGTAGGCAGAACAGGGTTAGCCCCGCCTCGCCACGCTCGACCACAAAACGCCGCATCGCTTGCTTCATTCAATGCGCGGCGCATTGGGAAAGGCCTGGCACACCTGAATGCCAGCACGCCGGAGCGCCAATTGCCGATGAAATGCCCGAATACGACCGCGAGGCAACCCCCTGAAGACCGGCCACGCCGGCTGCCAGACCCGCCGTACGGGACAGCTTGTCGCGCCCGCGTATACCCGATGCCCGGACCCTTCCTTAATCCAGTGGCATTCAGTAATATCGAAACGTACGCGATGACCTGCGGATGGTCAGGCACGGCGCCACGCTTCCTTCTTCTGCGCAGCAGTTCCGGCACCTCGGTCACCATGCAGCCACCCATGAAATCAGCGCAGTCAATTCTCGCGCGCCTGTTACCGGCCGGCACCCAGGCACGGGCCGCCCGATGAGCCAGTCCCGCTTCTCAGACCAGCGCGAAGCCAAACCCCGCCGCGATCCCGCAGTGTCGCGCCGTCGCGCGTTTCTCGCTATTCCCGCGCTCGGCGTTCTGGTCCTGATCCTGCTTTGGACGGTGATCTTCGCGCGTCTCTCGGTCGAGAAAGAAGCCACGTATCGTGAAGCCATGGCCTCTGCCGCGATTCTTTCCGCAGCGCTGGAGCAGCACACGGTCAAGGCGATTCATCAGGTCGACCAGATCACCCGCTTCGTCAAATTCGAGTTCGAGAAGACGCCGAATCATTTCGATCTCGCGAGCACGGTGGAAAAAGGCGTCGTGCAAAGCGAGACGCTGGTGCAGGTGTCGCTGATCGACGAACACGGCACCTTGATCGCCAACACGGCCGAACTCAATCCCCGGCACATCGATCTGTCCGACCGCGAACACTTCAAGGTTCACGAACACGAAAACGACGACCAGTTGTATATCAGCAAACCCGTGCTCGGCCGCGTGTCCGGTCACTGGACCTTGCAGATGACGCGGCGTCTGAATCATCCGGACGGCTCGTTCGCGGGCGTGGTGGTGGTGTCCGAAGACCCCAGCTATTTCACCTCCGACTTCTACAACAACGCGGCCATCGGCCGTGAAGGCGTGATCGCGGTGATTTCGGACAGCGGCGCGGTACTGGCGAGGCGCACCGGCACCGCCGACACCGCGAGCGGCGCCTTCTCGGCGAGCGGTTCGTATCCGACTTCGGAGCACGTGTCGGGCACCTATGTCGATTCGATCGACAACGTCACGCGCATCGTGTCGTACCGGCACATCGACGGTTATCCGCTCGGCGTGCTGGTGGGTCTGTCGCAAGCAGAAGAATTCGCCGACTACAACCACACGCGCAATGTCTATCTGCTAATGGCGGGGTTCATCTCGCTCGCCATGCTGAGCTTCTTCGCCGTGGCCACCGGCCTGATCGGCAAGCTGCTCGGTCGCGAGCGCGAAATGACACATCTGGTCGAATACGATCTGCTCACCGGCCTGCGTAATCGCTATGCCACGCTGCAAAGCCTGCGGCACGACGTCGCGCAACCGGCCAACCTCGGCCGCCTCGCGATCCTCTTTATCGACCTCGACAACTTCAAGACCGTCAACGACACGCTCGGCCACAACGCCGGCGACATCGTGCTGCAAATGACGGCCTCGCGGCTCGCCATCGCGGTGGCCGACGGCGGCGCGCTGAGCCGCATCGGCGGCGACGAGTTCGTGGTCGTGATCAAGGGCGACGACGTCGAGAAGCGTGCCGTCACGCTGGCCGAAGCCGCGGCCGAAGCGTTCGCCAAACCGTTCGAAGTACGCGGCAGTTCGTTCGTGCTGCACGCGAGCATCGGCATTGCGCTGTACTCGGTCGCCAACGAAAGCGAAATCGACCTGCTGAAAAAAGCCGACCTCGCCATGTACAGCGCGAAAGACGCGGGCAAGAACTGCTACCAGTTCTATTCACCGCAACTGTCGCATCGCGCCGATCATTTGATGAAGTGGGAACAGCAATTGCGCGTGGCGCTCGCCGAAGGGCAACTGTTTCTCGCCTATCAGCCGAAGATCGATCTGACACGCCGCTGCATTACCGGCTTCGAAGCGCTGGTGCGCTGGAATCATCCACAGCACGGTTTGATTCCGGCGAACGAATTCATTCCGGTCGCCGAATCCACCGGCCTGATCGTGCCGATCGGCGACTTCGTGATCGAGACCGCCTGCCGTCAGCTCGCGCTGTGGCAGCAGCAAGGCTACGACACGCTGTCGCTCGCGGTGAACATTTCGGCGGTGCAGTTCTGGCGCGGCGACTTGTACGAAACCATCTCGCACGCCATCGAGGAAAGCGGCATTTCCGCACGCCGCCTCGAACTGGAAATCACCGAAACGGCGATGATGGAATATCCCGAACTCGTCTCGGAGAAAATTTTCGCGTTGAAGCGCCTCGGCGTGCGCATCGCGCTCGACGATTTCGGCACCGGTTATTCGTCGCTGTCCTACCTGAACCGTTTCTCGGTGGACACGCTGAAAGTGGACCGTTCGTTCATCCAGGCAATTCCGGGCGACCGCAGCGTCTGCGTGATGGTCACCGCGATCGTCAATCTGGCGCGTTCGCTCGGGCTCACGGTGGTGGTCGAAGGCACCGAGACCGAAGAGCAGATTGCCTGGCTTGCCGCGCTCGGACATATCGAGGCGCAGGGCTTCCTGTTCTCGCGTCCGGTGCCGGTGGACGCGATTCCCGCGCTGCTGGAACGCTTCGGCGTCTGCGGCATGACGGGCACGAGCCGGCAGGCCGCGCGCGACGCGGATAGCACCACCAGCGTCAACACCAACACGTGAACACAGCGGCCCTTGCAGGTCGTCACGGATGATCTACCCGCAGCGCCGCAAACCGGCTACATTCTCGCTGTACCGGTCACAGCGCGATGCCGCCCGGTGGTCGCGCCAAATCACAACGATGATCTCAAAGGACGGCGCCCGCCTGCCGGGCGCTCGTGGCGCCATGCAGACGATCACGAGCCAGGATGCTTCCAGACGAGGTGAACGCGAACCGCTATGGACGCTGTTCCGGGTCGTGTTCGGCCTGTCCGCGTTGTCATGGGGCGGACTCGCTCTCATGGCGCAACTTGAAAACCATTATGTCGAACGCAAAGGCCGTCTCTCGCGCGTCGCGTTCTCCGATCTGATCGCGCTGGCGTGGATGGTGCCCGGTCCGGTGGGCTGCAACGTCGCCGTGCAACTCGGGCACTCGTTGCGCGGACGCGCCGGCGCCTGGATCGCGGGCATTGCGAGCGTACTGCCCTTTTTCATGCTGATGACGCTGTTCGCGATCTTCTACCGCACGCCGCTCGTGCGCGCCGCCGCTTCGCAAACCTTGCTCAATCACTTCAGCGTCGTGCTGGCCACGCTCATCGCCATCACCTGGTACAAACAGACGCGCGCGCTGGTGCGCGGCAAGCTCGAATGGATTGCGACGGTGCTCGGTTGTGTCGCGCTCTTCTATGCGCGCAGTCCGGCCGCTTATGTGGTCATGCTCGGGGCGGCCTTCGGCACCGGCTGGCTGGTGAGCCCGGTGCGCAGCACGCCCGTTGTCGTGTCGTTCGCGCGCGGCGACTGGCAGATGCTGAGCGCCTTGTGCGCATTGCTGGTGTTGTTCGCGCTGCCGCTGCCGCATCGCTACGACCTGGCGCTGTTGTGGCTACGGCTCGCCGGTGCCGGCATGACGTTGTTCGGCGGCGGCTTCTCGGCGTTGCCGGTGCTCAAGACGCTGTTCGTCACGCCGGCGATCGGCGTCTCCGATAACGACTTCACCCTGGCGTTTTCGCTCTCGCCGTTGTCGCCCGGACCGCTGTTGAACGTGGTGCCGTTCTTCGGCTATCTGGTGGACGGCTGGGCGGGCGCGCTGATTGCCACGCTCGCGCTATTCGTGCCGTCGGGCTGCCTCGTCGTGCTCGCGCAACGGCATCTGCATCAGTTGAAGGCCAATCCGCGATTCGAGCATGGCATGCGGATCCTGCGCGCCGTCACTACCGCGTTTCTCGCGGTGGCCGTGCTTCGGATTGCCGCGCATGTGCCGTTCAGCCCGGTCTATCTGATGACCGCGCTGTTCTCCGCCATGTGCTTCGCCAAGCTGAAGGTGCCCGTGTACGTGGTGTACGGGACGGTGGCGGTGGTGTGCGGGTTGTGGTTCGCGTACGGCGCGCTGATCTAGACGGCGGCGGCACCGCACACGATAACGACAACGCTTGATGGGATGCCGCGCGGCGATGTCGCCACGCGGCTGGCGGACTTGAAACGACGCAGCGGTCTCAGAAGCCGCGCGACAGCACCGCGACGCCGATCGTCACCACGCCGAGCACGATATTGATCAACACCAGACGACGGATCGTGCCGACGGCGCGCGCGCCATCCGGCCATTTTTGCGCCTGCACCGCACGACGGATGCGCGGAAAAACCGCAAAGCGGATGTGCCCGAAGATCAGCATCATCACAATGCCGAGGCCCGCCATTGCATGCAGCGGCCAGGTGGCGTGGCCGCCGCCGAATTGCATCAGCAGGAATCCGCCGGTGAGGAGAATCACCAGCACGGCGGCGGCGACCCAATTGAAGAAGCGGCTGAACACCGATTCCCACAGCGGCAGGCGTAATTGAGGCGATAGATCGGCAATTGCCGGACGCAGACAGAAATGGGCGAACACCATTCCACCTACCCACACCGCAACCGCGAGCAGATGCAGAAAGAGTGCGAGTTCGATAGCCTTGTTCATGTTGTTTTCCTCTCCCGACGACGCCACACCGCTTATGACGAGTGATACTGGCAGCGGCTATTGAATGGAATGCCCCCAAACCTGGCGGCCCGGCGCTTTCCTGAGCGCACGTTCGACCGCGTGGTCCGCAGGCAGTTCCATTGCACTCGTGGCTCTCACGTCGTTGTAATTGTTATCGCAGCACCTCCACCGTAATGGCGACGCGGCTCCCCGATTTCGTACTGCGCACGGCAAGCGTCCCGCATGCTAGCAGACGCTTGCCGTGTTCCCACGTCAATCTTTGTTAAACGGCCAGCACCGGGCGCATGCTTTCGAGCTTCATCTTGCTCTCAGGCGCGCGCCCCTTGCGCGCCCGCTTGCCGATATGCGGCGCGAGCACGGCGCCGCTGACCTTTTCTTCGTCCACACGGCCGCCGCGGCGCGTGCCGATCAACACCACACCCGCGTTGTTGATCGAGAGCGCCTGCACCAGCGTTTCCTCGTCGTCGAGCGCCATCAGCGTGACGCCGCGGCCGCCGCCCGAGAGTGTCTTCATCTCGTCGAGGCCGAACACCAGCAGACGCCCGTTCGAGGAGAGACACGCAATGTGCGTCGCATCCGGCAGCATCGGCATCGGCGCGAGCGGTTGAGCGCCAGCGTCGATCGTCATGAACGACTTGCCGGCCTTCACGCGGCTCACCATATCGCCGACCTTGGCGATGAAGCCAAAGCCGTTGCTCGAAGCGAGCAGCAACGCCTGATCCGCGGACGCAGCGTAGTAATGCATCAGATGGCTGCCCGACTCCAGTTCGATCAGCGACGTGACCGGCACACCGTCGCCGCGGCCGCCTGGCAGCATGGCGACCGCCACCGAATAGACGCGGCCATTGCTGCCCCACGCGACCAGCGTGTCCGGCGTGCGGCACTGGAACGCCGCGTAGAGCCCGTCGCCGGCCTTGAACGTGAAGCCCGCCGCGTCGAGCCCGTGGCCCTTCAGCGCGCGCACCCAACCCTTCTGCGACACCACGACCGTGACCGGTTCGTCGACCACGCGCGCTTCGAACGTTGCGCGCTTTTCCTGCTGGATAAGCGTGCGGCGCTCGTCGCCATACTGTTTGGCGTCGCCTTCGATTTCCTTGATGAGCAGCCGCTTCATGGCCGACTCGCTGCCGAGCAGTTCTTCCAGCCTGGCCTTCTCGTCTTTAAGTTCGGCCAGTTCCTTCTCGATCTTGATCTTCTCGAGCCGCGCCAGTTGACGCAGCCGGATTTCAAGAATGTCTTCGGCCTGACGATCCGACAAGCCGAACGCGGCCATCAACGCGACCTTCGGTTCGTCCGATTCGCGAATGATGCGGATGACTTCGTCGATATTCAAAAAGACGATCATCCGGCCTTCGAGAATATGAATCCGGTCGTCGACCTTGCTCAAGCGATGCCGCGTGCGACGCGTCACCGTGGCGAAGCGGAACGCGATCCACTCGTGCAGGATTTCGCTCAAGCCCTTCTGACGCGGCCGGCCGTCGCCGCCCACCATCACCAGATTCAGCGAGGCGTTCGATTCGAGGCTCGTGTGCGCGAGCAACGTGTTGACGAAATCGGTCTGATCGATACGGCTCGACTTCGGCTCGAACACGAGGCGCACCGGCGCGTCCTTGCCGGACTCGTCGCGCACCGCGTCGAGCAGCGCCAGCATGGTCTGCTTGGTCTGCAGCTGTTCGGGCGTGAGCGTCTTCTTGCCGAGCTTGATCTTCGGATTGGTCTGCTCTTCGATTTCCTCAAGCACCTTCTGTGCGGCCGTGCTCGGCGGCAGTTCGGTGATGACCAGTTGCCACTGGCCGCGCGCGAGTTCTTCGATCTTCCAGCGCGCGCGCACCTTCAGGCTGCCGCGGCCGGATTCGTAGGCGGCGGAGATTTCCGCTTCGCTAGAGATGATCTGGCCGCCGCCCGGAAAGTCGGGGCCGGGAATGTACTGCATCAATTCCGCGTGCTGGAGCTTCGGATTGCGGATCATCGCAACCGCGGCCGCCGCGACTTCGCGCAGATTGTGCGACGGAATTTCCGTGGCCAGACCCACCGCAATGCCGGACGCGCCGTTCAGCAGCACGAACGGCAAGCGCGCGGGCAGCAGCCTCGGCTCGTCGAACTCGCCGTCGTAGTTCTTCATGAAATCGACCGTGCCCTGGTTGATTTCATCGAGCAGCAGTTTCGCGATCGGCGTGAGGCGCGCTTCCGTGTACCGCATGGCCGCCGCACCGTCGCCGTCGCGCGAGCCGAAGTTGCCCTGCCCGTCGATCAGCGGATAGCGCATCGAGAAGTCTTGCGCGAGACGCACCAGCGCGTCGTACGCGGACTGGTCGCCGTGCGGGTGATACTTACCGAGCACGTCGCCGACCACGCGCGCGGACTTGACCGGCTTCGCGTTGTCGGAGAGGCCCATGTCGTTCATCGCGAACAGGATGCGGCGCTGAACCGGCTTCTGGCCGTCGCACACATCCGGCAGCGCGCGGCCCTTGACCACGCTCACCGCATAGTCGAGATACGCGCGTTCCGCGTAATTGCCGAGCGTGAGAAAGTCGCCTTCCGGAGGTGGCGGCGCGGTGAAAAGGTCGAGAGTGTTATCGTCGTCCATCTAGATTCCGTATCCGTGTTTGGCGTGAAGTTGCCGTGCGTTTTCAATATCCATGCGCGCGTGATTCTCTATGCGCGCGCTCAGATATCCGCTTCCACTTCGTTGCCCTTTTCTTCCAGCCAGCTGCGCCGCGACGCCGCTTCCCCCTTGCCCATCAGCATCGTCATACGCGCCACCGTGGCGTCGTAGTCGAGCTCGCCGAGCGCCACTGGGGTCAGGCGCCGCGTGTCGGGGTTCATCGTGGTATCCCACAACTGCTCCGCGCTCATTTCGCCCAAGCCCTTGAAGCGGCTGATCGACCACTGCGTGTCGCGCACCCCGTCTTTGCGCAGCTTGTCGAGAATCGCTTCGAGTTCGCCTTCGTCGAGCGCATACAGCTTCTGCGCCGGCTTCTTGCCGCGCGCGGGTGCGTCGACCCGGAACAGCGGCGGTCGCGCCACGCACACGTGGCCGCGTTCGATCAGCTGCGGGAAATGCTTGAAGAACAGCGTAAGCAGCAGCACCTGAATGTGCGAGCCGTCGACGTCCGCGTCCGACAGAATGCAGATCTTGCCGTAGCGCAGATTCGACAGATCGACCTTGTCGTCCGGGCTATGCGGATCGACGCCGATCGCCACCGAAATGTCGTGCACTTCGTTATTGGCGAACAGCCGGTCACGCTCGGTTTCCCACGTGTTCAGCACCTTGCCGCGCAGCGGCAGGATGGCCTGATATTCCTTGTCGCGGCCCATCTTCGCGGAGCCGCCCGCCGAGTCACCCTCCACGAGGAACAGTTCATTGCGGCCGATTTCCGTCGATTCGCAATCGGTCAGCTTGCCCGGCAACACGGCCACGCCGGAGCTCTTGCGCTTCTCGACCTTCTGCCCCGCACGCGTGCGCGCCTGCGCCTGCTTGATGACGAGGTCAGCGAGTTTCTTGCCGAGCTCGACGTGCTGATTCAGCCACAACTCCAGCGCAGGACGCGCGAACGACGACACCAGTTTGACCGCGTCGCGGCTATTCAGGCGTTCCTTGATCTGCCCTTGGAATTGCGGATCGAGCACCTTGGCCGACAGCACGAAAGACACGCGCGCGAACACGTCTTCAGCGAGCAACTTGACGCCCTTCGGCTGCAGGTTATGCAATTCGACAAAACTCTTCACCGCCTGGAACAGCCCGTCGCGCAAACCGGATTCGTGCGTGCCGCCCGCGGGCGTCGGAATCAGGTTCACGTACGACTCGCGCATGAGCGTGCCTTCCTCGCTCCACGCAACCACCCACGAGGCGCCCTCGCCTTCCGCGAAGGTCTCTTCGCTCGCGCGCGAGTTTTCGACGTAGCGCTCGCCCTCGAACAGCGGAATCAGCAGATCGCTGCCGTTCATGCCTTCGAGCAGATAGCCACGCAGGCCGTCTTCATATTTCCAGCTTTGCCGTTCGCCGGTTTTCTCGTTGATCAGCGTGACTTCCACGCCCGGCAACAGCACCGCTTTCGAGCGCAGCAGACGCTGCAATTCGCCGAGCGGCAGGTTCGGCGAATCGAAGTACTTCGGATTGGCCCACGCGGTGACGCGCGTACCGGACTTCTTGTCGCCTTTCGTGGCGGGGCGCACTTCGAGTTCCCTGGCGACGTCGCCATTGGCGAAACTCAGCTCGGCGACCTTGCCCTCGCGCCACACAGTGACGTCGAGGCGCGTGGACAGCGCGTTGGTGACCGACACGCCGACGCCGTGCAGGCCGCCCGAGAACGTGTACGCGCCGCCGGCGGCTTTATCGAACTTGCCGCCCGCGTGCAGGCGCGTGAAAACGATTTCGACGACCGGCACGCCTTCTTCCGGATGCAGGCCGAACGGGATGCCGCGGCCGTCGTCTTCCACCGAGACCGAATGGTCCGCGTGCAGCGTGACCGTGATTTGCCGGCCGTGACCGCCGAGGGCCTCGTCCGACGCGTTGTCGATGACTTCCTGAATGATGTGCAGCGGATTCTCGGTGCGGGTGTACATGCCGGGCCGTTGCTTGACCGGCTCCAGACCCTTCAACACCTTGATCGACGCTTCGCTATACGCGGCGTTTGGCTTTTTCGTAGACATGGTTGACTCGGGTGCGTCGGTTCATCGTTGTCCACAGGAGCTGTGGACAGGTCCGTGGACAATGCGTTGAGTTTTCAAAAAAAGCGAAACGAAACAATGGGGTTAGGTGGGGTGCCCGTGGTGCGGGCAAGCTGTTTGTCGCATGGCTTCCCGGTGGCGCGCTCGACGGCGGCCCGAAGCCGGCCCTGCGTGAAGCCAGTGCGGGCAACGTCGACGCCGGTGCGAACGCCGGGGAAGCCTGTTCGCGGGGTATTTTACTGATTTCGATCCGCGCGGCAATTCACGACACGTGGGATTGGCCGTCCGGATAAGGCGCGGCCGCGGCGCCGCTCGATCCCGCGCCGCGCCGGCGCCTCACTTGCGGCGGTTTTCCAGCTCGTCCCAGCGCTCGAGCGCGATCAGCAGTTCCTCGTCGATCGCGGCGTAGCGTTCGGTCAGGCGCGTGCCTTCCTGCGCGTCTTTGGCGAACACGGAGCCGTCTGCGAGTTGCGCGCCGATCGTTTTCTGCTCCGCTTCGAGCGCGGCGATCTTCCCCGGCAGCGCCTCCAGTTCGCGCTGCTCCTTGAACGACAGCTTCGCGGCGCGTTGCGTATTGCGGCCCGCGGAACTGTCTTTGCCCGGCGCCGCGTCTTTGCCCGCTTCCTTGCCGGCTTCTTTCTGCGCGTCCAGCGCCATCTGCTGCGAGCGGTCGCGCTGGATCTGCCAGTCGGTAAAGCCGCCGACGTACTCGCGCCACTTGCCGCCCCCCTCCGACGCGATCACCGACGTCGCGACGTTGTCCAGGAACGCGCGATCGTGGCTGACCAGCAGCACCGTGCCGTCGTATTCCGTGAGCAGTTCTTCGAGCAGTTCGAGCGTGGGAATATCGAGGTCGTTGGTCGGCTCGTCCAGCACCAGCACGTTGGCCGGGCGCGCGAACAGGCGCGCGAGCAGCAGACGGTTACGCTCGCCGCCCGACAGCGACTTGACCGGCGAACGCGCGCGTTCCGGCGCGAACAGGAAGTCGCCGAGGTAACTCATGACATGCTTCTTCTGGCCGTTGACTTCGACCCACTCGCTGCCCGGGCTGATGGTGTCGGCGAGGCTCTTTTCCAGATCGAGCTGCGCGCGCATCTGGTCGAAATACGCGACCTGCAGGTTCGTGCCAATACGCACCGTGCCTTCGTCCGGCGCCAATTCACCGAGAATCAGCTTGAGCAGTGTGGTTTTGCCCGCGCCGTTCGGGCCGACAAAGCCGATCTTGTCGCCGCGCATGACGGTGGCCGTGAAGTTGTCGACCACCGTGCGCGAACCGTAGCGTTTGGTGACGTCGGTCAATTCGGCGACGATCTTGCCTGACTTCTCGCCCTGGCCGACGTCGAGCTTGACGTTGCCCTGCACGTTGCGGCGTTCCGCGCGCTGGTTGCGCATTTCCACGAGCCGCGCGATCCGGCCGACGCTGCGCGTGCGGCGCGCCTCGACGCCCTTGCGAATCCACACTTCTTCCTGCGCGAGCAGCTTGTCGAACTTGGCCGCTTCCACCTGCTCGACTTCGAGCTGCTGCGCCTTGCGCGTCTGGTAAGCCGAGAAATTGCCCGGATACGACAGCAAACGCCCGCGATCCAGTTCGACGATGCGCGTGGCGACGCGATCGAGAAACGCCCGGTCGTGGGTAATGAAGAGCAGGCCCGCGCGCAGTGAAACCAGCAGGTCTTCGAGCCAGCGGATGCCGTCGAAGTCGAGGTGGTTGGTCGGCTCGTCGAGCAGCAGCACGTCGGGCTGCACGACCAGCGCGCGCGCCAGCGCGACGCGCTTTTGCATGCCGCCCGACAGCGAGCCCACCCGCGCCTCGCCGTTCAGACCGATCTGCTGCAACGTGGTTGCGACGCGCGTGCTCCAGTTCCAGGCGTCCGAATGGTCCAGCGCCGATTGCAGCGTGTTCATGCGCGCCATCAGCGCGTCGTGCTCCGCGCCTTCCGGCTCGTCGGCAAGCTGGTTGGCGACCGCGTCGTATTCGTCCAGCAACGCGCGAGCGTGCGTGAGGCCGGCGGCGACCGCGTCGAACACCGTGTCGTCCGTATCGAACTCCGGCTCCTGCGGCACGTAAACCGTGGTCAGGTTCTGCTGGCGCGTGACGAGACCGTCGTCAGGCCGGGTCAGATCGGCGACGATCTTCAGCAGCGACGACTTGCCCGCGCCGTTGCGGCCGATCAGCCCGACGCGCTCGCCCGCTTCGAGAGAAAAATCCGCGTGATCGAGCAACGCGACGTGACCGAAGGCCAGTTGGGCTCCGGTAATGGTGTAAAGCGACATGGAGAATTGGAGAAGACAGCGATGAGTCGGAACTGCCCATTGTACCGGGCGCAGGGGCGGCTGCCTGTCTGCCGGAAGAGATAGGCCGAATGGCTGGCTTGCCGGACACGGATAAACCCGGTGCGGATGGCGCAGAAGCCTGCTGGCCCGGCCGGAGCGCCTTCGCGCGCGCCCGGCCGTCTCGTGCGGCGGATTACTTCACGTGCACCGTGATGGTCTTGCTCATTTCCGGGCCATACGAACGATGTGCGCCGTCGCCGAATTGCAGCGTCAGCGTGTGGTCGCCCGGCGGCAGCATCAGATCGGTCTCGGTCTGGCCCTTGCCGAAGTGCAGCGACTTGTCGTTCGCGGGGATCACCTCGCCCTTCGGCAGCGGCTTGCCGTCCACCAGCAGATGATGGTGGCCCGTGCCTTCCGTCATCGTGCCTGCCGGCGCGATCTTCATGCCGTCGACACCGAACACGACGTGGACGGGATTGCTGACGGTCGCGCCGTCCGCCGGCTGGACGAACGACACGCTTGCCGCCTGCGCCACGCCGGATACGGCGAGCAATCCGGCCAGTACCGTACTGGCCAACCATGTGTTTTTGAACATCGTTTTTCTCCTTGTTGGGAAACGAGAGTCATGCGCGAGCCATGCTGGCGACGACGGCGCCCTCAGTAGGCTGAGGCCGATCGTCGCAATTCATGCGGGGCGCCCGGGGCGCCGGTCCAAGGGATCAGCAGCGGGTCAGAGCATACACGCAGTGTGTGACGCGGTTCATCTACTGGATTCCGAGTTTATCCCCGGACGTGCCGGGCGGTTTGCGGCGCTGCCGCGTGGGTAGTTTTCTGCCGGATTGACAAATTCCGGTAATATTGCGGGTCGCCGCCGCGCCCAAAAAAGGGGCAGACTGGGCGGATCATTGCATTGAACTGGAAAAGAGTACGTCGTGAGCGAAGTAATTGAAGTGACTGAATATAAGAGCTGGGTCTGCCTGATTTGCGGCTGGATCTACAACGAGGAAGAAGGCCTGCCCGAGGAAGGCATCGCGCCAGGCACGCGCTTTGCCGCGATTCCCGAAGACTGGCGCTGCCCGCTGTGCGACGTGGGCAAAGCCGAATTTGCGGTGGTGGAGTTCTGAGGCGCACTGATCGGGTTGCCGGAGCGCGGCGTTGATGGTTTGCGCAGCCGGCGGTTCGCGCGGCCCAGCAGGCTATATGCTTGCTGGGCCGTTTGGTTTGTGGGATTCGGGTGGCGCATGCAGTCCGAATGCAGCCCTCCTCGCGTTCGGGCGTGTTTGATATACTCTGCGCTCGCTGGTGAATCCGGACTGCTCCCGATCCTCGCGGAGCTTGTCCGGCAGCGCGATTGCGGCGATTATTGCGGTTTGGTCCTCTCCCTGTAGTTCAATGGATAGAACAAGTGCCTCCTAAGCGCTAGATACAGGTTCGATTCCTGTCAGGGGGACCAA
>Ga0255336_101339_pt1 | contig 18565 bp, 17 predicted proteins | sample MeOH1_35cm_T3_17_FD_189102 | JGI IMG/M metagenome (GOLD analysis project Ga0255336, IMG submission 189102) | Sandy soil microbial communities from University of British Columbia, Vancouver, Canada - MeOH1_35cm_T3_179 | ecosystem: Engineered > Artificial ecosystem > Sand microcosm > Unclassified ...
GGTCAAGGCGGCGGTGGCCAAGGCGGCGGTGGCCAAGGCGGCGGTCATGGCAGCGCTGGCCAAGGCGGCGGCGGTCAAGGCGGCGGCGGTCAAGGTAGCGGCGGTCAAGGCGGTGGTGGCCAGGGCAGCAGCGGTCAAGGCAGCGGTGGTCACGCCGGTGGCCAAGGCGGCAGCGGTCAAGGCAACGGCGGTCAAGGCCAAGGCGGTGGCTTCGGCCGTGGCGGCGGCTTCGGCGGCGGCGTCGGCGGCGGTGGCCGCGGCCACTAACGCGGCGCCCACAAAATGCGGACAGGCTTCGGGCGGCCGGGCAACCGGCCTCCCGTTCCGACGTCGGGCACAAGCGCACACCCGCCGGGCCGCTCACAGCAAACGAGCCGACAGCGACAAATCAGACACAGGCACCACAACGCAGCGCCGGATCGAAGATCGCGCAAACGGTGTCGGCTTTTTGGGCCGCGTAATGACCACGCGGCTCGCGTTCATGCGTTCGCGCAGTACGAATGCGCCGGGCGTCGAGTTCCTGCAACAGCACTTTCGCATCGGCCTGATCGAGCAGCGGATTGCCGCTATCGTGATTGCGGAAGATCTCATGGAAAAGATCCCTCGACGCCTGCAATTGCCGCGCGCTTTTCTGCTGTGCGGGATGCTCCGAAACACCCGCCCCGACACGCGCGCAATCGCGCGAAAGCGCCGCATCGAGAGTTCGGACGAGTCGAGGCTGGTGGATGTCTTCTGGACCCGCGGACCCGGTACCCTCGCACTAACGCGCGCCACGGTGTCCGTGTTTAAATGCCGAGGCTTCGCTCGCCGTTCTCGAAAGCTGACGGTCAGAAGCGGGCGCATACGCAATGGTCCATTCATAACGGAGTTCGCGTTGAATAACAAACAGGCATCGTTGCCGCAAACGTCGTTGCAAATCGCGGCGGCCCAGGCTCAACCCGTTTCGGGCGACGTCATCGCCAACATCGCAAGAACGGTCGAACTGACCCGCCTCGCCGCCGATCACGGCGCGAAGCTGGTGGTATTCCCCGAGAAATTCCTGAGCGGATATGAGCCCGACCTGATTGCCGGCGACCCGGCGAACTATGCATTCGATGCGCACGATGCCCGGCTCGAACCGATTCGCGAAGTGTGCCGTCAGCGGGAGATTGCCGTCGTCGTCGGCGCGGCCACGCGCGGCGCGGAGGGGCTTCGTATTTCCTCGCTGGTGTTCAACCGTCGCGGCGAGCAGATCGAGCCTTATCACAAGCAATACCTCTACCGTAGCGAGACGGAAATCTACCGGCCGGGCACGCACGGCGGCATGCTCGAACTCGACGGCTGGCGCCTCGCACTCGGCGTGTGCTACGACTCCGGCTTTCCGGAACATGCCCGGCTTGCCGCGCTCAACGGCGCGCACGCTTACCTGGTGAGCGCGCTCTTTAGCGTCAAGAGCGGTTATCACCAGTCGCGCATCTGGTTTCCGGCGCGTGCCTTCGACAACACCGTGTACGTGCTCATGTCGAATCACGTCGGCACGACCGGCGGCTGGTCAACGTGCGGTTCGAGCGCGATCTGGAGCCCGTACGGCGATGTGCTGACCGAGGCGGGCCGCGAGCGCGACGAAGTCATCACCGCGCTACTCGATCCGGCCGTGCTGACCGACGTTCGTGAGCGCGAGACGGTACTGGCCGACTTCAGCGCGCGAGGCGATGCGATGGCGGGCGACTACGTGGTGCAGAGCCTCGATTGATCGCGCCGACAGCTTGCGTCGATTACCGCGCTGCGCCCAACGCGCCAATGCGCCAACGCGCCAATGCGCCAATGCGCCAATGCGCCAATGCGCCAATGCGCCAATGCGCCAACGCGCCAACGCGCCAACGCGCCAACGCGCCAATGCGCCAATGCGCCAACGCGCCAATGCGCCAATGCGCCAATGCGCCAACGCGCCAATGCGCCAACGCGCCAATGCGCCAATGCGCCAACGCGCCAACGCGCCAACGCGCCCAACGCGCCAACGCCCCAACGCCCCAACGTGCCAACGCGCCAACGAGCCCAACGTGCCAACGCGCCAACGAGCCCAACGCGCCCAACAAACCGCACCGAGTCAATCCGGCCACACAACGCCGAGCGCGGCCAGCGCCATTGCGACGGTCGCCGTCCACCCCATCCAGCGCAACCAGCCGGTCACCGCGAATTGCCCCATCACCTTGCTGCTGCCCGCCATCAACATCACCAGGGCCATGATCGGCACGGCCGCGATTCCGTTGATCACCGCGCTCCAGTACAACGCCTTGATCGGATCGAGATGCATGAACGTGAGCGCGATGCCGCCGAGAATCGCCAAGGCGATCACGCCGTAGAACTGTTTCGCCAGATTCACCTGCAAAGCGAGGCTGTTCTTCCATCGCATCGTGCCCGCTGCCGCGTAGGCGGCGGACCCCGCGAGTACCGGCAAAGCCAGCAGACCCGTGCCGATAATCCCGACACTGAATAGCGCGAACGCCAGATCGCCGGCGATCGGCTTGAGCGCAGTGGCGGCGTCGGCGGTCGTTTTCACCTCGACGTGATGCACGTTCAGCGTGGCGGCCGCCGCCAGCATGATGAAAAACGCTACGCCATTCGAAACGGCCATGCCGACCCATGTGTCCAGGTTGATCCGCTTCAGTTGCACCGACGCCTGCATCGGCGCGCGCAATAGCGGACGCTGTGCGGGCTCTGAGCGAATCTCCTCGACTTCCTGCGAGGCTTGCCAGAAGAACAGGTAAGGGCTGATCGTGGTGCCGAGTACCGCGATCACGGTGGTGAGATAGTCGCCGGACCATTGGATCGGCGGCTTGACGATGCTCAGGCCGACCGTCTTCCAGTCGATCGGAATCACGAAAACGATCGCGACGTAGGCGAACAGCACGAGCGTCAGCCACTTCAGAATGCCGGAGTAACGCTCGTATGAAATGAAGACCTGCATCAACAAGGACACCGTGCCGAACAACGCGACATACAGTTGAACCGGCCCGCCTATCACCAGTGTCGCGGCTGCTGCCATTGCCGCGAGGTCGGCGGCGATGTTGATGATGTTCGCGGTCAGCAGGATCAGTACCGCGAGATACAACAGCGGGGCAGGGTAGTGGCGGCGCAGGTTGGTGGCGAGCCCACTGCCCGTCACGCGTCCCATCCTCGCGCAGACCAACTGGATCGACGCCATGAGCGGGTAGGTGATGAGCAGCGTCCATAACAAGCCGTAGCCGAATTGCGCGCCGGCTTGCGAGTAGGTGCCGATGCCGCTGGGGTCGTCGTCCGCGGCGCCGGTGATGAGGCCCGGCCCGAGCCGCCTCATCCACGAACGCTCGGCGCGGTCCTCGACGACGAGTTCCGGTTCCATGTTGTCAGTGGTCATGTGTTATCCGCACGTGAAGAGAGCCGTCCCGAACGCCGTATGAATCGCATGCGAGCGAGTCAGCATTCTTCGTGCCACTTCCGCGGCGTTCAATTTGCAACGGAATGTGTGATTGCTTGCGTCGCCGCGCGGCGCTGGGCAACATGTCATCCGCTACAATGACCCGCACTTTCCACCTGGAGACTCGCTTTGAAATTCGCCTTGAAATCTGTCGGTGCCCTGGTTGCCGCGGCTGTTCTTTCTTCCACGGCAATGGCCGCTGCTCCCACCACCGAGAAATTGCCTTCCGGAGTGGTCGTCGAACATCTCACGCAGGGCACGGGCGCGCAGCCGGCCGCCGACTCGGTCGTGAAGGTCAGCTACCGTGGCACGCTCGTCAACGGCACCGAGTTCGACAGCTCCGCGAAGCACGGCGGTCCCGCAACGTTTCCGCTCAATCGCGTGATTCCGTGCTGGACGCAAGGCGTGCAGAAGATGAAGGTCGGCGGCAAGGCCAAGCTGACCTGCCCGGCGGCGACCGCTTACGGTGAACGCGGCGTCGGCCCGATTCCGCCGAACAGCGATCTGACTTTCGAAGTCGAACTGGTCGGCATCGAAAAGTAAAAGCGCGCAACGCGCAAGGAACGAGCCCCGCTGTGAAGATTGCAGCGGGGCTTTTTGTTGGAAAAGACCGTCTGGGCGTTTTTATCCGGCAAGCGCGAAAAGCGTCGACAATACCGTTTTGCATGACGTTTCGCATGACGAATGCCTGCAAGAAAGAAAGCGCGATCAAGCAAACGGACCGTGCAAGAAGATAAACGCCGGTCATTCAATGTCCGTTTGTCGCGAGTCTTCTCGTTCATGCGAGAGAAGAGGCGTTCAGCGTCTGGAGAGGCAGCGGCGGCGAGTTCTTTAAAGACCCGCCGCGCCCGGTCGTTTACTACGTGCTCACGCTCATGCTCATGCGCCGCCGCTCCAGCGCGGCTCACCGCGCAGCCGATAAACCCCGCTGTCATTCCCCGCGCTTCAGGAGCGCCCGTCATGAATATCGACTTTCACTATGGCGTGATCTACATCGTCGCCCGTGTCGGCGGCATGACGGCTCGCGAGGCGCTCACGGTGGCGCACGCGTGCCAGTATGTCGACGACGCCACCACCACGGGAATACTGCGCTTTGCGGGCGGCGAGACCTTCGAGCGTTTTGCCACTGCGCACAGGTTATTCGACTACGCCAATACCGAGGACGACCAGAACCGGCTGGTATGGACGCCATTTCATTTTCTGCCGGCTGGTGAAGGAGAAACGCTGCACGAAAAAGCCGTGTGCCGGCCGGATAGCGCAATCGCGCGCGAGGTGGTGCGGCGCGCGATCCGGCAGCGAGACGCCGATACGGGTTTACATCGACTCGGTGTGACGCTTCACATGTATGTCGACACCTGGGCGCATCAGGGCTTCGCGGGCATCGAAAGTCCGGCGAACCGGGTGAGTTCGCTGGTGGCGGAAGATTGCACGCACGAAGGCTGGCTTGCCCGCCTGGGCCGCGCCACTCGGCATCTGATCGAGCATATCGAGGAGGACGTGCTGACGATCGCGCTGCCTGTCGGTCACGGCGCGGCCTTGCACTATCCTGACCAGCCGTGGGCAAAATGGCATTACGTCGACGGCAGGAACATTCGCGTTGAAAGACACAATTTGCCGGAGTTCATGCAGGCGGCTGAAATGAGTTGCCGCGCGGTGCGTGCCCATGTAGCGGGCCGGGAAGATTTCGATACGCAGCCCGGCCTGCCGCATGACGTGAAAGAGGCGCTCACGCGCCTGCTCGACACCAACCGGCATGGGGACGACAACGAACGCTTGCTGACCATTTGCGCGGCGGTGGAAGCCGGCGCCATTCCCGGCCTGAAGGAGTCGATTCCGAACTATGTGCCCAAGGGCCCCGGCTCCTGGAAATACAAAGCCACTGGCTTGAAATCGCACGACGATACCGGCGAGCGCCCTCGCTGGACGGAAGCGTTCGAGAAAAGCGATTACCGGTTATTTCACGACGCAGTCAAACAACATCGCTTCGTGACCACTCAAGAGATTCTGCCGGATCACGGACTACGGATCGCGTAAACGCCGCCGGCGCCGTCCGGTTATTCGGCTATTGAGTCTCGCTCGCTGATATTGCGCCGTCTGCTCTTACATCGGGTTCTTTGGGTTTAAGGCGTTTCCGGCGCGCGAAATCCGTCGCCGCCGGGCGGCCGGTTTCTCCTTCCGATAGCGTTTCTTTCAGTTCTTTCCCCGCGCGGGCCCATCGAAACAATAAAAAAAGTACTATGGCCCTGTGAATCTCCGAATGCTTGCCTATAGTAGAAGCGGCTATTGCCGCCGGGTGGCGGGCGGGTTCTTTCATGTGGGTGACGGGGAATGCAAATGACGCGCTCGAATGCTGTGATCTATCAGCCCCAGGCTTGCACGCCGGAATCGTTGCGAATACTTGCGCGCTATCTCGAACTGGCGCTCGACGAAGGCGAAAGTGTGATCCTCATGCGGATCGGCACGCAGGTGCGCAGCGTTTATGTCGGCGATCCGTCCGGCGCATTGGAGGATTTGACGGACCACGGCGTCGTGGCCGCTTTCCAGGCCGATGAGATGCTGGCGTTGACGCGCCTCGGACTCAACCGGATAACCGCCGACGATCAGCAGTACCGCTTCATGCGTAGCGTGAGGTACATCGCCGATCGCCAGGCCGTCGTTTTTACGCCGACGTAAGTGGGTCGAAGAATTGGAAAGGAGAAGAAGGCACGGGAGAAAGGCACGGGAGGAAAGACACGGGAAAGACAAAATCAATGCGGCGATTTCGTAGTGAGCTCGAAAGATTCGCACTGCACCCAATGCGTAATCGATTAAGACGTGTGTCTTTATAGTCGCAGGATCTGCCTTTCTCTCGCCATTCGTGGCATAGTTCGATCGATTACCACATAAGGAGCAATCAAATGCCCACGTTAGATCAAATCCAGGCGAAGCTAAGGAAGCTCCAGGCGCAAGCCGATGTCCTTATTGCCAGGAAAGCACAAATCGCAGTCGACCAGATCCGCGACCTGATGCTCAAGCACGGCCTGACTACCGCCGATATCGAAGCGGGCGCGAAAGCGAGGCGCGCCGCAAAAGCGCTGAATGGACATGCAGGAAACGGCAAGGCAAAAGCCGCCGTCTCGGGCAAGCCGAAGTACCGCGACCCCAAGACCGGTGCGACCTGGACCGGCCACGGCCGCGCACCGGGCTGGATCTCCGGCGTGAAAGACCGTACTCAATTCCTGGTCGAGGGCGCGAGCGAATCCACCTCCGCGGTCAAGAGCCCGGTCACTCGCGCGAAGCGCGGCAAAGGTCAGCCAAAAGGCGCGCAACCGCCCAAGTATCTGAACCCGAAAACCGGCGCTACCTGGAGTGGACGTGGCCCGGCGCCTGCATGGCTGGCAACCGTCAAGGACCGCAGCAAATTCCTGATCGGCGGTGCAACCGCGGCCGCGAGCGACGCGAGCAAACCGAAATCGGCGGCCGCCAGCGGCGCAGCGAGCAAGAAAGCCGCGGCAAAGAAGGCTGTCGCTTCGAGAAAGACCGCGGCGAAGAAGGCAACTTCGGCAACCTCGGCAACCCGGAAAGTCGCGGTAAAGAAACGCGCCGTCAAACCCGCCGCGAAGAAGCTCACCGCAACCAAAGCAGCCACGAAGCGGTCGGCCAGGGCCGCAAGCAAGGCGCCCAAAACCGCCGCTAGCGGCAAGGCCGGTGCGGCGAGCGTTGCCGCAGCGCCGCAAAGCTCGACGGTGCAAGCCAGCGCGTAAGCGCATCGGAGTCGTGAAGCCGATGACCAGTATCGAACTACCCCAGCAGGAAGATCACGTCGTCCTGCTGGACTCCGTTCCTCATCCGGCGGCGGATGCCGCCGAGCCTTTCATCGTTGCCAGCGACCGGCGGGTGATTCTGGCTTATCCGATCGCCGAATCCGACTTCGAACGCTTCGGGCCATTCGATCCCGACGACGATCCGTTTTGCGCGGTGCTATTTCCAGACACTGCGTTTCATCGTTTGGGTCCGCCCGGCGATAGCGATCTCGGCATTCATCCGCTTGCGTCGCAAGGTTTGGCCGGGTACTCGGTTCACGAGGTTATCGCTTCGTCGCTGGCCGCCGAAATTGCAGCGGTCGCTTCGGCGGAACTCGCGCGGCGCCATTTCGTGCTCACGTTTCAGGCGTCGACGTTCGAATGCGTGGCGTCGGACTACACCGTGGTCGGCGTATATGGCGCGGGTGAAATTGCCATTCGGGAAGCGTTCTCGCTGGTTCGCTAGCGGCGGTGAACGCTAGGCTTTCGCCAGAAGACTCATTAGGCGCTTCGCGTCGAATGGCGCCTGAACTTTCTTGTCGTTGTCGAAATAGCAGAACACATCCCGGCTTTTGCGCAGCGGCGCCGGTGCGGGTGAGAACCGTTGCGCGTCGTCCGGTTCTTTTCCCGCGGCCCATGTTTCTATTCTGCTGGCCCAACGTTCGAGCGCCGGATCGGCGTACTGTCCGCCGTAAAGCGTTTCCGTGCCGTGCAAGCGGATGTAGATGAAGTCCGCCGTCACGTCCTCGGTATAGGGCCATTCGGCGACGGAATCGGAAATCACACAGGCCACCCGATGCTTGCGCAACAGCGCTGGAAAGTCGGGCGTGCAAAAGCTCGGGTGGCGAATCTCTATGGCGTGCCGCAAGCGCCGTTTGCGTTCAACTACGCAATAAGGCGTCTTTACACGGGCGTCGTGCTGACGCGCCAGCGCCGCGGCCGACTCCGTATCGCGAGGAAGCAACGCGAAGAATCGTTCGAGCCGTTCGGCATCGAACTTGAAGTTCGGCGGGAATTGCCAAAGGAACGGGCCCAGCTTTTCTTTTAACGCCAGCACGCCGGAAGCGAAAAAGTTGGCAATGGCCGGCCGCGCGGTTTCGTCGCGAAAGCGCAGCATATGCGTGAGATAACGCGGTCCCTTGACGCTGAAAACAAACTCGGCGGGCGTGGCTTCGTACCAGCTCCGATAACTGTTCAAGCTTTGCAGCGAGTAATGCGAGCCGTTTATTTCGATCGTCTCGACCTCGCGCGAAGCAAAGTTCAATTCTCTCGCCTGCTTGAGATCTTCCGGGTAAAAGACGCCGCGCCAGCCTTCATAACGCCAGCCGGAAATGCCGATGCGTACATGGACGGACTTCTTTCTCACACTAAGCGTGCCTCGCTGAACCCGTGTCTTTTGCTGCGTAGCAAGGCACGGTCCTGACAATGGCGACGCGTAATGGCGTGGGTGACTAGCGATCCGGCTGTGAGCTAGTTGCCGGGATCGAGCACCGGCCTGTCCGGCTCCGAAAGCGTCCTGTAGGGCAATCGCGCCGCGCGCGGGTTCTTCGTCGTGTTGTCGATCACGCGCTCCACGTCCGCGGTTTTTGCGAGTTCCGCGAGAAAGGCGCGTTTGTCGAAGCCGGGCGCAACGCAGCCCTCCACGTAGATGAAACGGCGTTGCAACGTCAGCCACAGCGTCGATTGTTCGCGCCAATGCGTGGCGAAATTGATGTTCGTGAGACGGCGTTGCACGGCCTCGGCGATTTCCTTGTCGTACAGGTACGCGTTCGGCAAACGGCAGCGGCCCTCCACCCAGCAGCTATTGCCGCGTTCGATCCGGTAATGGCTGTCGTCGAGCCATTCCTTTTCGGTTTCGAGCGGGCCCAACGGCACAGGACATTCGCCGATCGCTTGCGAAATCTGAAAGAACGGGTCGTGGCCGCGGTTGATGCGCGGTTCTCCCGCATCGGCATGCGCAATCGGCAGCGCGGCCAAGCAGATCAGCAGGCTCGCCGGCCGCATCGGGATCAGGCGTTTCATCGTCGTCCGCTCCGGTTAGGGGGCTTGCCGATTATGCGGCGATTGCGGTGCGGGACTCAAGATCCACGATGCGTGCGCCGGTTCTCCACCGCGAACTTGATCAGCTCCGCCTGACCTTCGATATCGAGCTTGCGTTTCAGATTCAGCCGATGCGTTTCCACCGTGCGCACCGACAGATCATTGCGCTGGGCGATCTGCTTGCTCGACAGCCCTTCCGCGAGCGCGTCGAGAATATCGCGCTCGCGCGGCGTGAGCCGTTCAATCGGCGCTTGCATCGCGGACGCCTGGATCAGACGCGCACCGAGCCCCGCGCTGAAGAACTGCTTGCCGTCGAGCACCGCGCCGATCGCCTGGATGATCTCGGTGGCGGGGGAGTCCTTCAGCACATAGCCGCTGGCGCCCGCGCGCACCGCCTGGGTCACGTATTCGAGGTTGTCGTGCATCGAGAGCATCAGCACGCGAATGGCCGGGAAGCGTTCATGAAACATGCCGGCCAATGCGATGCCGTTCATGCCGTTCATGCCCACGTCCATCAGCACGAGGTGCGGCTCGCAACTGGCGGCGAGCGCGAGCGCTTCCTGCGCATTGCCCGCCTCGCCGACGATTTCGATGTTGCGCACCGCTTCGAGCCGGGCGCGCAAACCGTCGCGCACGAGCGGATGATCGTCGACGAGAATCAGACGGGCGACGGCGGGTGGGGTGTCGTTCATGATCGAATATCCTGCAAGGCCGGCGATTGCGGCTCGTTTCGAGGCTCGCCCGTTCCGAGCGGCACGCGGGCGGTGACGAGGGTATGGCGGGGCTGCGAACTGAGCGACAGGTTGCCGCCAAGCGCTTCGAGCCGCTCGCGCATGTTGCGCAGACCCACGCCCGAGCGCCGGCCGACGAAGGCATGCGTGACGTCGAAGCCGCGGCCGTCGTCCGCGATCGAGAGCGTGACGGCGTCGTTCGAAATTTCTAGCGCCATCGCCGCGCTCGACGCCTGCGCGTGGCGCACGATGTTGGTCAGCGCTTCCTGCGCGATACGGAACAGCACGGTGTTGACCGCTTCGGGCAACACCGCTGCATGGGTGTGCGTGATTTGCGTGAAGCCGATTTCGATGCCCGACTGCTCGCTCAGTTCGCGCGTGAGCTGTTCCAATGCGGCCGCGACGCCGAGGTCGTCGAGCATCGACGGACGCAGCGCGTGAGAAATGCGGCGCACCTCGCGCAAGGTGTCGCCGAGCCGCGCGAGACTGGTCGACAGTGCGGCTTCCGCGGCGGGCACGCGCGTTTCGCTGCGCTCGAAACGCGCGAGCGCCGATTCGAGCAGCAGCTTCACGGAGACCATCATCTGGCTGATGCCGTCGTGCAGTTCACGCGACAAACGTGCCCGTTCGTTTTCCTGCGACTCCACCACCTGCCGCGCGAGCCGCTTCAATTTGGCGTCGGCGCTGCGGTATTCGGTGAAGTTGAGCACGAGCGCGCACAGCGCGATTACCGCGAGCCCCGCCACGGCGATCGCGTCGATCCACATCATCGTGCGATCGATGTTGGCCGCCGCTTCCCGGTCGATGCGCGCCAGCGCGAGATCCACGTCGTCGAGATAGATGCCGGTGCCGATCATCCAGCCCCAGCGTTCGAGCGGCACCACGTAGCCGAGCTTCGAGGCGAGCTTGCCCGTCGACGGACGATGCCACATGTAGCGCACATAGCCGCCGCCGCGCGAGGCCGCGGCGAGCAGATGCTGGATGGTCGGCGTGCCTTGCGGATCGCGCAACTCCGAAAGATCGCGGCCCACGAGGTCCGGCTCGCGCGGATGCATCAGCGAGCGGCCATGCATGTCGTAGACGAAGAAGTAGCCGTCGCGGCCGAAGTCCATGCTTTCCAGAACGTCGAGCGCGCGGGTGCGCAGCAAGGCATCGTCGCGCGCATTGTCGTGGGCGGCCTCGTAGAGCGGCGCGATCGCGGTGGTCGCCAGTTCGACGTAATGCTTGAGTTCGACTTCCTTGCTCGCCATGTACGCGGCCTGGGTGGTCGCGTGCTGGGTCCTGGCGAGTTCGACCGCTTCATGGCGAACGCCGCTTTCGATGCTCGCGATGGCCGCTAGGAAGGGCACGATCGCCAGCAGGACAATCTTGGCTTTGAGTTTCATCGTAGAAAAGACGGCCGACGGGCTACGTAGTATCACGTAGCGGGCTTACGTAGTTGCGCGCTTGTGACGACGCTCACGAAGGCGAATACTACATCCCCACGGCGTCCCGCGCCTTGCGGCGAAGCCGCCGCGTGTTCCGCGCGCCCGGCCATGAGTCATGGCGCGCGCTTTCAATAATAGACATCAGGAGATGTTGTGGAGACATCCAGACCCGCCGGCCGCTCATGGCTATGGCTCATCCTTCTGCTTCCGTACGTCGCGCTGTTGTGGCTGCCGTTCTATAACGACACGCGTCCCTCGTTCGCGGGCTTCCCGTTCTTCTACTGGTATCAGTTCCTGTGGGTGCCGTTGACCTCGCTGCTGATTTACGTCGTGTATCGAGGTGCCAAATGAGCGATCTGAATCCTGTGAATCCGGTTGCGATGACCGTCTTTATCGCGTTCTTCGTTCTCGTCACCGTGATCGGCTTTTTCGCCGCGCGCTGGAAGCGGGGCGACCTGACGCAATTGCACGAGTGGGGCCTGGGTGGCCGCCAGTTCGGCACGGTGATCTCGTGGTTCCTCGTGGGCGGCGACTTCTATACCGCCTACACCGTGATCGCGGTGCCCGCGCTGGTGTATTCGGTGGGCGCATACGGCTTCTTCGCGTTGCCGTACACGATCATCGTCTATCCGTTCGTGTTCGCGGTGATGCCGAAGCTGTGGAAGATCGCGCATGCGAAAAACCACATCACGGCCGCCGACTACGTGCAGGGCGAATACGGCGGCAAGTGGTTCCCGGCGGCGGTGGCGATCACCGGCATCGTCGCGACGATGCCGTATATCGCGCTGCAACTGGTGGGCATGCAGGTCGTGATCAAGGGGCTCGGCGTGAGCGGCGAAATGCCGTTGATCGTGGCCTTCGTGATTCTCGCGCTCTACACGTATGCGAGCGGCCTGCGGGCGCCGGCGATGATCGCGTTCGTGAAGGACATCATGATCTATATCGTGGTGATCGCCGCGGTGTGGCTGATTCCGGCGAAGCTCGGCGGCTACGCGCACGTGTTCGACGCGGCCGATACGTACTTCAAGGCCAAGGGCGGCGCGACCGGCATCATTCTGAAGCCGGCGCAATTCACCGCTTATGCGTCGCTGGCGTTGGGCTCGGCGCTGGCCGCGTTCATGTATCCGCATACGATGACGGCGGTGTTGTCGTCCTCGTCGGCGAATACGGTGCGCAAGAATGCGATCTTCCTGCCGGCCTATACGCTGCTGCTCGGTCTGATCGCGCTGCTCGGCTACATGGCGATCGCGGCCGGCGTGCATGTGAAATCGGCTTCGGACATGGTGCCGGCGTTGTTCAATACGCTGTTCCCGTCGTGGTTCGTCGGCTTCGCGGCCGCGGCCATCGCGATCAGCGCGCTGGTGCCGGCGGCGATCATGTCGATCGGCGCAGCGAACCTGTTCACGCGCAATTTGTGGCGTCCGCTGGTCTCGCCGAATATCACGCCCCAGGCGGAAGCGGCCAACGCGAAGATCGTGTCGCTGGTCGTGAAGTTCGGCGCGCTGCTGTTCATCGTGTTCCTGCCGACGCAGTACGCGATCGATCTGCAATTGCTCGGCGGCGTGTGGATCCTGCAGATTTTCCCGGCGATCGTGTTCTCGTTGTACACGCGGCGCCTGAATACGCCGGGCCTGTTCATGGGCTGGCTCGTCGGCATCGTGCTCGGCAGCGGCCTCGCGATCTCGCAAGGGCTCAAGCCTGTGTTCGCGTTGCATCTCGGCGACGCGGTCTATCCGGTCTATATCGGCTTGATCGCGCTGACGGCGAATGTGGTCGTGAGTTTCGCCGTGTCGGTTTTGCCGCCGCGTAGAGTGGCGGTCACTGCCTGATTGTCTTGGCTTGTTTGGTGTTGCGCGGCCGGCGCCGCGGGTTCTCTGCGCGGCGCCGGTCATTGCCTTTCTACTTCGAGCCGCGCTGCTTTCGATATTCGTCGACCGGCAGCCCGCCCCATCCCCAGTTCTCCTTCTCCACCTCCTGGATGACGACGAACGTCGCCTCCAGCGGCTTGTTCAACACGTCGAGCAGTAGCTGGCTCACACCCTCGATGAGTTGCGCCTTTTCATTCGCCGTGACGGAATCGGCGCCCGGTTTCGTGCCCTCGCGGGTCACCTGAATCGTGACGATCGGCATGGTGTTCTCCTGGTTCGTGGCTCGGAATCGGACGCCGGTTGGCGGCGCCCGGTCGAATCAATCGCGCTGCATGCAAGCTCAATGGCCGGCGCTTTGACCGCCATCCACATGCAGGATTTCGCCCGTGACGAACGGCGCGGAATCCAGATACACGATGGCGTTCACGATATCGCTCATCTCGCCCATGTGCCCGACAGGATGCAGCGCGCCCAACGCCGCGTGCGTCTCGGGCGCGTGCATCGGCGATTTGATGATGCCGGGGGCCACGGCGTTGGCGCGAATGCCGCGTTTCGCGTATTCGATCGCGAGCGATTTCGTCGCCGCGTTCAGTCCGCCCTTGGTCAGCGAGGCGAGTACCGACGGCACGCCGTCGATCGCGTGATCGGCGAGCGCCGTCGTGATTGTGACGATATGCCCGCTCGACTGCTTCTCCATTTCGGCGATGGCCAACTGCGTGATGTGGAAGAAGCCGGCGAGGTTCACGCCCGTCACCGCGGCGTAGTCCTCGGCGGTATAGGACGTGAAGGGCTTCGCGACGAATATGCCGGCGTTGTTGACCAGCGTGTCGATGCGGCCGAAGCGCGCCACGCCTTCGCTGATCACGCGGCGAGCAGTGTCGGGGTCGGCGATGTCGCCGGCCACGGTGACGATGTTGGAATCGTCCGACGGTTTGATGCTGCGCGCGGTGGCGACCACGCGGTGGCCGCGTTCGCGGAATGCCTTGACGACCTCCGCGCCAATGCCTTGCGACGCACCGGTAACGACGACGACTTTTTGTGAGTTGCTCATGATCCATCTCCGAAAATGTTGAATCGGCTTTCCTGCCGATCGGGCCAGCGGCTCCGATAGGTGCCCAATCTAGGCGCATTCGCGTGAAGTTCGAATACCCGGCGCGGACAAACACTTGTGACGGACGGGAACAAATGAGGCGGGGCCGGGCATGCGGCGGATGCCGAGGCGCGGCGGGTGTGAACGGGCAGGGCCGGGCAGAGCCGGGCAGAGCCGGCAAGCTGGAACGTAACCGAAAGCGCGTCGTATCATGCGGTACTCCGCAGAGCTGGCAGCCAGGTCCTGCTTCGCACTTCGCGCGAGACCGATACCGCACCCACGTCCTTAAGAGACCATGCAGCGTCAGTTTGACGACCTTCTTCTCGGCAGCATCGAACTGTTCTGCCTTGCGGCGGAACTGGGCAGCTTCACGAGCGCGGCCACCGCCGCGAGCGTCACGCCGGCGGCGGTGAGCCGCTCGGTGGCACGGCTCGAAAAGCGCCTCGGCGCGCGGCTGTTCGTGCGCACGACGCGGCAGATTCGCCTCACCGATCTCGGCAAGCGCTACTTCGAGCAATGCCGCGAAGCGCTTCGGCAACTCGCGGATGCGGAGCGGGAAGCGACCGGGCAACAGGCGACGCCCGCCGGCGTGCTCAGAATCAGCATGCCGACGCCCTACGGCCATTACCGGGTTCTGCCGTTGCTGGCTGAGTTTCGCGCGCGCTATCCGCAAGTCACGGTCGAAACGCACCTCAGCAACCGCAACATCGACTTCGCGGACGAAGGTTTCGACCTCGCCATCCGCGGACGCGCGCCGCAGGATTCGGGGCTGATCGCGCGCAAGATCGAGGATGCGGAACTGGTGGTGGTTGCATCGCCCGGCTATCTGCGCACCGCGGGCAAGCTGAAAACGCTGGACGATCTGCTCAACCACGATTGCATTCAATACGAGTTGCCGAGCAGCGGCCGCAACCTGCCGTGGCAATTCATTCGCGACGGCGAGAACGTCGAGATGGTCACGCGCGGAAACTATGGATCGTCGGGCGACGTGCTCGCGGGCGTGACGTTGGCGCGTCACGGCGCGGGCCTGTTTCAGACCTATCGGTTCGTGGTCGAGAAGGACCTTGCGGACGGCACGCTGAAGGAACTGCTCATCCCCTACGGCGGGGGTTCGCGGCCGTTCATTCTGCTTTATCCGCACGCGCGGCATCTCACGTCGCGTGTACGCTGCTTCGTCGATTTCCTGATGGAGCGGCTGCAAGCGTAGCGCATCACCGGTTATCGAACGCGACGCAGCGCGGCTCACGGTGCCGGTATTGACGACAAGCTCATTTCGAAGAGGACGAGACATGACGATTCACACCGACAACCGATCGCTGCTGCGCATACTGGGCATCGACAAGCCGATCATTCAGGCGCCGATGGCCGGCGTGAGCACGCCCGCGCTCGCGGCGGCCGTGTCGAATGCGGGCGGCCTTGGGTCGCTCGGCGTCGGCGCGATGAATGCCGAGGGTGCGCGCAAGGTGATCCGCGAGACGCGCGCGCTGACGGCGAAGCCCTTCAACATCAACGTGTTCTGTCACCAGCCGGCCATGGCCGATGCGAGCGTGGAGCGGCAATGGTTGAACTGGCTCGCGCCGCACTTCGAGCAGTACGGAGCCACGCCGCCGTCGTCGTTATCGGAGATCTACACGAGCTTCCTGGTGGACGCGGCCATGCTCCAGGTTTTTCTCGACGAAAAGCCCGCGGTGGTCAGCTTCCATTTCGGTTTGCCATCGGCTGAAGACATCGCGGCGCTGAAGCAGGCGGGGATCAAGCTGCTCGCCTCGGCGACGAATCCGCAAGAAGCCGCGCAGGTTGCAGGCGCGGGCGTCGACGCGATCGTCGCGCAAGGTATCGAGGCGGGCGGACATCGCGGTGTGTTCGATCAGGATGCGCCCGATGACCGGCTGGGCACGTTTGCATTGACGCGGCTGCTGGTCAGGCAATTCGATCTGCCGGTGATCGCCGCGGGCGGCATCATGGACGGCGCGGGCATCGCCGCCGCGCTCGCGCTGGGCGCGCAGGCCGCGCAACTCGGCACCGCGTTTGTCGCGTGCCCCGAAACCTCGATCGACGAAGGCTACCGCCGCGCCCTGCTCGGCGAGCCGGCTCGTCACACCACGTTCACCACGGCCATTTCCGGGCGTCTCGCGCGCGGCATGGTGAACCGGTTCACGGAACTCGGCGACGACGCACGTTCACCGAAGCCGCCCGCGTATCCGGTCGCATACGACGCGGGAAAGGCGCTGCATGCGGCAGCCAGGGCCAAGGGCGAATTCGGCTACGGTGCGCAGTGGGCGGGGCAGGCTGCGGCGCTCGCCAAGTCGTTGCCCGCAGCGGAACTGTTTGCCGAGCTGGAGCGCGAGTTGAAGGAAAGCGTGAGGCAGTTGGCGCAGTGGGCGGGCTAACGCGCGACACGTCCCGCCATTCACGCGCTCACTTCGTGCCGGGCTGATTCGGCGGCGGCAATGCCGGATCGAGTTTGGACGATTCCCGCACGAGTTGATCCGTCAACGCGGCCGCAACCGGATTCGGACCGCGGCGGGACCGGTCGTCACGGACGAGAGGCGGCGCCGACGGCGACGGCGGCGGCAATGAAGGATCGAGTTTCGCCGACTCCTTGACGAGCTGATCCGTGAATGAGGACGCCACCGCGTTCGATCCTGGGTTCTGCCGGCTCAGGTTGTCACGCGCGCGTGCGCTGGGCGGCACGCTCCCCGCCTTCGCGGCGACGGAGGCCGAAGCCTCGACCGGCGCCGGGGCCGGTGCTCGCGCGAGTTCCTGACGCGGCTGTGTCTTGGGCTGCGGCGCTTGCACGGGGCGCTTTGCTGACAAATCGGTTTCAGGCGCGATGCTACCCACCTGCGACTGCGTCGCGGCGCGGGCCGCGGTGTCCTTGGACGGCGCTGGCTGCACCGTGCGTGCGGCGTTGTTCGTGGCTGGCGCTGGCTGCGCCGTGCGGGCCGCGGTGTCCACGCCTGGCGCGGGCTGCGCCGTGCCCGCCACGCTTCCCGCGGTGATATGCGTGCCGTCCAGTCGGGAGCCGGCCGTTGCCGTGGTGGCGGTGGCGTCGGCGGGCGGCGCCGACTGGTCTTCGTTGTGTGTCAGGAAGTAAGCGCCGAACGCGACCTCTGCAAGCACCAACGCAACCACCAATACTTTTCCGGTATTCCTCATATTAACCAACGGGTCGTTCAGGCAAATTCAATGCGCCCATGATAACCATTTGCCCGCCGCGAACGTCAACGCTGGTTTGTAACGTGACGTTGCAGCGGCGAGCCGACGCGGCCCATTGTCTTGGTCACGCGTGCGCCTGAAAGCGCATCACGCCGAGCGTCGAGCGGATAAGGCTGCATCGGCGTCACACGTCGACACGAGAGGCTCGCGAGGCCGTCAGCGTGTAAACTGCTGACTTTTTCGCTTCCGGTGGTATGTTGCAAATCCTCCCGCGCACAGTTTTCAGCGGCCCGGCGCTCATCCGCCTGCTGGCTCGCCTGACGGATGCCGACGTTCCCGAATCCAGGCAATCGCTTTCAGACCGGCTCAGCCAATGGCTCGGCTGGACCGACGCGATTGCGCTGTCCTCGGCGCTGAACGGCAATCCGCCCGCGGTGGCCTCTGGCGCGCGCCCCTTCGGCAGCGCCGACGAGGAAGAATGCGCTCGCGTGCGCAGTTCGTTGGCGAAGGCCATCGCGGGCGACAGCATCCTCGCCACGGCGAAGCGGCGCGCACCCGCGCCGGTGTCCGCGCCGAGTGCCGCCACGGATACGGCAATCGACTACGCGGTGTTCCGTCAACGCTATCTCTCGTTGCAGCAGACGATGGAGACCGGCATCGGCACTTTGCGCGGCCGTCTGCGGGGCATGCTGGCCGCGCGCACGCCCGCGATGGCGCGGCTCGCGTTGGTGGATGCGGTCATGGAGCGTGCGCTCGCCGAGCGCGAGCGGGGTGTGCTCGGCGCGGTGCCCGGATTGCTTGCCGGGCATTTCCAGCGCTTGCGCGTGGCGGAGCAGGCGGCGCTGGCCGAAGCCAACGCCGACGCCAACGCCAACGCCAACGCCAACGCCAACGCCAACGCCAACGCCAACGCCAACGCCAACGCCCCGGCGCTCACATCGGCACACATCCCCGGCGCATGGCTCGACGTATTCCGCAAGGACATGCAGAGCGTCCTGCTTGCCGAACTGGATGTTCGTTTTCAACCGGTCG